>JADMIO011000730.1_pt1 | contig 98825 bp, 86 predicted proteins | sample 8958161 | NCBI WGS metagenome assembly JADMIO01 (sample SAMN16585339, study PRJNA669376) | soil metagenome | isolation source: Crop rotation soil | place: USA: Cullars Rotation, Alabama | collected 2011
GCCGCGACTTCAAGTCACGTGAATTCCAAGCTTCGGATCCCACTGTGCTGGAAAGAAGCGGGCGGAAGTGCCGCCCGCAGCGTGGAGCAGAGACGCCAATTACACGCCTGGCGGCACGTACTGAGCCGGCTCGTGGGGCGCGGGCCGGTGGAGTGCACTGGCCCGCTTCGCGTTTTCAATTCACCCGGATGTTGGCCTCGCGCACGAGCGCGCCGTAGCGGTCGCGCGCGCGCTGCTGGTGGGCCGCGAATTCCTGCGGCGTCATCGGCGGAACGGCCTCAGCCTGCATGCTCGCGAGCACCGCGCGGGCTTCCGCGGTTTGCATGATGCGGGTGATTTCGCGGTTCAGGCGGGCGACGATCTCCCGCGGGGTTCCGGCGGGCGCGTAGACGCCGGACATCCACGTGATGTCCACATTGGTGCCGGCTTCCGTCATGGTCGGCGTGTCGGGAAAAAATATCGAGCGCGTCGAGCTCGGCACGGCAAGCAGGCGGACTTTTTCCGTCTTGATATGCGGGACCGATGCGCCGAGGTCGAACGTGAAATCGATCTGGCCGCCGACCAGATCGACGAGCACCTGCGGAGAGCCTTTATACGGCACGTGCGTAACCTTGATGTTCGCCGCCCGCTGCATCATCTCGGCGGCGACGTGCTGCAGCGTGCCGACACCCGCCGAGCCGTAGTTGAGCTTGCCGGGATTCGCGCGCGCGTAGGCGACGAACTCGGCGAGATTTTTGACCGGCAGTCCGGGGCGCACGATGAAAAAAAGCGCGGCGCGTCCGGTCGGCGCCACCGGCACGAGGTCTTTGGCGACGTCGACGCTCAGCTTGTACAAGTGCGGACTGACGAGGATGGCCCCGTCCGACGCATGCAGAAGCGTGTAGCCGTCGGGCGTGGATTTCGCGACTGCTTCCATGCCGATGTTGCCGCCGGCGCCAGTGCGATTGTCGATCACGATCGTCTGGCCGAGCGCGTCACCGAGCGGCTGCGCCATCGAGCGCGCGGTCACATCCGTCGAGCCGCCCGCGGCGGCATTGACGACCATGCGAATCGGCTTCGAAGGCCAGGGTTGGGCGTGCACGAGCGGAGCGAGGATCAATGAGAAAGTGAGAAGAGTGGTCTTAAGGAGAGTCATTGGGATGGTCGATCAGGTGACTGGGTGATTAAGTGATTAGGAACTCGTCTCAATAATGCAAAAGCAGTGATCAGCCGCAGATAAACGCAGATACACGCAGATAAGAATCCCGGGACCGCGCTCGAGGCAACATTAGGTCATGCGAATTCATCTGCGTTCATCCGCGTTTATCTGCGGCTCCAACCTGTTTTTGAGACCGCTTCTAGGTGATTAGTGAAAGCTGAAGGGTGGTGGAGCGCGATAGCGCTGCTGATTCACCAATCAACGAATCACTCCCCTTTGACTCCGGCGATCTTCATGACGCCGGCAAACTTGACGATCTCGCGCTCGAAAAAAGCCGCGGCTTCAGCCGGCAAGCTGCCGACCGGCTCGATGCCTTCGCGCACGAGGAAAGCTTTGACGTCGGCGTGCTGCAAACCTTTGGCGATTTCGGAGTTGAGCTTCGCGACGACCGCGGCGGGCGTTCCCGCCGGCGCGAGGAGCAGGAACCACTGATCGACGTCGATGCCGGGGTAGATCGAGTCGAGCGTCGGCAGGTCGGGCAGCACTGAGGAGCGCTTCAACGTCGAGACGGCAAGCGCGCGCAGCTTGTTGGCGCGCAGCAGCGGCGCAACGCTGTTCACGCCGGGAAACGCGAGCTCCGTTTCGCCGCTCAGCAACGCGTTCATTGCGGGCGCCGCGCCTTTGTAGGGAACGTGCGTAAGAATCGCGCCCGAAATGTGCGCGAACATCGCGCCGGCGAGATGGCTCGACGTGCCGGAGCCGTTCGATGCGAAGTTGAGCCCGCTGCGCGTGCGCTTCGACAGCGCGACCACGTCCTGCGGCGATTTTGCGGGGACCGACGGATGAACGCACAGCACGCTCGACGTCGATCCCAGCTGCGTGATGGGCAACAGGTCTTTGCGCGCATCGATCGGCTGCTTCGGATACAGCGTCGTGTTGATCGCGATCGCTGTCGTCGTGAACATCAGCGTGAGGCCGTCGGGCGGGCTCTTCGCGACGATCTCCGCGCCGATGGTCCCGCCGGCGCCCGCGCGATTATCCACGATCACCGATTGGCCGAACGCTTCGGTCAGGCGCTGCGCCATCATGCGGGCGAAAACGTCCGTCCCTCCGCCAGGTGCAAACGGCACGATCATGCGAACAGGGCGGGCGGGGTAGTCCTGTGCGACGACGACGGTGGCAGCGCACATCGTCGCGAGGACGAGCACTGTGCAGCACTTCGGCGACGCACGCATAGGCGCTCCTTGCGCAACGAGACTGCGTTTACCTGATCTCTTTAAGTTGCTTGTATGAAACCAGCTCGTACCGCTCGTTCGTGTACGCGCGCCCGGTCTTGGAGCCGGTCGCGATGAATTCGTTGGCGAGAATACGCCTGACCTTGTCCGGCGCAATCCAGTAGCGGAACTGCAGCCGCGCGCCGAGAGTCATGTAGCCTTGCCCTTCGACTCTGAATGCGTCGAATTCGCCGGCCGGCACCGAGATTTTCTCCTTGCCGACGACTTTGAACACATATTCGGTGGACCACTCCTTGCCGTCCTTGCCCTTGACGCGATAACGGGCAGTCCATCGCTTGCCGACCGCATATTCCGCCGTGTAGAACTGCGCGGCGCCGCCTTCGCTGCCGGCGTAGTCGCCGTAAGCCATGTTCTTGTAGACGTTGCCGAGCAGGTCGCGCACTTCGCGGCCCTTGTTGTAAACGAGCGTATCGTCGGCGATCTGGGTGATCGTCAGCGTGTAGCCGGGCTTTTCCTCTTTCGTCTCGAGATCGATCTTGCGATAGGTGTAAGAGTCGCCCAGCGAGTAATCGGTGTTGATCCGGCCCGTCCCCTTGGAATAGGGGTTGCCGGTGCGCGCGTCGATCTGCACCGCCTTTTCGCCGCGTTCCGCGAGCACGCGGTCGAGCCGGAACTGCGCGAGCTCGGAGAATTTACCGCTCGGATAACGGCGCAGATAGTCTTCGAGCGGCGCCGGATCCTTCGAGGCCTGGATGCTTTCCCACAGCGCGAATTCTTCCTGGAATTGCTGTTCCGTATCGGTGAGCGACAGGTCCTTCACTTCCTTCGGCGGCTGGAAATAAAAATCCTGCTCGAGCGAGGTGCTCTCCCACGGAATCTGGCGGCCTTTCGACTGCAGCCGCACGTTGAGCCGCACGCGCTTGAAGATGTCTTCGATCTTGGCCGCCGGCGAGCCGATCTCCTTCAGCACGTTCTCGGTGTACAGGCCGTTGGAGCCGAGCCCGTCCGCTGCGGTGTTGCCCGGGGCAGTCGCATAGGCAAGGAAGGTCCCGGGCGGGGCGTCGACCTGGCTCAACCCCTTCTGCTGCAGCGTCACGTCGCCGCCGAACGGGTTGTCACGGCACGCGTCGAGGATGATCAGGTTCATCGGATTTTTCGCGCGCGTCATGCTGTCGAGCAGCGTGTCCATGTCCACGCCCTGCGCGTCGATGTCGTTCACGGTCTTGATCTGCGCGTCGACCGGAATCAGATAGTTGCGCCACGCGAGCTGCGCGCCGTGGCCCGCGAAATAGAAGAGGCCGACGGCTTTCTGCTTGCCCAGCCGCGCGCCGAACTCGCGGATCGTGTCGATCATGTCCTTGCGCGACGCGTCGAGCTTGAGCGTCACGTCGAAGCCCATCTTTTTCAGGTGATCGGCCATCGCTTTGGCGTCGTTCGGCGCATTCTTGAGCGGCACCTCGCCGTACTTGCCGTTGCCGATGATGAGCGCGTAGCGCGGCGCGGCGTTGACCGCGGCAAGATCGGCCGCGGCGAATTCACGGACGGGTGACAGCGCCAGCAGAACGACGAGCGCCGCGCGGGCGATATTTCCGGGCAATGACCGCATGCTTTTCATCATAGCATCGGTGCCCGCTGTCGGCGCGGCCGGTGCGGGGTAAACTCTCCGTTGCCGATCGCTCAGGGAGGTTCACGCAATGCATACCCGCGCCGTTTGGATGCGCGCTGCACTCGTACTGTTCGCCGGCATCTCGGGGGGCGCGTCGGGGCAGGAGTGGCAGCCGCAGCGGCCGCTGCGCCTGATCGTGCCGTTTCCACCCGGAGGGACCGCGGACCTGCTTGCGCGGCTGCTCGCCACGCCGATGGGCAACGCGCTCGGCCAGCAGATCGTCGTGGACAATCGCGGCGGCGCCGGCGGCGTCATTTCGCTCGACGCGCTCGCGCATTCGGCGCCCGACGGCTACACGTTCGGCATTCCGTCGCTGAGCGCGCATGCGGCGAATGCGACGCTCATCGCAAAGCTGCCTTACGACTCGATCAAGGATTTTCAGCCACTGACTTTCGTCGCGCAGGTCGCGCCGGTGCTCGTCGTGCATCCGTCGAATCCGGCGACTTCGGTCCCCGACCTGATTGCGCGCGCCCGTTCGGCGAAGAAGCAGCTCACGTTCGGCTCGTCGGGCACCGGCGTCTCGAATCACATCGCCGGCGAGCTGCTGCGCCTCGAATCGAAAGCCGACATGGCGCACGTCCCCTACAAGGGCGGTGGCGCGGCGATGATCGATGTCATGGGCGGGCAGATCGATTTCATGTTCAACCCTGTTTCCTCCGTGCTGCCGTTTATAACGACGGGCAAGCTGCGCGCGCTCGGCATTTCGGACCGCAAGCGCTCGGCCGTGCTGCCGAACGTGCCGACGATGGGAGAGGCGGGCTATGGGAATTTCGACATCATCGAATCGTGGGGACTCGTCGTGCCGGCAGGCACGCCGCCGGATGCCGTGCGCCGCCTGCGTGCCGAAGCGGTCAAGGTCATCTCGCAGCCCGACATCATCGAGCGCTACGGGGCGCAGGGCCTCACGTTCGTGCCTTCGACGCCCGAGCGCTTGCGCGAGATCATGGTGGCGGAAATCGCAAAGTACCGCGACATCATCACGCGTGCAGGCATTAAAGCTAACTGAGTTTGCCTCATGAGCGAGCCGCGGCCCGATCTGAACCGGAACGCTCGCATTGCTTTCTCGCTGCTGGCGATCGCCGGCCTCGCCTGGCTCGTGACCACGCCGGCGGGCGGCTGGGTGCAATCCTGGTTCTTCGGCACCGGCGTGCGTTGGCAGAACGCGTACGTCGCGCTCGACACCGCGGAAATGAATCTGCCCCGAAATGGGCAGGAACGCGAGCGAATGCTCAAGGCGTGGGCTATGGCGGAGAATGAGCTACCCGTCGAATTCGAATGGGGACCGCGGCTGCATCCGGCGGGCACGCTCGCGCGTCTGCGCTACGAGACGTTCGACGAAAACGAAGAGCCGCTCGAAGCCTGGGAAGTGCGCGCGCTGGTGCCCAACATCGGCAACGGCAACGGCCCGTTCTGGCGGGAGCCGTGCGCGCAGAGCTGCACCGAGGAAATCGATCAGGGCAGCGGCACGCGGCTTCATCGCAGCGGCGAGGCGGGTCTTCCTGAAGAAGTCGTGCTGCGCATGCCCGTCGGCAAGGCATACACGCTCAAGCCGCGGCCGCTGCAGACGCACGACATTCTCGACACCCGTCCGCGCAGCGCGGCGCTGCGCTCGGTGCAGGTAAACGACAAGACCGTGCCGGTGCCGTCGAAGATTCGGGTAACGCTCGTCGCCGCGTGCACGGGCAACGTGCGCGTCGGAACGACCATGAACGTGAAGTTCGCGCAGAACACCACCGTGTCGGTGCCGCTCGGCTTCACGACCTCGCGCTGGGCCCAGCTCGACGGCTGTGGCAAGCTCGAGCCGTTCGAACCGCCGCCGGTGCACGTTCCGGTACCTCCGACGCGGGTGAAACTCGAACTGCCGGACCTGCATGCGGTAATCGCCCGGCGCGACCCTCAAACCGGCGTGGGTGCCTTGCGCGTCGACGAGGCCTGGCTCAGGCAGCACAACATGCCGGTTGTGGTCCATGTCGACCTCGTTTGCCGTTACGATCCAGCCGCCGAGAAATGGCAGTTGCTGCCGCGGCCGGATGCGCGCCTGTCATGGCGGCTCGAGCCGCTGTCGGACGCTGATGCGGCGTTCGGCAATCGCGTTGCTTTCGAGTTGCCAACAGAAACGGGCCTTTACTGGCTGCATTGGTCGGAACGCAATGACGTCAATCCGGTCGAGCGGCTGGCGGTCAACCGGCATTCCGTCGTCGCGTCCGGGCCGATACTTTGCAACGACGTCATGATCGGCGAGCCCCCGCCGGGAAAAGTCGCTACCTGCGTGCCGTTCGACAATCGTGCGGAAGCGCGTTTCGTCCCCGAGCCTTACAAGGCGTGCACGCAATGAGCCGTGCGGTCAGGGCGGCGCTTGCGGGGGCCGGCGGATTCGTCGCCGGCTACTGCGTGCCGACGGTGGCGTTTCTGCTCGTCTATTTTGTCAGCGCGCAGCCGCGCGAGGACGGCAGCTCCAGGTTCGAGGGCCTCTTCACGTTTTTTTACTTTGCCGGCGCCTATGCGCTTGCGGGTGCGTTCGCTTACGGGCTGTTAACGGCGGCTTCCCGTCACTGGTATGAGCGCCCGGTTCGGCAGATTGCGGGAATCAGCGCGATCTGGGGCGCCATTGCGCAGATTCTGAACTGGACCGGTTTGGCGATCATCCCGCTGTTGCCGCTCACGCGTGCGCTGCCGCGGAACGTGACGCTCATCATCGGCGTGGCCATGTCGGGGATCGTGACCGGCGCAATCGTGCTGGTCTGGTCGGCGACGCGCCGGCCGCGCAAGCCGGACGGCGCATCCTGATGCCTTTTATCTATTTACACGCGCGCGCATGGCTGGCCGCTGCGCTGCTCACGGGTGCGACGGCCGCGTTCTCCGCGGACACTGCCGCCGACAGGATCAAGGACGGCGAGCGGCCGGCAAGGTCCCGCGAGGCGATCGAATACAAGCTCACGCCCGCGTACTACAGTTCGACCAATGCGACGCCCGCGTACGACGTGAATCTGCGCGGCAACCTCGGTGCGCATACCGCGTGGGTCGGGTTCTACCAGCGCTCGAACGAGTTCCAGCAGCTGCGCCTGGGCTATGAAGACACGCTCGAGCTGCCGCACCTCCACGTGACGCCGTCTCTGCAGTACGCGACGCGGGGATTTCTGGGCGGCAGCCTGACCGGCGAAATCGGCGACCGCTGGTTCGCGCTGGCCGGATTCGGCCGCACGAACCTCAAGGATTACTTCAACCTCAATTTTGATCCGAACGACATGATCCTTTTCGGCGCTGGTACCCGCGCGCTGCCGAATACGACGCTGTCGCTGTTCCAGATTCGCGACGACCGCCTGCGCACCGGCCAGCGCGTTTCACACTTCGTTGCGCGCTATCGGGCAAGCGACAAGGATCGCTTTACCGTGGACGTGTTCTACAAGGAAGGCCGAAGCGACGCGGACCCCGCCAGCGAATACCTGCGCGCGACGGGCACGACGCTCACATGGGACCATGCTCAATACTTCGTGCGCATAGCCAGCGATCCGAACGTGAATTTCTCGCACAACCACATGACGCGGGTCGCCGCCGGTATCAGGTTCTAATCCGCGCGAGCGGGCCGCCCGTCCGCAGCAAAATAAATTTGCGCGTAAACTCCGCAGACGTTTCGAGGAAAAGTCTTGCAACCATTCCGCCCTGTCATGTTCTGCACCGGGGTCGCGCTTTGCGCTGCGGTGGCGGGCCATGTCGCGGCGCAAGGCTGGAAGCCCGAGAAGGGGATCGAGATCGTCGTGCCGACGACTCCGGGCGGCAGCGTCGACCTGTCGGGCCGGTTTCTGCAGAAAATCCTGCAGGACGGCGGGCTCGTCAAAGTCCCGGTGACGGTGGTCAACAAGCCGGGCGCGGGCGGCGTCGTATCCCTCGTATATCTCAACCAGCATGCGGGCGACGCGCATTACCTCGCGGTCAACACGCCCAATCTCGTTGCCAACGACATCAACGGCCGCAGCACGGTGCGTTACACCGACGTGACGCCGCTCGCAACGCTCGCCGATCAATATACGGCAGTCGCCGTGCGCGTCGATTCGCCGCTGAAGAGCGGCCGCGAATTCATCGACCGTCTGCGCAAGGATCCGGCGTCGCTCGCAGTGTCGACGCCGACGACGCTGGGCAGCACCAACCACATTTCGTTCGCGCTGGTCGCGCGGGCCGGCGGCGTGGACGTCAGAAAACTGAAAGCCGTGATCCTCGGTTCCGGCGCGGATGCCGCTACCGCGCTGCTCGGCGGCCACGTCGATGCGCACGTGGGCACGACGTCGTCCGTGCTGAAGCTGGTCGAAGCGGGTAAGCTCAGAGTGCTGGCGATTGCCGCGCCGCGGCGTATCGGTGCGCCGTATGAGGGAACTCCGACCTGGACCGAGCTCGGCTTTCCGGTCGTACTGGGCACGTGGCGCGGAATCATCGGCCCGCGCAATCTCACGCGCGAGCAGGTCGTGTTCTGGAACGATGCAATCGCGAAGGCCATGAAAAGCGAGATCTGGAAGCAGGCGCTGCGCGACAACGACTGGGAAGCGAACTATCTCGACAGCGCGGGCACCAAAACTCTGCTCGACGCCGAATATGGGAAGTACCGTTCGATCCTGGCGGATCTCGGACTCATCAAGGAGAAGTGAATGGCGGCAACGACGATGTACGAAAAAATCTGGGCTTCGCACAAGATCGCCGACGAGGGCGGGGAGGAGCTGCTCTACGTCGATCGCGCCTACATCCACGAAGGCTCGTCGCATGCTTTCACTGCGCTCGACGAGCGCGGGCAGAAAGTCCTGCGGCCGCGCCAGGTTTTTGCGCACACCGATCATTACGTGCCGACCGCGAGCCGCGAGGGCGGTGTCGAAGGCATCAAGGTTGCCGAAATCCGCGACATGGTGAAGCTGCTCACTGCCAATGCGAAAAAGCACGACGTAACGCTGTTCGGCATCGACGATCCGCGGCAGGGCATCCTGCATATCGTGCCGCCCGAGCAGGGCATAACCCAGCCCGGGCTCCTGATTGTCGGCGCGGACTCGCATACGGCGACGCACGGCGCGTTCGGCTCGCTTGCGTTCGGCGCGGGTGCTTCCGAAGTCATGCACGTGATGGCGACGCAGCGGCTGTGGCAGCGCAAATCCAAAACGCTGCGCGTAAGCGTCAGCGGGAAGCTCGGCTTCGGCATGTCGGCGAAAGACCTGATACTGGCGATCATCGCGAAGATCGGCGTGTTCGGTGGCGCAGGCCATGTGATCGAGTACGCCGGGAGCGCCGTCACGAGCCTCACGATGGAAGGCCGCATGACGTTGTGCAACATGTCGATCGAGGCAGGCGCGCGCGCCGGCATGATCGCGCCGGACGAAACGACGTTCGCTTACATGGAAGGCAGGCCGTACGCGCCGAAGGGTGCGCAGTGGAACGCCGCGCTCGAACTCTGGAAAACGCTGCCGAGCGATGCGGATGCCCGCTTCGATCGCGAGGTGGCGCTCGACGGCAATGCGATTGCACCGATGGTGACATGGGGAACGAATCCCGAGCAGGCTTCGCCGGTGACCGGCAAGGTGCCGAATGCGCGCGACATCGCCGACGCCAATGCGCGCACCGAGTTCGAGTCGTCGCTCGATTACATGGGCCTCAAGTCCGGCATGGCGCTCGAGGACATCGCGGTCGATCGCGTGTTCATCGGCTCATGCACGAACGGACGCATCGAAGATTTGCGCGCCGCCGCCGATGTCGCGAAGCTCGGCAAGGCCGTCATTCCGGCGTGGGTCGTGCCGGGATCGCAGACAGTGAAGGCGCAGGCCGAGAAGGAAGGGCTCGACAAGATATTCAAGGCGGCCGGATTCGAATGGCGCGAGCCGGGGTGCTCGCTCTGCACTGCGATCAACGGCGATCAGTTGAAGCCTGGCGAGCGTTGCGCATCGACGTCGAATCGCAATTTCCGCGGACGGCAGGGCACGGGAGGACGCACGCATCTCCTGAGCCCCGCGATGGCGGTCGCCGCGGCTTTGAAAGGCCGTTTGACCGACGTGCGCGAATTATTGAAGTAACTATTGCTACAACGAATAAGCCGCAGATAAACGCAGATACACGCAGATAGATTCGAAATCGATTCAACTATCTGAATGGATAGAAGCTCCCCAATATTGGTCGTGAGATTTTGTCTTTCATCTGCGTTTATCAGCGTTTATCTGCGGCTACAACCGGTTTAATGGTTTAAGCGAGAACGATATGCAGCCATTCACAAAACTGACAGGCATCGCGGCGCCGATCGATGAAGCGAACATCGACACGAATCAACTGTGTCCGACGCGCTTCAACAAGGTGCCGCGCGGGCCGAAGTACCGCGACGTGCTGTTTCACGACCGCCGGTTCAACGCCGACGGCTCCGAAAAGGAGCACATTCTCAACATCGATCCGTTCAACCGCGCGCAGATCATCGTCGCCGACCGCAACTGGGGCGGCGGCTCATCGCGCGAGAGCGCGGTCTACGCGCTGTACGAGTTCGGCATCCGCTGCGTGATCGCGTCGAGCTTCGCCGACATCCATTCGAGCAACTGCGCGAAAAACGGCCTCTTGACCATTGCGCTGCCGGAAGCCGATTGCGCGGCGATCCGCAGGCAGTTGCACGACCGGCCGGGCGCGACGGTGGCGGTCGATCTCGCGGCGCAGACCGTCACCGATCCGCAGGGCAAGTCGTATCGTTTCGACATCCACCCGGTGCGCAAGAAGTGCCTGCTCGAAGGTCTCGACGACGTTGCGCGCACGGCGCAATACGATACGCCGTTCGCGGCGTTCGAGTCCGACTACAAAAAACAGCGGCCGTGGCTCTTCAGTCACTCCGGCAACTGATCAGGGACCATCGCATGCCGCAGCTTGTATTTATCCATGGCCCCGGGGCTGGCGCGTGCGCCGATGCATTCACGTACCAGCTCGCACACTTCAAGGGCAGCGTGGCGCCCACGTTGCCCGGCCATCTCGAAGGCGCGCCGTGCGCCGACGTTGCGCGCTATACCGAGTGGGTGCGCGGCTGGCTGTGGGCGCAGGGATTGAAAAAGGATCTCGTGCTCGTCGGCTATACCCTCGGCGCATCGATCGGGCTGCAATACGGCCTCGACTATCCGGACGAAGTGCGGGGTCTCGTGCTGATGACCGTCGCGGCGAAGCCGAAAACGCGCAAGCCCGATACATATGAGATGCGTCTGCGCGCGGCGAAGGATCCCAAGGCGTTCGAAGAGGAATGGATGGCGTTTCAGCGCCACACGATGCAGTTCGTGGAACCGGGCCTGCGCGAGAAGCTGATGGAACGGCATCGCCAGATCGGGCCGATGTCGCAATACCACGACCTCAAGACGATCGACGCTTTCGACGTGCGCGACCGCATCTCGACGCTCAAGCCGAAACTGCTGCTGTTGCGCGGTCTCGACGATCCCGGCCAGCCGCCCGAGTACGAGAAAGAAATTCATGAAGCCGTGCCGGGTTCACAATATCTGAAGCTCGACGGCGTCGGGCATTTCCCGCCGACCGAGAATCCGGAACGGATCAATGCGCTTATCGAGGAGTTCGTAAAAGGATTGTGATTCGCTCGTAAGGAGTGACTGTCGCATGCATCGATCCGCTTTCTTTCCCGCCGCTTCGCCGTCCTGCGCCAGTGCGCTGACGACGCGCCACGTCGCTGTCATGCTTGCGCTATCGCTCGCGGCCTGGCCGGCACACGCGCAACAATATCCGGCGAAATCCATTCGCGTGATTGCGCCGTTCGCGCCCGGCGGCGGCGCCGACTTCATGGGCCGCCTGACCGCGCAACACCTCACCGAAGCGATTGGCCAGACAGTCGTCGTGGAGAACCGCGTCGGCGCGGCCGGCATTATTGGATACGACTTCGGATTGAAGGCTCCGCCGGACGGCTACACGCTGACTGTCGTCTCGACGACGTACTCGATTCTGCCGAGCCTCTACAAGCTGCCATACGATCCGATCAAGGACATGCAGTCGATCACGGCGTTTTCGCGCGGGCCGTACATCATCGCCGTGCACCCGTCGCTGCCCGTGAAGAACGTGAAGGAGCTGATCGCGCTCGCGAAGGCGAAACCGAACACGATCAATTATGCGTCGAGCGGCACCGGTGCCAACGTTCACCTGGTCACGGAGATGTTCACCTACGCGACCGGCACGAAGATGGTTCATATCCCCTACAAGGGAACCGGCCCCGGCGTCACCGACACGATTGCCGGTCAGACGCAGCTTGTATTCGGCAGCATGTCGTCAGTCATGCCCTATGTCCGCGCCGGCCGGTTGAACGCGCTGGCAGTGACGAGCTCGCAGCGCAATCCGGCGATGCCTGAATTGCCGACCGTGATCGAATCGGGCGTTCCCGGCTACGATACGTTCGACTGGCAGGGCATCGTTGCGCCGCGAGGCGTGCCGCGGGCGATCGTGGACAGGCTCAATCAGGAATACGCGAAAATCATGCGCAGCAGGGATGTGTCGGAGCGGCTGCTCAAAGATGGCATCGTCTCCTCGCCCACCACGCCGGATGAGTTCGGCGCCTTCATCGCGCATGAGATTGATGCCGTGCGCAAAATCGTCGCCCAAGCCGGAATCAAGGTCGAATAGGCTTGATCCGGACAAAGCCCGACCGCCGAAACGAAAGGCGGACTACATCATTGGGGAGCGCCCTCGCCAACAATCGAATCAACACCGACGATTGGAGGGCATATGCAGAAATCGACGACGCAGGACAAGGCGATCAAAAACCAGCAGGCGGGCCGCCGCCTCTCGGGCAACCAGCAGCGCGAGCTCACGAAAGAGCAGACCAAACATCCGGAACGGGTCGAATCGACCGCGGAAAAGCTGCAGGACGAGGATAAGAAGCGCGAAGAGGGCCGGCCCGAGTAGCGGGCCGCGGCGGCGCGCTTCAGCCGCCCAGCATTCCGTCCACGTCGGCGACGAAGCGCTTGACTGACGCGGACAGCGCGACGGTAAGCGACTGCGCGCAGGCCTTTTCGCTCGATTCGAGCAGCGAGCGTGAAGTCCCGTTGGCCATGTATTTCTTGTTCAGCACTTCGGTGCCGGCCCGGCGTATCTTGCCGATGAGCTCCACCTTGCCGGATTCGCCCGAATTGCAAGATACATCGACGATGACGCCCGATACCGCCGCGCTGGCGCCTGGAAGCGTATCTTTGGGCGTCGCGCCGACCGTAACGACGTAGCCGTTATTTTGTAATTCGGTTTTTACCGCCTCCATGACCCATTCGCGTACGTCGTTTGCAGGTACAATGGTCCGCGAGCGCAGCCCGAACGCGCTGTCGATCGTTCCGACGTTAGTCTTGTCTGCGCGATGATCGAGAAACGGGTTCAGAATGATCTGCTTGTCCTTGGAAGCGCGCGCGTGCGTATCGGAGTGGGGATAAGACAGCGTCGGCTGCTGCTGCTCGACGTTCGCGCATCCCGGCATGACCGTCGCTACCAGCGCTGCCGCGGCAAATACCGCATACATGTTGAGCCGGGAGGCGAGGAGCATGGTCGTTCACACCGGATGAGGTTACGGCCGCACGATAAATCGCGTGCGCCCGAACGTCTGTGCGCAAGCGAACACTCGCTACATGGCTTTGAAAATCCGCATTTATTTGCAATGTGCCGGTCGTTTGACGCAGATCAAACGCGAGTGCGCCGGCGGGTGCGATAGTCGCTCTACACCTTGGCTCCCTCCGAGAGTGTGATTCGTCCCTCGCAGTCCCGAATTTTATTCGGGACTTTTTTTGCCTGCGCCGCAGGCCCGTCAATCGGGACTGATTTTCACTTTCGTCGCGAGATCGATCCAGAACGCGACGAGCCGCCGGGTCTCGGCATCGTGCTCTTCGGGCGTGCTGCCGATGACGTCGTAACCCGCTTCGGTAAGCTTCGCGTTGACGTCAGGCAGCCGCATCACTTCGACGAGCGCATCGCGCAGCACCCGGCGTATCGCGATAGGGGTCGCGGCGGGCGCGTGGATTCCCCAGATGCTGGTGACGTCGACGCCATTGAGTCCGGATTCCTCGAACGTCGGCACGCTGGGCACGGACGGATCGCGCTTTTTGCCCGTGACGGCAATTGCGCGGATGCGGCCTGAGTCGATTTGCGCGCGCGCCGAGCTGATGCCGCCGAACTGCATCGTGAGGTGATTGCCGAGCAGGCTTTCGAGCGCCTGGCCTGACGACTTGAACGGAACATGAACGATGTCGACGCCCGCGGCCCGGTTGAACAGCACGCCGGCGAGATGCGTCGATGCGCCGATGCCGCCCGAGCCGTAGGTCAGTTTTCCCTCGTTCGCCTTCGCATACTGGATCAGCGATTTCACGTCCTTTGCGGGGACGGACGAGCCGACGATGAGGATCACGGGCGACTGCGCGAGCATCGTCACCCCGCTGAAATCCTTCAGCGTGTCGTACGGCAGCTTCCTGAGTATCGCCGGGTTCTGATAGAACGCGTTGTCCGCGAGAAAAATCGTGTAGCCGTCGGCCGGAGCGCGCGCCGTCAGCTCGGCGCCGATCACCGCCGCCGCGTCCGGATGATTCTCGACCAGGAAATTCTGGCCGAGCTTCTTCTGCATGCCCGGCGAAACGATGCGCGCGATGATGTCGGAGCCGCCGCCCGGCGAGCGCGGGACGATGACGCGAATCAACTTGGCGGGATAGGTCTGGGCGTAGAGCGCAGGTGGAATGCCGGCGAGAAGCAGAAGTCCGGCGATGCCAAAAAGTTTTTTGTTCATGTTGTCTCCCGCACGTGACAGAGCGAAGCTCATCTCTCTCCTTCCCCTTCAAGGGGAAGGTTGGGATGGGCAACCCGACTAAGCGAAGCTCATCTTCCTCCTTCCCCTTCAAGGGGAAGGCCGGGATGGGGATGGGTTTTCTTCGCTGATTGAGTCATTGATTGACCCATCCCCACCTCGGTCCTCCCTTTGAAGGGGAGGATGAGAACGGCGCGCTGCGACGTAACGTTGCCCACCTCGATCCTCCCTGGCCCCCATCCTCAGTCCTTCCCCCGCATCGCAGGGGAAAGAAGCGTCGAGCAGCTTCGCTGGATGCTAATACTGGAAGGGGAGGATGAGAATAGCGCGATGCGATGAAACGTGCCCACCTCGGTCCGCGCTGCCCCCATCCCGGCCTTCCCCCGCTTTAAAACAAATTTGAACCCGCCGATGAACGCGGATGAACGCCGATAATCTCGTATCACGTTGCGGCTGGATCGAGGCAGGGTCTGGCGTTTCATCGGCGTTCATCTGCGTTTATCGGCGGTTAACTTCCGGGGTAGTGGTTCTTGAGATGGGTTCTAGATCAGTTTCCTGCGCCGCCACTTTTTCGGCTTGTCGCGCGGCAGCATCAGTCCGCTCGCGTCGACACCAAGATTGACGAGCGTTTTCGCCTGCTCGATCGCGCAGCGATAGCCTTCGAGCACCGGTATTTCCCAGCCCATCTCGTTGAGACGCTTCTGCAGGTGCGGCTGCATCCAGAATGCGCCCGAGCAGCCGAGCACGAGCACTTCGGCGCCGTCGTCCTCGATCGCGGCCACCGACTCGCCGATTGCGGCCTCGAGCATCTCGGATTTCTCCCCGCGCCGCACTTTCCCCTGTTCGTCCTGGATGGGCCGCTCGGTGTATTCCGGCGGACGCGGCAGCGGAAAATTCACGTTGCGGACGGATGCGCATTTGTCCTGAAAGCGGTAGCGCACGACGAGATCGCACAGATGCATGTTGTGCGCTTCGGAAATGTCGATGACGCTGAACTTGTTGCCGAGCATCGCCGCGATGTGGAGCTGAGCGCTAAAGCAGGCGGTCACCGGAATGCCATAGCGGCGGCCGATTTCGCGCGCTTCCGGAAAACCGGGATCACCGCCGCCGAGCAGCACGATCGCGTTGTATTTGCCGCTCTCGCATGCTTCTTTGACGATCGGCAGGCGGCTCACGCCGACGATGGCGAACTCCTCGCGCGTCTCGACCGGCCAGTTGCCGTGCGGATCGGTCGCACCGCGGTGCACGTCCCACTCGACGTCGTCGAGCAGATGCGAAAAGTCGGCGTAGTTCATCAGCATCGATTCCTTGCTGCCCTGCATCGGGCGCAGCTGATACTTGGTATTGCCCGACAGGTGAAATGCCTGGATCAGCAGGAAGCGGAATTTTGGTTTGTTGTCTCGAGTCATCGTCATTGCCTTTGTGCTGTGCCTGCTCTCTCGAGCGCGCGGGGCGTTTGCTGCTGCCAGCCCGGTTCCATTATCGTGGTGCGCCAGTTGGTGCGCCGCTCGTTTGCCGGGTAATCGCCCGTCGCGCAGTGAATCGAGCAGCGGTTGTCCCAGATCACGACGTCGCGGGCGCGCCATTTGTGCCGATAGTCGCCGTCGGCACTCGCCGTGTGGCGCGCGAGCTCCGCGATCAGCGCGGCGCTTTCGGCGGGCTCGAGCCCCACGATATCGATGATCTGGCCGTCGTTGAAATAGAGCGACTTGCGGCCGGTTTCCGGATGAACGAGCACGAGCGGATGTACGGCCGGCGCGCGGCCTTTCTGCGATTCATCGACGCGGTCCTGCTGGCGCTTGAGCCGGCCGCCGTAGACATACGAGCCCGACAATCCTTCGATTTTACTTTTGAGTCTCTCGGGCAGCGTCTCGTAGGCGAGGTACGAGTTCGAAAAAAGCGTGTCGCCGCCCGTGCTCGGCACGTTGATCGCGTACATGCCGGTCGCTTTGGCCGTCACGTAGTCGTAGCTCGTATCGGTGTGCCACACGTTGCCGACCCGCACCAGCAGCGGCGAGGCCGTTTTCTCTTCTACTCCGGTGCGCGCATCGATGACACGGTTGTCCATCAGAAGGATGTGCGGATAGCGCGGATGCTGCGCCTTCACCGTGAAATGCACCTTCGGCTCGCCGAAGCGCGCGCTGAAATCGAGAAAGTCCTGCTCCGTGAGTTGCTGGTCGCGCACGACGATGACGATGTGATCGAGGAACGCTTGATAGATCCTGGCGAAGCTCGCGGCATCGAGCGTGCGCACGTCGACACCGCTGATTTCAGCGCCGATTTTCGGCGAGGCCGGCGTGATCTGAATTCGCATGGCGTCTATTCCGCGCGAATGTTCGCTTCGCGCGCGACGCGTTTCCAGGTCGCGACGTTGTTTTCGAGCAGCGCGCCGAACTGCGCGGGCGTCCATGGCGTCACTTCCGCGCCTTCGCCGGCCAATTGCTTCGCGGCCTCAGGATCAGACAGGATCGCGTTGAATTCCTCATTCAGGTGCTTGACGATCGCCGCCGGCGTTCGGGCGGGTGCGACGATTCCCCAGAACACCGTGAATTCGTATCCCGGCGCGCCGCTTTCGTTGAGTGTCGGCAATTCGGGCAGCAGCGGCGAGCGCGTGAGGCTGCCGACGGCGAGCGGACGCAGGCGCCCGGTGCGAATGTGCGGCATCGCAAGCGGCAGCGTCGAGAACATCATGTCGACTTCGCCCGCCATGACGGCCACCTGTGCCGGGCCGCCGCCTTTGAACGGCACGTGCGTGATGTCAACGCCGGCCGCGCGCTTGAACATCTCCCCGCCGAAGTGATGCATCCCGGCGACGCCGGTCGAACCGTAGTTGAGCTGCTTCGGCTTGGCCTTCGCGAGCGCGATGAATTCGGGCAGCGTGCGCACCGGCAGCGCCGGATTCACCACGAGCACGTTGGTGCCGCGGCCGAGCATCGATACCGGCGTGAACGCAGCTTGGTGACGGCTTCGTTCATCGAGTGCGTCAGCGAGGTGAAAAGCAGCGTGTAGCCGTCCGGTGCCGCGCGCGCGACGATTTCAGTCCCGATGATGCCGCTCGCGCCGCCGCGATTGTCGATCACGATCTGCTGGCCAAGCCGCGGCGTTAAGCGTGCACTGAAGAAGCGCGCGATGATGTCGTTGCCGCCGCCCGCGGGAAATGCGACGACGATGCGCACCGGCCGCGTTGGATAATTCTGCGCGAACGCAAGCGCGCCGGCGCCGCCGAGCAACAGCGCGATCAGCGCGCGTGCCGCGGCGCGTCTCTTGCCTACCGCCATCAGGGAAACCCTCCGAATGCCGGCCAATATGGCAAAAAAAATCCGGCGTGTCGAGCGAGGCAGTGTGCCGGCGGCCGGCGCCTGCACGATTGTTTTCGGTGAGGCATACTGCGAGACAGGTTTTCATTTCGGTGATGCTCGCCGAAAAATCCGGAGGGGTCGATGGTTCTGCGCGGACTGGCGCTTATGGCCGCATTCCTGTCCCTGACTTTCGCCGCAGCGGCCTGCGCGCAGGAGTACCCGTCAAAACCATTGCGCCTCATCATTCCCGTTCCGCCCGGCGGCGGCACCGACATACTGGGCAGGCAGATGGCGCGCAAACTCGGCGAATCGCTGGGCCAGCAGGTCGTGGTCGACAACCGGCCCGGGGCGGGAACCGTGATCGGCTCGGACCTGCTTGCGAAATCTCCACCCGACGGATACACCCTAAGCGTGAACATCAATGCGCTCGCCGCCAACCACACGCTTTACGCGAAGCTGCCGTACGACACTCTCAAAGACTTCGCGCCGGTGATCCTGATGGCCTCGACGCCGAACGTGCTCGTCGTGCATCCCTCGCTGCCAGTCAGATCCGTGCGGGAATTCGTAGCCCTCGCGCGGGCGAAACCCGATCAGATCGCATATGCGTCGTCAGGCGTGGGCGGCGCGGCGTACCTCGCGGCGGAATTCCTGAAACTCAAGACCGGCATCAAAATGATTCACGTTCCGTACAAGGGCACCGTGCCTGCGCTCAATGCGCTCATCTCCGGCGAGACGCAGGCGATGGTCGCGGCGCTGCCAGGCACGATTCCGTTCATTCAGGCGGGCCGCGTGCGCGCGCTGGGCGTGACCGGCGCGCAGCGCTCGCCGGCGATGGCCGAACTGCCCACCATGATCGAGGCCGGCATCGCAGGCTACGAGTTCTCGACCTGGTACGGCCTTTTCGTGCCGGGCGCGACGCCACGCGAGATCGTTGCGAAACTGAATGCGGCCGCATCGAAGATACTCGCGCAGCCCGATTTTCGCGCTACGCTCGCGCGCGACGGCCTCGACCCGATTGGCGGAACCGCCGAATGGTTCGACGCGTACTTTCGCGGCGAGGTCGAGAAACTCGGCGCCGTGATTCGCGCCGCGGGCACCAAACCGGAATAATTTTCGAACGACAGGAAAATGCGTATGCAAATCACACCTTCGCAGGACGTCATCGGCGCCGAAATAACGGGTATCGATCTGGGCCGTTCGCTGTCCGCTGACGAATTCAAGCAGATCGAAGACGCGTTCAATCGCTATTCCGTGTTGTGCTTTCGCGGCCAAAGGCTGGACGAGCCGAGCTACATTTCGTTTGCGCGCCGTTTCGGCGACGTGGAAAAGATTTTTCTCACCCACTACGCGCACCCGCAGTATCCGGAGATCATGTTCGTGTCGAACATCAAGGAGAACGGCCGCGACATCGGCCATGCCGATGCGGGCAGCGTGTGGCACACCGACATGTCGTACACGGCGCGGCCGCCGCGCGCGACGCTGCTGTACGCGATCGAAGTGCCGACCGAAAACGGTGTCGTGCTCGGTAATACGCAGTTTTCGAGCGCAGGGGCGGCTTACGACAGCCTTTCCGATGCGATGAAGCAGAAAGTGACGAACCTCCGCGCGATTCATCAGGTCGCCGGACGCCGTGCGCGCACGGGTACGGGCCAACAGGACCAGGCGCTGCGCCGCGAGCAGCCCGCCGTCGTGCATCCGGTCGTGCGCACGCATCCCTTCACGGGTCGCAAATGCCTGTATGTAAGCAAGGGCGAATGCGAAGGTATCGAAGGCATGCCGCAGGACGAGGCTCTGAAGCTCATCGACGAGCTCGCCGACCGCACGGTCGAACAGCGATTCCGCCACACGCACCGCTGGCAGGTGGGCGACGTGCTGATGTGGGACAACTGCGCCGTGCAGCATCTTGCGTCGTTCGACTACAAGTGGCCGCAGCACCGCCGGCTGATGCAGCGCATTACAGTCGGAGGCAGCGCGCCCGTTTGATTGCGATGCGTTTCGCGCTCGTCAGCCTGCTGCTGCTTCCGGCCCTCGCCAGCGCCGCCGATCTGTATTCCGAAATCAATCGACTGCGCACGGGCGAGGGGCGCTGCAAAAGTGCGGTGAAGCTCGCGCCGCTCAAACCGTCGCCCGCGCTTGAAGACGCGGCCCGGGCGCTCGCGCGCGGCGAAACGCTCGAGCGCAGCGTCGCTGCAGCGAGTTATCGCGCGACGCGCTCCGCTTATTTCAGCATCAGCGGCGACGGCGTGGCCGCGCGCGCCGCCCAGTTGATCGCGGAGCGCGCCAACTGCGCGTCGATCATGGATCCGGCGTTCACCGATGCGGGCATCTACGTCGACGCGCGCGAAATCCGGGTTGTCGCTGCCGCGCCGTTCGCACCCGCAGTGCGCATGTCGGAAGATGCCGCCGGACAGCGCGTGCTCGACCTCGTGAACCGCGCCCGCGCGAGCGCGCGCACCTGCGGCGACCGTCGTTTCAGCGCGGCGAAGCCGCTGCGCTGGAACGACACGCTGGCGCGGGCGGCGCTGCAACACGCCGAAGACATGGCGCGCAACAACTATTTCAGCCACGACGGCCGCGACGGCTCGACGCCGGCGCAACGCGTGACCCGTGCGGGCTATTCCTATCGCGCGACCGGCGAAAACATTGCAGCGGGCCAGATGGACCCGGAGACCGTCGTCGCCGGCTGGATCAAAAGTCCTGGTCACTGCGCGAACCTGATGAACGGCAGGTTCACCGAAATGGGGGTGGCCTACGCGGTCGACAAAAAAAGCGAAATGGGCGTGTACTGGGCGCAGGAGTTCGGGACGCCGCGCTGAACCTTATTGCGCGAAGCGCGCGACCACCGGGCCTTTGCGGCGCGCGCGCGATTTCACTTTCGGCCGGATGACCGGCATCCACCGGCCGGTATCGGACAACTTTTTCCACTCCGGCGTCTCGTGGAGGTCCGGCTCCGACATGAGGTAGATCGCCGAGTACACGAGATAACCGCGCTCGTTCGGCTCGACGTCGCGGAAGCGGATCACTTCGAGCACGCCCGGCAGCTTCATGATCGTCGGAATATGGTCGTTGTCGTAGATGTCGTTGAACTCGGCCTCGTCCGCGGGCTCGATCTCGAACGTGATCATCATGCTGTACGGCGCGGTGGACGCCTTGACGTTCCTGGCCATGTGAACGCTCTCTCAAAGTCGAATGAGGAACGAACACTAGCATGATTCGCTTGCGTATGATGACGGCTGGAAAGGGAGGAAAGCGATGGAACTCAAAGGTTGTGTAGCGATCGTGACGGGCGGCAGCGGCGGGCTAGGTCAGCGGATCTGCCGCGCGCTCGCGCTGAACGGTGTCGACATCATCGTCAATTACGCGGAGTCGGCGGCGAAAGCGCAAAGCGTTGCGGAGGACATGATCAGGCTCGGGGTGCGCTCGATAGCGCTGTGCGCGGATGTCACCGATCCGCAGGCTGTTGCGCGCATGGTGGAAGAAGCGCAAGTCGCATTCGGCAGAGTGGACATACTCGTGAACGATGCGGCGTTCAACAAGACGATCGAGTATTCCGATCTCGACGGAATGACCTATGAGCTCTGGAACAAGATCATGAACATCAATCTCACGGGCACCTTCAACTGCATCAAGGCGGTCGCGCCGCTCATGCGCGCGCAGAAGCAGGGCCGCATCGTCAACATTTCTTCGGGCGCCGGCGTCGCTCCGCGCGGCAGCAGCATCGCGTATGCCGTGTCGAAAGCGGGGATGATTCATCTGACGAAGTGCATGGCGGTCGCCCTGGCTCCGCACGTGACGGTCAATTGCGTCTCGCCGGGATTCATGGAGGGCACGCGCGCTACCGCCAACCGTCCAGCCGAATATCAGGCGAGCGTCGCCGGCATGACGCTGCTCAAGCATTCTGTGAGCAAGGACGATGTCGCCGAGCAGCTCATCACGTTCTGCCGCAGCGACAGCATGACCGGACAGAACGTCGTGATGGACTGCGGGAGGTTCTGACCGTGCGGCGCATTTGCGTGATTGCGGCGGTGCTTGCGCTCAGCGGCGGAGCGATGGCACAGACTTGGCCCGGGAAGCCGGTGCGCTTCATCGTGCCGTTTCCGCCGGGCGGTTCGACCGATGTGCTGGGGCGTCTCGTGGCCGCAAAGCTCGGCGAAGCGCTCGGCCAGCAGGTCATCGTCGACAATCGCAGCGGTGCGGGCGGAATCATCGGCACGGATCTCGTCGTCAAGGCGCCACCAGACGGTTATACGCTGCTGATGACCGCGAGCGCGCCGATTGCGATCAACGTGACGCTGATGAAGAACGTGCCGTACGATCCGCGCAAGGATCTCGCGCCGGTGAGCCGCATCGGCTCCACTCCGCTCGTGCTGGTGGTGCATCCGTCCATACCGGCGCGCTCCGTCAAAGAGCTGATTACGCTGCTGCGCGCGCGCCCGAACGAAATCAGTTATGCGTCCGCCGGCAGCGGCACGCCGCAACACCTGTCGGCGGAGCTTTTCAAGACGCTGGCCAACGTCAGGATGACGCACGTGCCGTACAAAGGCTCGGGGCCGGCGATGATCGACGTCATCTCGGGGCAGGTGCCGGTCACGTTCGAAGTGTTCATCACCGCGCTCACGTACGTGAAGAGCGGCCGACTGCGTGCGCTTGCGCAAACCGGCGCCAGCCGCTCGGCGCATTTGCCGCAGGTGCCCACGATTGGAGAGACGGGTGTGCCCGGCTACGAGTCTGCAGGCTGGTACGGAGTGTTCGCGCCCGCCGGAACCTCTCCGCAGATCGTCGGCCGGGCGCACGGCGAACTGGCGCGCATCATGGCGACCGCCGACATGCAGCAGCGCATGACCGAGCTCGGCGCCGATCCCGCGCAGGAAACGCCCGAGCAGTTTGCGGCGTTCATCCGCGCCGAAATCGTCAAGTGGGCGAAAGTGATCAGGGATTCCGGCGCGACCGCGGAGTGAAGTGCCGCTGCCGGGGGGGGCGCCTGCGCCTTCGGCTACAATCCGATGCTCGTCGAATGGATAAGGTCACACCATGAAGCTCGCCGCAGTCGCAGCGTTCCTCTTGCTGAGTGCAGGATTTGCCGCGCCAACCGTCGCCCAGCAATATCCCGTCAAGCCGATACGACTCGTCGTGCCGTTCCCGCCCGGCGGCGCGGTCGATGCGATCGGCCGCATCATCGGCCAGAAACTCGGCGACAGCTGGGGCCATAACGTCGTGATCGACAACCGCGGCGGCGCGGCCGGCGCAATCGGCTCGGAACTCGTGGCGCGCTCGCCCGCGGACGGCTACACGCTGCTCGTCGGCTCGACGAGCACGATCTCGATCAACCCGGCGCTCAATCCCAAGCTCGCGTATAACCCGCAGCGCGATTTCGTGCCGGTGAGCCTGGTCGGTTACGTGCCGCATATCCTGCTCGTGACTGCGGCGGTGCCCGCGAACAATGTAAAAGACTTCATCGCGTGGGCGAAGGCTCAGGGCAAACCGGTCACGTTTGCATCGGTCGGCACCGGCTCGCCGCACCACCTTGCGGGCGAGATTTTCAAGAGTATGACCGGCGTGAACATGACGCACGTGCCGTATACCGGCAGCGGTCCCGCGCTGATCGGGCTGATGGGCGGCCAGGTGCAGTTTCTTTCGCTCGATCTGCCGCCGGCGCTCGCGCAGTTGGGCAGCGGCAAGGTCAAGGCGCTGGGCATCGCCGCCGCGAAACGCGATCCGCTGCTGCCTGATGTGCCGACGGTTGCCGAGTCGGGGCTGCCGGGCTTCGAGATCTCCGGCTGGTATGGAATTTTCGCGCCGATCCAGACGCCCAAACCGATCGTCGCAAAACTCTCCACGGAAATCGACCGGCTGCTCGCCACACCGGACGTGCGTGCGAGCCTCGCGAAAATCGGCGTCAACGTGCTGGGCGGCAGCGCGGAGCAGTTCGCGGCCTACGTGAAGCGCGAAGACGCGAAGTGGTCCAAAGCCATTCGCGATGCGGGCGTGAAACTGGAATAAGCGCGGCAAAGCCAATGTTGCGACAAGTTCTTTGCGTGCTCGCGCTGGCGCTCACGTCTGCGCCGACGCTTTTCGCGCAGCCCGCCGGCTATCCGTCGAAACCGATTCGTTTCCTGGTGGGCTTCACGCCCGGCGGCACCAACGACATCATCGCGCGCGCACTCGCAGTCAAACTGAGTGAGAGCATGGGGCAGACGGTGGTCGTCGAGAACCGCCCGGGCGCAAACACGGCGATCGCCACCGAGCTGTGCGCGCGCGCGGCGCCTGACGGCCATACGATACTCATCAATTCACAGGGGCACGCGACCAACCCGTCGCTTGCCAAACTCAATTTCGATCCGGTCAGGGATTTCTCGTTCATTTCGCTGCTCGCCGAAGCGCAGCAGCTCGTCGTGGTGCATCCCTCGTTTCCGCCGAAGACGGTACGCGAGCTGATTGTATTTTCGAAACAGCATCCCGGCCAGATCAATTACGCATCGTCCGGCACCGGCACGACGATCCATCTTTCCGCCGAGCTCTTCCAGTTCATGACCGGCATCAAGTGGGTACACATTCCCTATAAGGGCGGCGCGCCCGCAACCGTCGACATGCTCGCGGGCCAGACGTCGCTCATGTTCGGCAGCATGCCGACCGTGATCCAGTTCGCGCGCAACGGTAAGCTGCGCGCGATCGCCGTGACCGGAGCGAAACGCGCGCCGGCGGCGCCCGAAATTCCGACGGTCGCTGAGAGCGGAGTGCCGGGGTACGAAGTCACCGCGTGGTACGGCGTGTCGGCGCCGGGCAAAACGCCGGCAGCGATCGTCGACCGCCTCAACAGCGAAATGCTGCGCGCGCTCAGGCTGCCGGACGTGCAGGAGCAGTTGAAATCACAGGGCGCCGATCCGGTGGGCAGCACGCCCGCGCAGTACACCGCCTTCATGCAGAATGAAATCGCGAAGTGGGCAAAGGTCATCGCGGCTGCCGGCATCAAGGGCGAGTAAAATAACGCCGCATCGAGCGAGGACTCATGGATACCGCAGACAGAATGGATTACGGCAGCATCACGCCCGCGCAGGCGCGCCTGCTGTTCCGCAACGGCCTCGTGCGCCAGACCTCCGGCATGTGCTACGGATACCTTCAGCTCAGCATGAAGATGATTCCCGCAAAGCATGCGTTCGATTTTCTGCTGTGGTGCCAGCGCAACCCGGTCCCTGAGCCCGTCATCGAAGTGCTCGAGCCGGGCGTGTATTCGCCAAAGGTTCTCGCGACCGGCGCCGACGTGCGCACCGACTGTCCACGCTATCGCGTGTGGAAGAACGGCAAGGTCGCGGAAAATCCCACCGACATCGTGCGGCATTGGCGCGACGACATGGTCACGTTTTTCATCGGCGGCAGCTTTACCTTCGACAGCGCGCTCGCCAAGGCCGGCATTCCGATGCGCCACAACGACGAGAACGTGCCGATACCGATCTACGTGACGAACGTGATGACGAATCCCGCCGGGCCGTTCCGGGGGCCGATCGCATGCACGATGCGCCCGATCAAGCGCAGCATGCTGCCGCGCGCAATTGAAGTCACTTCGCGCGTGCCGAACGCGCACGGCAGCCCGATGTGGGTCGGCGATCCGGCGGGGATCGGCATCGCCGATATCGACAAGCCCGATTTCGGCAAGCGCGTGACGATCCACTCCGACGAAGTGCCGGTGTTCTGGGCGTGCGGCGTCACGGCCAACATGGCGATCCAGAACGCGAACCTCGACTTCGTGCTCACGCAGGAACCCAATCACGTGTTCATCAGCGACGTGCACGAGGACCAGGTGCCATTTCTCAATACGCCCGCGATTGCCTGATCGCGGCTCGTTCAATCTCTGCCAGGCCATAACTCCATGACGACAGATTTGTTTGCTCCCGAAAACTATGCGGCGAGCCGGCGCCCACTGGAACAGGCGTCACCGCTGCCCGGCTGGTGCTACGTTTCGCCCGAATGGCACGCTCGCGAAATGGAAACGATGTTTCGTGGGCCCCACAGCGAATGGCTGTGCGTCGGGCGCGTCGACCAAGTGCCGAATCCCGGCGACTTCTACACCATCACCCTACTGGACCAGCCGCTCATCATCGCGCGCAACAACGACGGCAAGGTCAACGTGATGTCGGCGGTGTGCCGCCATCGCGGCGCCGTGATCAACGAAGGTGAAGGGCGCTGCAAGCAGTTCATGTGTCCGTACCACAACTGGACGTACGCGCTCGACGGTGAGCTCATCGCCACGCCGGGCCTGCCGCCGCCGATGGCCGGCAGCACCGGGTTCAATCCTGCAGATCACCGGTTGACGCCGATCGCGACCGACTTCTGGGCGGGTTTCATCTTTGTCACATTCAATCCGCAGCCGCGATCGCTCATGCAGTCGCTCGGCACGCTGCCGGAGTTCCTCAGGAACTACAAGCTCGACGAGATGCAGTTCACGCATCGCGACATCTACGAAGTGCCGGTCAACTGGAAAATCTGGCTCGAAAACGCGTTCGAGAATTATCATGTGCCGACGATCCATCGCAAGCACGTGGATCCCGCGAAGCCGCAGAACTGGCAGTTCGAGCAGACCGACGGCGCGTGGGAAGCGATGTACAGCGAGCGCAGCATCGTTGCGTATTCCGGATTGCCGCCGCTGACGGGCTTGAGCGACCGCGAAGCCGGCGGGTTGTTTCACATCTGGCTGAAACCCAGCCTGCAGATCATCATCACGTCGTCATCGATGAAGTACCGCCAGTACCTGCCTGAAGGCCCCGAAAAGCTGCGCCTGATCGAGAACTGGACGTTTCCGCGGACGACGGTTGCGCGCCCCGATTTTGCCGACACCGTCGGGCCGGAGTACTACCACAAGTACTCGGAAATCATCCGCGAGGACCTGCGCATCAATCCCATCGTGCAAAAAGGCATGCGCTCCGGCGCGTACAAGCCGGGCCGCTATTCGGTCGAAGAGTTCGTCGTCCACCGCATTGCCAACTACGTGCTCGATCGCGTGATCGGCCCCGAGCAGTCCGCTCGCAAGTCCGTGCGTGCGGTCTCCTGACAGCCATGCCGAAGGAAAAAAGCAGCAGCAGCCGCGCGTATTCCGCGTCGAATCCGTTCGTCGTGCACGTCGAGAACGCGCGCGTGATGAAGCCGGTGTTCACTGTGTACCCGGAACAGTACGAAGCAGCATTGAAGCGCCACAAGGACGTTGCGCGCGTCATCAGAACGACCATGGGCTTTGACGCGGAAAATTACGACGAGTCGATGCAGCACGCCGACGCGCTCATCAGCTACAAGTTTCCGCGCGACAATCTTCGCGAGCGCGCGCCGAAGCTGAAGTGGATCCAGGTGCTGGGCGCGGGCGTGGATTACATGCTGCCGCTCGACTGGGTGCCGAAAGACCTCAAGCTCACGACGAATTGGGGCGCGCACGTGCCGAAGGCCTCGCAGTCGGCGCTGATGGCGATCCTGATGATCAACAGCCGCATTCCGACGCTCGTGACGGACCAGCGCCACCGCGAATGGAACCGCATTTTCACGACGACGGTGGAGGGCAAGACGCTGCTGATCGTCGGCGTCGGTCACATCGGCGGCGGCGCGGCGGAGCAGGCGAAGAAAGTCGGCATGCGCGTGCTCGGCATCCGGCGCAGCCCAAAGAAGCGGCATCCCGCGGTCGACGAGATGCACGGGCCCGATGCGCTGCACAAGCTGCTGCCGCGCGCGGACATCGTGCTGCTCAACACGGCCCTGACGTCGCACACGCGGTTCCTGATGGGGCGGCGCGAATTCGCGCTCATGAAACCGGGCTCCGGATTCATCAACATGTCGCGCGGCGGCCTGGTCGATCCGCAGGCACTGGAAGAAACCCTGCGCAACGGACATCTGGGGGGCGCAATGATCGACGTGAGCTACCCGGAGCCGCTGCCCAAGGATGCCACGCTGTGGGACGCGCCGAATCTCATCATCACGCCGCACGTGCTGTCCGATGATCTCGAGCAGTACATCCCGCGCACGCTGGATATTTTCTTCGACAACATCCGGCGCCACATCGCCGGCAAGCCTCTGCGCAACGTCGTCGATCTCGAGCGCGAGTACTAGCTCAGATAGTAGGAAATCGACGTCGGCGTGCAGCCGTGCCCGTTTACGGGTACCAAGTCCTGCGGGCACGCTGAAAGCGCGACGATGCAGTCGTGCAGCGCTTCGAAACTCACGCTTGAGCCCGGCTTCGCTTCGGGTGGATCGATCCGCATCACGCCGCGCTCGTCGAACTTCGTATTCATGAAGAGATTGAGCGGCGTTGGAATGTACGGCAGCGGAATTGCGAGCGCAGCAACGGCTGCGCGCAGATTATCGGCGCAGTTGTCGTGCGGCCCGGTGCAGCCCAGCGAGCGATAGCGCGCCTGATCGCAGGCTGCGAACAGCATGCAGTGAACGCCCGGCGACGTGTCGGCGGTCAGCCGCAAAATCGGTTGTCGCAGATTCGACACGAGCACGCTGCCGATTGCCGGCTTGATGCGGTCGATGGATACCATCGAGTGCGGCATCGACATGTGCTCCGCGGGGTCGTCGCGGCGAAATGCCCACATGTCGGCGACCTGTCCGCCATGCGTATTGACGATCGTGATCGATTGCCCCGCCGCGACCGCCACCGCGCCGCCGCAGCGCGCCTTGATTTCAACCAGCTTTTTCATTCGCGGACCATGATAGCGCGAAATCCGGTTGGCTTTGTTTCGCGAAGCCGCCTGGCACGCGCGATTGTGCGCTGCGATGCCGACCGGTATTGCGAGGCATAATACGGCCGTTGTTTTCCTGATGAGCGATCAATGAACCGCCGCCGCCGACTGCTCGTTGCTCTGGGCGCAGGCTCGCTGATGCCGTTCGCGGCGCGCGCGCAGCAGAAGCCGCGCATCTGGCGCGTCGGTTTTCTCGCGCAGCGCAGCCGTCCGCAGGCGCTCGAACCCGACATCTACGGCGCGTTTGCGCGCGGCATGCGCGAGCTCGGCTACATCGAAGGAAAGAATCTCGTCATCGACTGGAAATTTGCCGACGACCGCATCGACCGGCTGCCGGCGCTGGCAAAGGAGCTGGCGGCGACCAAACCGGACGTCATCATCGCCGGCGCGACGCCGAGCGTGCAGGCAGCCCACCGCGCGGCGAGCAACATTCCTCTCGTGTTCGTCGCAGTTCCGGATCCGGTCGGCGAAGGCTTCGTGAAAACGCTGCCAAGGCCGGGCGGCAACGTCACCGGCCTGTCGACGATCGTCACCGAAGTCAGCACCAAGCACTTCGAGCTCCTGCAATCGGTGGTGCCGAAGCTCGCGCGCGTGGGGGTGCTCATGAACCCGCAAAACCCGAGCGATTCGCTGGTGCTCGAGCAGGTCAACGGCGCGGCGTTTTCGCGCGGGGTGAAGGTCGTCGCGCACGAAGTGAGCGCGGCCGACCGCATCGACCAGGCGTTCGCGGCGATGGCGCGCGAACGCACGGGCGCCGTGATCGTCGCCGCGGACGAATTGTTCTACGAGCAGCGCGAGGCGATCGCCAGGCAGGCGATCAAGCACCGGCTGCCGACGATCTCGCCGAACCGCGAGCAGGCCGAAGCCGGCGGGCTCATGAGCTACGGACAGGATCTCGCCGAGCATTACCGGCGCGCGGCGAGCTACGTCGACAAGATATTCAAGGGTGCGAAGCCCGGCGACCTGCCGGTCGAGCAGCCGACGCTGCTCGAGCTCGTCATCAACCAGAACACCGCCAAAGCGCTCGGCATCCGGATTCCGAACTCAATCCTGCTGCGCGCCGACAAGGTCATCGGCTAAAGGCCGCCGCAGCGTCAGGGCTTGATCTGGCCGCGCATTTCGCCGCCCTTGTTCGCCGCGCTGTGGACGTTGAAATAGAAATTGCCCGCCTTGAAGCTCTCGAACTGCGCGTCGGTGAGCTTGGTGCCGTCGGGAATGGCCCAGACTTCGTCCGAAACCTTGTTGAGCGGGACGACGATTGGACCGTTCTTCCCGGCCGGCGCGTCGTGAATATGCGCCGCGGTGGCGGCGACGCCGGAGGTCGTTATTCTGCCGCTGATCGACTTGTCTGCGCCGACGGTCAAAGTGCCCGTGCCGGTGGCGGTCGTAGTCACCGGCGGGATCTCCTGTGCGCCGGTGAGCGTGACCTTGATTTCCTGGGCCAGCGCAGGGCCGGCGTGGATGGCGCACAGAACAGCCAGCGCGCTCATGATGGTGCGGATGGGTTTTTCGACAAGCAGTTTGGTTGCGTGCATCGCCCGGTCTCCTCGTTGTGATTAGGCGCCGCCTGCGTATGACACGGTCAACCCCCGCGGCGCCCGAAAACTGAGATTGTGATTGTAGACCGGTCCCGCGGAGCTCGCCTGCCGGAAACGCGGCTCAGCGCGCCCGCGGCAGCTCGACCACCAGCCCGCCGCCGCCGGCGCCACCCGAGCCGCAGCGCGGGCGGGCTTTCGCCGCAACGCCGAGCGGCATCGCCGCCATCGCGCTCCCGGTTCCCGCGCCGGAGCTCGCGCAGTCGGCGAGGTGGGCCGCGTAGTCTTCAATGCCCAGCCGGCGCAGGGCGGCGAGCAGCGGTGTCCACGTGTCCTCGAGCAGCGACGCCGGCGTTTGCACCGTGAACGTGCCGTCGATATAGGTGATCGCGTAATTCGTCGAGGACTGGCCTGAAGCGACAATCGGATAGCGCCCCGGAACAGATGTGCGCGTGGCGGTCGTCGTATAACCGAGCGTGCTCGTCAGGACTGCGGGCGTTTCGCCGAGCTGAAAGCCGGTATAAGTCGCCGTAAACATAGGGTCGGGTTGCCCCGGCAGCCGCGACTTGTTGTCGGCGCGGATCGTCAGGGCCGCCGGCACGACGGTCATGGTGCCGTTGACGTAAGTGATCGTGTAATTGCCCGGCTGAAAAGTGCCGCCCGAGACGCCGGTCGGCGTGATCACGTAGGGATTCCCCGCGACGGGCGCATTGGCCGCGGCGCCGGGGCTCGACAGTGTCGCGCTGCCGATCGTCTCGCCATTCATCAAGCCGGTCGCCGTGAACTCGTTGCCAGTGAATACGTAAGTGGTGCCGTAAGTCTTCGTCACGTTGCTCGCGGTGACGGTCAGCGCGACGCCTGCGGGATTCACCGTGAAGACGCCCGGGGTGTACGTGATCGTGTAATCGCTCGCGGTGAAGGTGCCGCCGGTCGCGGCGCTCGCAACGATCGGGTAGGGGCTGCCCATCACGGAGGCGGTCGGAGAAGTCGCGGCGCTCGTCAGGGTCACGCTGCCGATCGTCTCGCCGTTTTTGAGCCCGCTCGACGTGAATTCGGTGCCGTTGAAAGTCACCGGCGTGCCATAGGCTTTGACCTGATTGTTCGCGGTGACACCCAACGCGGCCGGATTCACGGTGAGCGTTCCGGGCATATAGGTGATCGCGTAGTTCGACGGCGTGAACGTGCCGCCCGTTGCGGCGCTCGCGTTGATGGCATACGGCCCGCCCGCGACGTGCGCCGTTGCCGGGGTGCCGGCGCTCACGAGCGTGACGCTGCCGATCGTCTCGCCGTTTTTCAGGCCCGCCGGCGTGAACTCGCTGCCGGTGAACGCAAACGCATTGCCGTACGTCTTGGATTGATTGTTCGCGGTGACGGTGAGCGGCGCCTGCGTGATCGTCCCGATGTTCGCGTTCGCCGACGTGCTGCCCAGCGTGTAGCCGTAGACCGTCGCCGCGCCGTTGCTGGCGCCCGCCAGCGTGAGCCCCGCGATGCTCACATTGAGGTTGGTTCCCACGTTCGCCGTGCCGTACGTGCCGTTCGTCGCATTACCGAGCGTAATCGTGTCGCCGTCGATGACACCGGCGAACGTGTAGTTGGCTGGCGCGAGGGTGGCCGCCGTCGTGCCGTCGTAGACCTTGGCTACGCTGCCGGTCAGCGACGGCGTCACCGTCGGCGCCACGGTGTAGAGAAATCCATTGCCTGCGCCAAGCACCGGCGACACGCCGAACGTCGCGCCGTATTGCTTGAAGTTGTAGGCGAGGCCGCTCCGATTGTCCGCTGCCGGATTCGTCGACCACACGAGGAAGCGGCCGGGGCCGGGGTTGAGCGTGAATCCGCCGGCGTTGTTGAAGTTGCCGCTCGCTGACAGCTCGATCGACGTGCCGCCGCCGGTCGCCGTAAGGTTGCCGCCGAGCGTGAGATTTCCCGCCGCCGCGCGCGCAGACAGCTTGCCCATGGTCGAAGGCCCGATCGTCACGCTGTTTGCATCGACGAGCGAAACCGTTCCGCCGGAGGCGACCTGCACGGTGCCGAAGTTGTTGAGCGGATTGTTGAGCGTTGCGTTGCCGGCGCCCGTGTCGAGCGTCAGCGTGCCTGCCGTCGCGTTGATCGCGCCGTTCATGCTGACGCTGCCGCCGGCGGTGGTCACGAGCGTTGTGGCGCCCCCGGTGACGACGGCGGCGTTGTACGCCTGAGCGCCGGTCGTGCGCACGAGACCGCCATTGATGTTGAGAAGGCCTGCGTTGTCAGTCAGAGACGCGAGCGGCGTGCTGTTGCCCACGGCACCGGCCAGCGTGACGACGCCCGCGCCGCTCAACGTTCCCGCCGCGCCGCCGCTCAGCGTCCCGCCGAGCGTGAGCGCGTCGCTTGCTGCAGGCGCTGCGATGGTGCTGGCACTCGCGAGCGCAACGTCGCCTGCAAGTGAAGAAGTGCCGGTCGCGGTGAGCGCGCCCGCGCCGCCGACGCCGTTGCCGTTGAGCGTGACGGGTTCTGCGACGAGCGCTACGTTGTTGAGATTGAGCGTGGCCCCGCCCGCAACGGTGGTGCCCGTGCCCGTTGCGCCGAGCGCATTGGCGTTGGTTACGGCGAGCGTGCCCGCGTTTACGTTTGTTGCGCCGCTGTAGCTGCTGGCGCCCGCGAGCGTGAAGACGCCGCTGCCCTGCTTGGTCAGGCCGCCAGTGCCGCTGATCGCGCCGGAATACGTCGTGCTGCCGGCATCGCCGGTCGTCAGCGTGTTGCCATTTAGCGTCACGTTGCCGCCGGTCGTGCCGCCGCCGGAGAGATTGCCGATGGTCTCGCTCGTCGTCAGATCGAGGATCGCGCCCGCCGTATTCGCGAGCACGACTGCGCCGGTGTCGACGATGGCATTCCCGTTCGCGAGGCGCAGCGTGCCGCCGTTGACGGTGGTGGTTCCGGTGTAGGTGTTCGTGCCGCCGAGCACGAGCGTTCCCGTATCGACCTTGGTCACCGTGCCGGCGCCGGTAGCGGCGCCATTATAGGTGAGCGTCGTGCCTGGATTCTCGTCGAACGTCGCGCCGCCTGCGCTGAACGTCATGCCGCGGTTTGAATTGAGCGCGAAAGTCGCCGTCGTATTGAGCGTGCCGCCGTTGAAAGTCAATTGGTTCGGCGTTGGCGCGCCCGGGGCAGTGCCCAGGTTGTTGTCCGCGCTGATCTGCAGCACGCCGCCATTGATGTTGGTCGCGCCCGTATAGGTGTTCACACCGCCGAGCACGAGCGTGCCGGTATCGATCTTGGTCAGAGCGCCCGTACCCGCGGCGATTCCGCTATAGCTCAGCGTCGTTCCGGGATTGGTGTCGAAGCTGCCGCCGCCCGCGTTGAATGTCATGCCGCGATTGGGGTCGAGCGCAAAGCTCGCGGTGGTATTCAGCGTGCCGCCGTCGAAGGTCAGGTGATCGGGCGTCGCGACGGCCGGCGCCGCGCCGAGATTGTTGTCCGCGCCGATCTGCAGCACGCCGCCGTTAATGTTCGAGGGACCGGTGTAGGTGTTCGCGCGCGTCAGGATGACCGTGCCCGGCGTCGATTTCGTCAGCGTGGCGCTGCCAGTCAGGATGGCATTGATCGTGCCTTGGCGCACGTCGAAGAACGTCGAGGTCAGCGTGCCGAAGGTTCCGGTGATGACGCCGCTCGACAGCGTAACGACACCTACGGAATCGGAGTACGGGCCGATGTCGAGAGTGCCGCCCGCGACGGTGACCGGTCCCGCGGCGATCGCGTCGTCGGTTCCGTAAAAGAGGGTTCCGGCGCTGATCGTCGTCAGGCCGGTATACGTGTTCTTGCCGGACAGCGTAACCGAGCTGCCGGTCGTCTTGTTCAGGGCGGTTCCGGCGCCGGCGAGGATCGCGCTGACCGAGCCGCTTTGCATTTCGAATGTGCCGGTGCTCGTCAACGTGGAAGTGCCCGTTCCGGTGATGCTGCCGCCATTGGCAACTGTGACGGTGCCGACCGTGTCGCTCTGGTTGTTGCCGAGCGCGAGCACTGCCGTCGCGCCATCGACCGTTACCGGGCCTGACGCGAGCACGTCACTGGCGCCGTATGCGAGCGTGCCGGCGTTCACCGTGGTGAGCCCGGTGTGCTGATTTGCACCCGTCAGCGTCAACGTACCGGCGCCGAGCTTGGTTAGCGCGCCGGACGTGTTCGCGGAGGTGCCGGTCCAGGTGAGGTTGGCCGCTGCCGGTGACACATCGATGCCGCTTGTGGTGCCCGCGGTCAACGTGAAATTACGATCTGTAGCGACGCTGCCGCCGGTGTAGCGCAACGTGCCGCCGCCGAGCACGAGATTGGCTGCCGCATTGCCCGATGCGCCGATGCTGCTCGCGACGCCGCCGCCGGCGCCTTCGACGACGAGCGTATTCGCGCTCAGAACGCCGGCGTTGATCGTTGTCGGGCCCGTGTACGTGTTGAGCGCTGTCAACGCAACGATGCCTCCGCCCACCTTGGTGAGTCCATAGGTGTTGCCGCCATCGCTGACGACTCCGGAAACTGTCAGCGTGCCCGTGCCGCCGACTCTGCTCGCATTCGTCATGACGACCGGGCCGGCGTACTGCGCGCTCGCGCCGGTTCCGGTCAGCGCGCCGGCGCCGCCGGCGCCGATGCCCTGCATCGTGAATGAGCTCAAGGTGTTGAGCGTCACGTTGTTGATGTCGAGCGTGCCGCCATTGACGACGAGCGAAGTCGCTGCATTCAGCGCGGCCGCATTCGCCACGCTCAAGGTGCCGGCGCTCACCGTGGTGGTGCCGGTATAGGTGTTCGCGCCGCTCAAGCTGACGGTACCGCCCGAGGTCTTGTTCGCGCCAGCCGTGCCGCCGAGCTTCGCGCTCGCCGAACCGGACTGGAAATCGAATGCGAGCGTCGAGGTCAGCGTGCCGGTGGTGCCCGCGATACTGCCGCCGTTGAGCACGACCGAATTGACGGTCTCGTTGTTCGCGCCGATGTTGAGCGAGCCTGCGGAAATGGTCGCGGTGGCGCTGTCGTTGATCTGATTCGCCGCCTGCAGCACCGCGGAGCCGCCGGCCACCGAGAGATCTGCGGCGATCGCATTGACGCCGGCCGACTTGTTCAGATTGAGCGTGCCGGCGTTTACCGTCGTGAGCCCGGTGTACGTGTTGGCGCTGCCGCCTGCGAACGTCACGGTGCCCGCGCCGGCCTTGGTAAGCGCATAGTTGTTGCCGCCGTCGCTGATGACGCCGGCCAGAGTCAGCGTGCCCGCGCCGCCGATCGTGGTCGCGTTGGCCATGGCGACGGGGCCCGAATACTGCGCGCCGGCGCCGCTACCCGTAAGCGCACCGACGCCGCCGAAACCCGTGCCCTGCACGGTGAACGAGGCGAGGTTGTTGAGGGTCACGTTGTTGATGTCGAGCGTGCCGCCGTTGACGATCAGCGAGGACGCCGCGTTCAGCGCGCCGGCGTTGGCGACGCTCAACGTGCCATTGCTCACCGTCGTGGTGCCGGTATAGCTGTTTGCGCCGCTCAGAGTGACGGTGCCCACGCCGGTCTTGTTGGCGCCGGCAGTCCCGCCGAGGTTCGCGCTGACCGTGCCGGCTTGCAGATCGAAGGCGAGCGTGGAGGTCAGCGTGCCGCCGCTGCCCAGGATGCTGCCGCCGGAGGTGAGCTGCACGCTGTTGACCGTGTCGCCGCCGGCGCCGACATCAAGCGTTCCTCCCGACGCGACGACGGCGCTGCCGTCGTTGATTTGGTTCGCCGCCTGCAATACCGCGGAGCCGCCGTTCACCGTCAGATTGCCCGCGATCGCATCGACACCGGCCGTCTTGTTCAGGTTGAGCGTGCCGGCGTTCACCGTCGTGAGCCCGCTGTAGGTGTTGGCGCTGGTGCCTGCGAGCGTCACCGTGCCCGCGCCGGTCTTGGTGAGGGTGGTGCCGGCGCCATCGACGATCACGCCGCTCAACGTGAGCGTGCCCGTGCCGCCGATCGTCGGCGTGGTCGCGCCGAGCGTAATGTTGCCGCTCAGCGATGCCGCGCCCGTCCCCGTCAATGCGCCGTTGCCGCCAACGCCGGTGCCGTCGATTGCAACGGCCTCGTTGCCGACGGCGGCGTTGTTGATGTCGAGCGTCGCGCCCGCAGCGACCGTGGTGCCGGCTGCCGTGGTGCCCAGCGCTGCAGCATTTTGTGCGGACAGCGTGCCGGCGTTGATGGCGGTCGCCCCTGCATAGGTGTTGGCGCCGGAGAGGGCGAGCATGCCGGTGCCGACTTTCGTAATGCCGCCGGCACCGCTGATGACGCCGGCATACGTCGTGCTCGACGCATCGCCGACGGTCAGCGTGTTGCCATTGATATTGACGTTGCCCCCGGTCGTGCCGCCGCCGGCGAGGCTGCCGATCGTTTCATTGTTGCCCAGATCAAGTGTCGCCCCCGCTACGTTCGCGAGCACGACCGCACCGGCGTCACTGATCGCGCTGCCGCCGCTCACGCTCAACGTGCCGCCACTGATCGTCGTCGTGCCGGTGTAATTGTTGGCGCCCGAAAGCGTGACCGTGCCGGCCGTCGTCTTGTTGAGGCCCGCTGCGCCGGCGAGTTTCGCGCTGACGGCGCCCGCGCGCAAATCGAACGCGCTCGTGGAGGTGAGCGCTCCGCTGCCGATGATCGAGCCGCCGTTCAACTGCACGCCGCTCAGCGTCTGGTTGTTGACGCCCAAATCGAAATTGCCGCCGTTGACGACGAGCGAGCTCGAATTGGCGATCGCATTACTCGCTCCGAGGGCGAGCGTGCCCGCATTGACTGTCGTCGGACCGGTATAGTTGTTCGCCTGGCTCAGCGTGACGATCCCCGCGCCGTTCTGCGTGACGCCGCCCGCGCCGCCGATTGCCGCGCTTTGCGTGACGTTGCCGGCCGCGTTCAGGATAAGCGCCGAGCCTGCCGCGCCGGTCGTGATGCCGGCGTTGATCGCGATGTTGTTCGCTGCCGTCAGCGTGAGGGAATTGGTCGACGCCCACGCGACGGGATCGACCACGGTGATGTCGCCGGTGACGCTGGTGCCCGCCGGATTGGCGGTCGTGACGATTACGTTGGCGGACGCGAGCGCGGCATTCAGATTGCCGGTCGTGAGCAGCGAATCCTGCACCGCGCCCGACGCTGCAAACGTGTTCGGATTGCCGCCGCTGCCGGTGTCGGCGGTCGTGTCGTTTCCAGCCATGCCGGCCGCGGTTGCGCTCGCCTGGTCGACTGCGATGTAGACGTTGGTCGGGTCGAGCAGCAGCGTGCCGGTCGCGCCGAGCGGCGCGCGCAGGTCCACCGTGCCGCGGAAATCGAGCACACCCTTGCCCGACACTTCGACGAAGCCGCCGTCGCCGCCGCGCTTGCCGCCGCGCGCGGAAATCGCGCCGAGATAGGTCGTCGTGTCGTCCGCCCACACGATCACCTTGCCGCCATTGCCCGACTCGCGCGCATCGGCGGCAATCTGCGCGCCGGCTGCGACTTCGGAATTTTGCGAAACGCGCAGGGCAATGTCGCCGTCGAGAATCGCGGCGCCATGCACGTCTCCGCCGACGAGGACTGTGCCGCCGCCTGTGCCGCCGCTCGCATCGACGCGCGCGCCGTCGAGCAGCGCGGTGCGCGCACCCGTAATGGCTATGTCGCCGCCGCGTCCATCGCTGCCTGCGGCGCTGACGGTGCCGGCAATGCTCGCCGTCCCCTCTTTTGCTTCCACGACGATGCTGCCGCCGGAGCTGCCGCTCGCGCTCACGGCGCTCCCCGCCGTGAGCGTCACATCGCGCGATGCCTTGAGCACGATGCGTCCGTCGGCGCCTTTGGCGACCGAATCTGCAGCCAGCGTGCCGCTGTTGCGCACGAGGCCCGCGTAGATGCCGCGGCTGCCGTAGGCGGTGTCGCTGAGATTGAGCGCGCGATTTTCCGGTGCGACGATTTCAACCTGCAGTCGTGCCGTGCGCTCGTTCGTCACGCGCACCGACTGGCCCGCGGCCAGCACGACGTCCCCGCCGGGCGTCGTGACGACACCCTGGTTGTCGACGGCTGCGCCAACGAGATAAACCGGCCCGCTCGTCGCGGCGATGCGGCCCTGATTGACGACCGCGGCCGCCAAAGCCGGATCGCCGGTGAAGTCCATGCGGCCGGCGAGGAAGTCTGCGTTCGACAGGCGCAGAGTCGATGCAACGAGTCCCGCGACGTCTACGGTCGAGCCGGCGCCGAACAGAATTCCATTCGGGTTGAGCAGGAAGACGCGCCCGTTCGATTGCAGTGTGCCGAGCAGAATAGACGGGTTCACGCCGACCACGCGATTCAATACGCTGCTCGCAGCCGACTGCTGGATGAAGCGGGTGGTCTCGCCCGCGTTGATCGAGAACTGCTGCCAGTTGATGATGGTGCCGGGCGTGTTCGTGATCGACAGCTGGCCGCCGCGCGTTGCGAACGACGCCTGTCCGTTGACGACTTGCGGGCCGACCGGGTTGCCATGGGCGAGCGTCGACAGCAGCGCCGCAGTCAGTGCCGCCGCCCTTTGAACGCGCGCGAATCCCTTGTGCCCCGGTTTCAAACCATCCCCATTTTTTCTTGGTCTTGCGCTTCTATTGCGTGGCGCTTATCGCTGCCGCGGCACGGCTGAATTTTCTTGTAAAAACATCAACATTCGCATGATAACCGGAAGGCGTTCCGCGCAACGTGCCGGAAGTCACGGTCGGCCCTCGTTTGAGCCGGAAAAAACGACTCCCCTCAAGGCCTTCAGGCGCCCAGAAACGGGGGATCGCGGACCGCGTTCAGATGGAGCGCATCCACGTGCTTCCACGTGTCATGACGCTCGAAGGTACAGCACGCACTTCATCCCAAGCCGGCGGGCCAGCGCATTCCGCTACAATCCGTCCCTTTGCGCACCGCGACGGAACATCCATGAAACGCTCATTCGCAATTTTCTTTTGTGCCATCGCAAGCGCTGCGGCTCACGCGCAAACCTGGCCGAGCAAGCCGATTCGAATCGTGATCGCGCAGGCGCCCGGCAGCGCGACCGATGTCATCAGCCGTATCGTCGGCATTCGGCTAACCGAAGCGCTGGGACAGTCCGTCGTCGTCGATGCAAGGCCTGGCGCCGGCGGAGTTCTCGGCACCGAAATCGCCGCTCGCGCGCCCGCGGATGGCTACACGCTTTTCATGGGGAATAACTCGACGCACGGCTCGAACCCCGCGCTTTATGCCAAGCTGCCCTACGACGCCGTCAAGGATTTCTCGCCGATCATCCTGGTCGTGGCAACGCCTTACGTGTTGAACGTGCATCCGTCGCTGCCGGTCAAGACAGTCAAGGAGCTGATCGGCTTTGCCAAAGCGCGGCCGGGACAGCTCAACTACGCATCGGCAGGCAATGGCAGCACGCATCACTTTTGCGGCGAGCTGCTCAAATCGCAAGCCGGAATCGATATCGTGCACGTGCCTTACAAGGGGTCGACGCCCGGGTTGACGGCGCTGGTCGCCGGTGAAGTCTCAATGATGTTTTCCAACGTCGACAATTCGCAGCCGCACATCAAAAGCGGACGCGCGCGGCCGCTCGCCGTGACATCGCCGAAACGGGCGTCGACCTTGCCGGAAGTGCCGACGATGGAGGAAGCCGGCGTACGCGATTTCCAGGTGCTGTCGTGGTTCGGCCTGCTCGCGCCCGCGGGCACGCCGCCGGCCGTCATCACGCGGGTCAACGCCGAAACGGCGAAAGTGCTGGCGCGGCCGGATGTGAAGGCCGCATTCGCTGCGCAGGGCATGGACGTGATGTCAGGAACGCCCGACCAGTTCGCGAATCACATCAAGAGCGAGATCGCGCGGATGACGAAAATCGCCGCCAGCGCGGGCATCAAGGCGGACTAGCACAAGCGCGTAATCGAGCCGCAGATAAACGCAGATACACGCGGATTTCGGGCTGCGGGCGGGAAAACCGGTCTGCGCCGGAGGACTTATCTGCGTTCATCCGCGTTTATCTGGGGCTGAAAAATGCTTTGGGAATTTCAGCGTGCGAGCGCCGCGCGCGGATGCGGCGGCGCGTCGTCGTTGCCCTCCACAACCGGCGTGCCTTTGCATTGCGTGCGATGCATTACGCGGCGCGAGGCCGGGTCGAACGCATCGCGCCGGTGCATCGCGCAGCGGTTGTCCCAGATCAGGATATCGCCGACTTTCCACTGGTGATGCCACGAAGCTTCGGGCCGCGCGGCGTGTGCCCAAAGCGCATCGAGCAGAGCCTCGGATTCCGCGAGCGGCAATCCACTCACGTATGCGTGCGGCCGCCGGCCGAGGTAGAGCGCGTTGCAGCCGGTCTCGGGATGCCGGCGCAGAATCGCGTGGCTGGGACCGGGCGTCGTCCGGATGTCTTCTGTGCCGGTGAAGCCCGGGCGCAGTTGACCGCCCGACGTGTAGCGCAGGTCGTGCTTGATGGTGCGGCCCCTGATCGCTGTGCGCAGGTCGCGCGGCAATGTCTCGAGCGCGAGATACATGTTGGTGAAGCCAGTGTCGCCGCCTGCCGGCGGCAGCTCGAGCGAGTGCAGAATGCTCGCGCTCGGCGGAATTTCGTTGAAGCAGCTGTCCGAATGCCACACCGCTTCGCCGTCGCCCAGTCCGCCGATCGCGACCCCGTTTTCGACCACGTTCGAAATAACCGCGATCTCGGGATATTCGCGCGGCTTTTGACCGACATGCACCGGCGCCGCCGCGGTGAGCTCCCCGAAGCGGCGACCGAACGCGAGCAGCTCGGGATCCGACAGCGACTGGCCGCGGATCAGCAGGACAAGATTGTCGAGGAAAGCCTGTTTGACGGCGGCAAACTCGCGTTCGCCGAGCGATTTAACGTCGCCGCACTCGACGAGCGCGCCGATCGCCGCGGTCATGGGCGTCACGCTGACGTTTGTCGCACGTACTGCCGGATTTGTCATCGAAATCGAAACTCCTTGCGGGGCACGCTCATTATAGCGACCGCCGCAGCCGCTTTGAGTCAGGGTGGCGCCGCTGGACAAACACGCAGGCCGTGCGCATCATAGCGGCACTTTTTCGTGGCCGCGAACGCGCGCCATGGCAACGACAGAAACCGTTCGAGGAGATCATTCATGAGTATTGCCCGACGCGCGGCCGCCTGCGTTCTGGCGCTCGGCGCGGCTGCCTGCGCGCACGCTGCGCAGACCGCGTTTCCGGAAAAACCGATCCGTCTGGTCATCGGCAGCGCGCCCGGGTCGGGTCCCGACATCATCTCGCGCGCGCTCGCCGAGCGTCTCTATGGAGCGTGGGGCCAGCGCGTCGTCGTCGACTCGCGGCCCGGCGTTGCCGGGATTCTGAGCGCCGACCTCGTGCTGCGCGCGGTGCCGGATGGTTACACGTGGATGATGCTGACTTCGCAGCTGCTCGTCGCGACGTCGGTGTATCCGAATGTCAAATTCAATCTCGCCAAGGATTTTCCGTCGGTGAGCCTGATCGGAACCGTGCCGTTCGTGCTCGTCGTCAACAACGAGCTGCCCGCGAAATCGATTCGCGAGCTTATCGATCTGGCGAAGAAGCAGTCGCTTTCTTACGGCTCGGCCGGCACCGGCGCCTCGGAGCATTTGTCGGGTGACCTCTTTTCGCGCATGACGAACACCACCATGCTGCACGTTCCCTATAAGGGCGTCGCGGAAGCGCTTGCCGCGACGATGGGCAAGGAAGTGCAGCTGACTTACGGCGTCGTGCCGGCGGTGATGGGCGCCGTACAGTCGGGCCGCGTGCGCGCGCTCGGCGTCACCGGTCCCAAGCGCAATGCATTGCTGCCCGACGTGCCGTCGATTTCGGAAGCCGTGCCCGGTTATCAGACGCTCGGGTGGTACAGCATCGTCGCGCCCGCCGGTACGCCCGAAGCGGTGCTGGCCAAGGCGAGCGGCGAAATCGCGAAAGCGGTCAAGGAGCCGCAGTTCGGCGAGCAGCTGAAAGGCCTCGGGCTGGATCTCGTCGGGAGCACGCGCGCCGAGCTCGACGCGTTCCGCCGCGAGCAGACCAAGCAGATCTCGGACATCGTCAAGGCGGCCGGCGTCACTGCAAAGTAGGCGCATTATTTGCCCATGCTTATCTGTCCGGTCACCCGCAGTCGCATACTCGATTTCCTGCCCGAAGGCGGCGAGATGGCCGAGATCGGCGTCGCAGAGGGCGACTTTTCCAGCGAAATCCTGGCGCACGTTCACCCGCGCAAGCTGCACCTGATCGATCCCTGGGAGCATCAGGAGCGCGCGGATTACGAGCCGGATCCAAGCAATGTTTCGGCGCAGCAACAGGGCGATCGTTTCGGCGCGGTTCTCACCCGTTTCAAAGACGAGATCGGGCGCGGGGTGGTGGTCGTGCACCGGGAGTATTCGGGCAAAGCGGTGAACAAATTTGCCGCCGGGCAGCTCGACTGGATTTACATCGATGGCATGCATACTGCCGAGGCGGCGTACGCGGATCTTGTCAACTACGCGCCCAAGGTGCGCCCCGAGGGTGTCATCATCGGACACGATTACACGAATCACGTGCAGGCGAAGCAATGGAACTTCGGCGTCGTCGAGGCGGTGAACCGCTTCGTGCTGGAGCACGGTTATGAATTCGTGGCGCTCACCGTCGAAGCGTTCCCGACATACGTGCTGACCCGCCATTCGGATACGGCGCGTCAGTTGAACGAGATGCTGCTCAGCAGCGTCCCCCACATCGTCGAAATCCGTGATTTTCCGCGCAGCCACAGCTTTCAGCATAAGTCGCTGGCGTTGAAGAAGCGCACCCTCGTATATCCTTCGTTTTGATGTTGTTAGCGCGATCTCGTTGATCCGGATCAAGAGATCCCTGGAATCCTGCCGCGCAAGCGACGCTCTAATTGACCGTGAGCGCCGGCCGCGGAGATAATCTCGCGTCATGCTTTCGCAGAATCTCAAACGCCTGATCGCAAAGGCCGGTATTTTCGCGCTGCTCTTCACGCAGCTGACGGTCGCTGCTTTTGCCTGCCCGGCCATCGATGGCGCGGCAGGGCTGCTCTCGGCCCTCCAGGCGAACGATGCCATGCACTCGGCGATGCCCGGTTGCGAAATGAATTCGACCGGCGGGAACGAACGCGTCATTAACCCAAATCTGTGTTTGCAGCATTGTCAGACCGGCGAGCAGTCGGTGCAGACATTGCCGCATCTTGCGGTGCCCGCACTGCCCGCAATCCCTTCCCTGATCGTAGTCGAGCCCGCCGTCATGCAGTCAGGCGACGTGCTCCGGCTCGAAACCGCGTGGGCCGTACCGGTCCCGCTGCCGCCGCCGCTGGCGCGGTTCGGCGTTCTGCGCATCTGATCTTCCGGCAAGTCGTGTAGCGGCCGTGTCGCGCGTCGTGCGCGCACGGCGTTTCGATTTGTCCGGGAGATAGCCATGCCGACTTGCATTACCGTGCGCGTCCGTCGCGCATTTTCGTTGCACCCGCTGTGCCGGGGATTGGCCGCCCTGGCGGCGGTGTTTTCATTCGGTGCGCCTTTAGCTGCTGAGGCGCAATCGGGCCTGAGTCTTGCGGATTCGCTGCGGATCGCAGTCGAGCGCTCGAAAAAGCTCGCAGCGCAGGACGCATCGATCACGGCGATGAAGGAGATGGGCGTTGCCGCCGGGCAATTGCCTGACCCCGTTCTCAAGCTGGGACTCGATAACGTGCCCGCGGACGGCCCCGACCGCTTCAGCGTCGCGCGCGATTTCATGACGATGCGCCGCATCGGCGTGATGCAGGAAATCACGCGCGGCGACAAGCGCAAGCTGAAAACCGAACGTTATGAACGCGAGGCGGAGCGCGCGGCCGCCGAAAAAAGCGCCGCAGTCGCCGTGCTGCAGAAAGACACCACGCTCGCGTGGCTCGACCGCTACTATCTCGAGCGCATGCGATCCGTCGTCGCCGACCAGGCGCGCGAGGCCGACCTGGAGATACAGTCGGCCGAAAGCGCTTATCGCGCCGGGCGCGGCAGCCAGGCCGACGTCTACGCTGCGCGCGCCTCGCGCGTCGCACTCGACGACAGGCTTTCCGAACTCGATCGCCGCATCCGGAACGCGCGAACGATGCTTGCGCGCTGGGTTGGCGAGCCGGCCGATGCGCCTTTGCGCGGCGCGCCCGACATTTCGAAAGTCGCCATCGCGAGCCACTCGCTCGAGCAGGACATCGTCACCCATCCCGAAATCGCACTGCTCGCGAAGCAGGTGGAGGTCGCGCAAGCCGAAACGAAGCTTGCGCGCGCCAACAAGCAGGCGGACTGGAGCGTCGAGCTCGCCTATCAGGAGCGTGGGTCTTCGTTCTCGAACATGTTTTCCGTCGGCGTCTCGGTGCCGCTGCAATGGGACCAGAAGAACCGTCAGGACCGTGAAATCGCCGCCAAATCCGCGCTCGCCGAACAGGCGCTCGCGCAGCAGGAGGAGATGGTGCGCGCGCACGTCGCGGAAATTCGCACGATGCTCGACGAATGGGAAAACGGCCGCGAGCGCGTCGCGCGTTACGAGCGTGAGCTGGTGCCGCTCGCGACGAGCCGCACGCAAGCGGCTCTCGCCGCGTATCGCGGCGGCAAAGCCGATCTCACGGGAGTGCTGGCGGCGCGGCGCAATGAAATCGAAGTTCGCACGCAGACACTGCAACTCGAAATGGAGGCGGCACGTCTCTGGGCGCAGTTGAATTACCTGCTGCCGGACGAGGCGCACGGTGGCGGGCACAAAAATCCGGCGACCGGGGAGGCGAAATGAATCGCCGGGTGATCGGTATTCTCGTTGCGGCGGCGATCGCGGCCGCGGGCGCAGGCTATGGTCTCTATCGTCTCGGCATGAGCCGCGGCTTGCAGATGAGCCCGGCATCGCCGCCGGCTGCCGCGGCGAATGCGAACGTCAAGGTCGATCCGGCGAGCGACAGGCGCGTGCTCTACTGGCACGACCCCATGGTGCCGGGCCACAGGTTCGACAAGCCGGGCAAGTCGCCTTTCATGGACATGGAGCTGGTGCCGGTCTATGCCGATGAAGCGGGCGACAGCGAAAACGTCGCTATCAGCCCGCGGATGCAGCAGAACCTGGGCGTGCGCACGGCGCAAGTGACGACCGCCTCGCTGACGCAGAGACTCGAAGCGCCCGGCAGCATCGCCTACAACGATCGCGATGTCGCGGTGGTTACCGCGCGCGTCAGCGGCTTCGTCGAGAAGCTGTATGCGCGCGCGGCGCTCGATCCGGTGCGCAAGGGACAGCCGCTCGCGGAGCTGTACGTGCCCGACTGGATCGCCGCGCAGGAGGAATATCTCGCCGTCAAGCGCATGCAGGGCGCGAATACGGAAGGCCTCGTCTCTGCCGCTCGCCAGCGCATGCTGCTCGCGGGCATGAGCGAAGAGCAGGCGCGCGCGGTCGAAGCGGGCAACAAGGTCCAGCCGCGATTCACGCTGCATGCGCCGATCGGCGGCGTGATCGCGGAGCTCGCCGTGCGCGAAGGCATGACCGTGATGCCAGGCGCCATCCTTTATCGCATCAACGGGCTCGGCAGCGTGTGGATTTACGCCGAGGTGCCCGAAAGCCGCGCGAGTCTGCTGCGCATCGGCAGCAGCGTCGAGGCGCGCACGCCGGCATTTCCGGACCAGGTGTTCAAGGGCCGGGTCGCGGCGATCCTGCCCGAAGTCAACCGCGAAACGCGTACGCTGAAAGCACGCGTCGAAATTGCCAACGCAGGCGGCCGCCTGACGCCCGGCATGTTCGCGACCGTAATTTTCATGCCGTCGGTCAGGCAGGCCTCGCTGGTCGTGCCGAGCGAGGCCGTCATACAGACCGGCAGCCGCAAGCTCGTCATCGTGCAGGGCAGCGACGGGAAGTTCCAGCCGGTCGATGTCGAAACCGGCGTCGAAGCGAACGGTCAGACCGAGATTCGCAAAGGGCTCGCCGCCGGACAGAAAGTCGTCGTGTCGAGCCAGTTCCTGATCGATTCCGAGTCGAGCCTCAAAGGTACGACTTCGCGCATGACGGAGCTGCCCGCCGCAATGGAATCGCCGGCGGACAACGCCTCGCACGGTGCGCACAAATGATCGCCGCGCTGATCCGCTGGTCGATTGCGAACCGCTTCCTGGTCGTGCTGGCGACGGCCATGCTGTTGGCGTGGGGCATCTGGTCGGCGTCTCGCACGCCGCTCGACGCGATTCCCGATCTCTCGGACGTGCAGGTGATCATTCGCACGACGTTTCCCGGACAGGCGCCGCAAATCGTCGAAAACCAGATCACCTATCCGCTGACGACGACCATGCTGTCGGTGCCCGGCGCGAAAACCGTGCGCGGGTATTCGTTTTTCGGCGACTCGTTCGTCTACATCCTGTTCGAAGACGGCACCGACCCGTACTGGGCGCGCTCGCGCGTGCTCGAGTATCTCAACCAGGTGCAGTCGCGGCTGCCCGCGCAGGCGAAAACGTCGCTCGGTCCCGATGCGACCGGCGTCGGCTGGATTTACGAGTACGCGCTCGTCGATCGCAGCGGCCGCATGGACCTCTCGCAACTGCGCGCGCTGCAGGACTGGTTTCTCAAGTACGAGTTGAAAACCGTCGCCAACGTGGCCGAAGTGGCGAGTGTCGGCGGCATGGTGCGCCAATATCAGATCGTGCTCGATCCGGACAAGCTGCGTTCGTACAACATCACGCACGCGAAAATTATCGAGGCGGTGCAAAAAGCCAACCAGGAGACCGGCGGCTCGGTAGTGGAGCTGGCAGAGGCCGAATACATGGTGCGCGCTTCCGGATATCTGCAGTCGCTCGACGACTTCCGGCGGATACCGCTGGCGGCGAGCAACAACGGCATCGTCGTCCATCTCGGAGATGTCGCGCGCGTGCAAACCGGACCGGAAATGCGCCGCGGCGTGGCGGAGCTCGACGGCGAAGGCGAAGTGGCGGGCGGCATCATCGTGATGCGCTCGGGCAAAAACGCGCTCGCAACGATCGCCGCGGTCAAGGCGAAGATGCAGACATTGAGAGCGGGCCTGCCGCCGGGGGTGGAAATCGTGCCGACTTACGATCGCTCGAACCTGATCAGGCGCGCGGTAAGCAATCTCACCGAGAAGCTGCTCGAGGAATTCGTGATCGTGACGCTCGTGTGCGCGCTTTTCCTGTTTCATCTGCGCTCGTCGCTGGTTGCGATCGTCACGCTGCCGGTCGGCATCCTGGTTTCGTTCATCGTCATGCACTACCAGGGAGTCAACGCGAACATCATGTCGCTCGGCGGCATCGCGATCGCGATCGGCGCCATGGTCGATGCCGCAGTCGTCATGATCGAGAACGCGCACAAGCATATCGAGCGCTGGCGCGATGCCAATCAAGGCACCGAACTGGGCGGAGACGCCCAATGGCGGGTGATCGGCGACGCCGCCGCGGAAGTCGGGCCGGCGCTTTTTTTCTCGCTGCTCATCATCACGCTCTCGTTCATACCGGTCTTCACGCTCGAAGCGCAGGAAGGGCGGCTGTTCTCGCCGCTCGCGTTCACGAAGACCTACGCGATGGCAGCGTCCGCCGGCCTCGCGGTCACGTTGATTCCCGTAATGATGGGCTATCTGATTCGCGGCCGCATTGCGCCCGAGCACGCGAACCCGCTCAATCGGTGGTTGATCGCGCTTTACCGGCCGCTGCTCGAGCGGGTGCTCGCAGCACCGAAGACGACGCTACTCGTCGCAGTTCTCGTGGCGATTGCGACGATTTACCCGGCGTCGCGGCTGGGCGGCGAATTCATGCCGCCGCTCGACGAGGGCGATCTGCTCTATATGCCTTCCGCGCTGCCCGGCATTTCGATCGGCAAAGTGACCGAAGTTCTGCAGCAGACAGACCGCCTGATCAGGACGGTGCCGGAAGTGGCGCGCGTATTCGGCAAGGCAGGGCGCGCCGAGACTGCGACCGACCCCGCACCGCTCGAAATGATCGAAACGACGATCCAGTTCAAGCCGCGCAGCGAATGGCGCCCCGGAATGACGCCCGACAAGCTGGTTGAGGAGCTCGATCGCATCGTCAAAGTGCCCGGCATCTCCAACATCTGGGTGCCGCCGATCCGCAATCGCATCGACATGCTGGCGACCGGCATCAAGAGCCCGATCGGGATCAAGGTCGCGGGCGCCAGTCTTGCCGAAATCGACCGCATCGCAGCCGATATCGAGCGCGTCGTGAAGACGGTGCCGGGCGTGACTTCCGCGCTCGCGGAGCGCGTCACGGGCGGGCGCTACATCGACGTCAAAATCGACCGCGACGCGGCGGCGCGTTACGGCATGAACATGGCCGACGTCCAGAGCATTGTTGCCTCGGCTATCGGCGGCGACAACATCGGCGAGACGATCGAGGGTCTGCAGCGATTTCCGATCAACGTGCGCTACCCGCGCGAAGCACGTGATTCGGTCGAGAAGATCCGCAATCTGCCGGTCGTCACCGAGCGCGGCGCGCAAATCCGGCTCGGCGATGTGGCAGCCGTCAACGTGATGGACGGTCCGCCGATGCTGCGCAGCGAGAATGCGCGGCTGTCGGGCTGGGTGTACGTCGATATCCGCGGCCGCGATCTGAAGTCGGCGGTGGCGGACATGCAGCGGGCGGTTACCGGGAAGGTCGAGATGAACGCCGGCTACTCCATCTCATGGTCCGGCCAGTTTGAGTATCTCGAGCGCGCCACGGCAAGGCTCAAAATCGTGGTGCCCGCGACGCTCGTGATCATCTTCGTGCTGCTGTACCTGACGTTTGGCCGCATCGACGAGGCGCTGCTCATCATGGCGACGCTGCCGTTCGCTCTGGTCGGCGGGTGCTGGCTGCTGTTTTTGCTCGGCCATCACCTGTCCGTCGCGAGCGCGGTGGGCTTCATCGCGCTCGCTGGCGTGTCGGCCGAGTTCGGCGTCATCATGCTGCTGTACCTGAAGCATGCGTGGGAGGCGCATGAACCGGCGACGGCAACAGAGGGCGACCTGAAGGACGCGATCCGGCACGGCGCCGTATTGCGCGTGCGGCCGAAGGCGATGACGGTCGCGGTGATCGTCGCCGGGCTGCTGCCGATCATGTTCGGCACGGGGACTGGCGCCGAGATCATGCAGCGCATCGCCGCGCCGATGGTCGGCGGAATGATTACCGCGCCACTGCTGTCCATGTTTGTGATACCGGCGGCTTACTTTCTCATGCGCAGGCGATCGCAACCCGCTGATGCCCGCGATTTTGGGCTGGCGAAGCCGCGCGCTCTGAGCGGGGAATAGAATTCGCGGCCGGAAGTGTGTAATTTCCGGCAGTCGGCATTGATGGGATTGCGCGAGGTGAAGAAAAAGATACTGGTGCTGTGTCCGGGCGCCCGCGAGCATCGCGACTTGCCGGCCATTGCGCAGGCGCTCGGCTGCGAGCTCGTGTTCGACGAGTTCGGCGGCGATTACTTCGACCGATTCTTGCAGAAAAATCCGCCGGCCGGCCCGCCGCCCCTCGACATACTCGGGCTGATCGACGCGACGGTCGAGCGCTACCGGCACGCGGGGCTCGCCGGCGTCACCTCCGGCGTGGGTTATCCCGGCATGAGCGCCGCGAGCATCATTGCCGCACGGCTCGGGCTTCGCGGGCCCCATCCCTCGAGCGTCCTCTGCTGCGAGCACAAATATTATTCGCGGCTCGCGCAGCAGCAGCACGTGCCCGATGCGGTTCCTGCGTTTCAAAGGCTCGATGCCGGGAGCGTGGACGCGTCGCGCATCGCCATGCCGGCATTTGTGAAGCCCGTCAAATCCTGCATGTCGATGCACGCGCATCGCGTGGATACGCACGATCAGCTACACGCAATTGCGCGGTCGGCCGTGATGCCCGCCGGTTTCGTCGCGCCGTTCAACGCTCTCCTGAGCGCGTACACGGACTACCCGCCGGATGCGTCGGGACTGATGGTCGAAGGACTGCTTCAGGGCACGCAGGTGTCGCTCGAGGGTTATGTGATCGGCGGGCGCGTGCACGTGATGGGCATACTCGATGCGGTGATGTTCCCCGGCGCTATTTCGTTCAGGCGTTTCCAGTATCCTTCGCGCCTGAGCGACGCGGTGCAGGAGCGGATGCAGGATATCGCGCAGCGCTTTCTCGGCGGGATCGGTTACGACAACGCGCCATTCAACATCGAGTTCTTTTACGACGCGCACACAGGACGCATCAGCATCATCGAGGTCAATCCGAAGCTCGCCTCGCAATTCCCCGACCTGTTCCTGAAGGTCGACGGCGAAAGCTCGTGGACGGTGCTGCTGCAGCTTGCGATGGGTGAAGCGCCCGTTTTTCCGCGCCGCCGCGGAAAGTTCAAGTTTGCGGGAAGCTGCGTGCTGCGCACGTTCGAAGACCGCCGCGTGCTGAGCGTGCCGGCGAAGGAAAGCCTGCGCGAGCTGGCGCGCATATATCCCGATGCGCTGATCGAAATCTACGCGACGCCGGGCCTTAATCTGTCGGACCAGATGCAGGATGCGCACAGCTTTCGCTACGGTCTCGTGCATATCGGCGCCGATTCCGAAGCCGGGCTCGAAGCGAAATTCGAGGACATTCGCAAGCGGCTCGAGTTTCGATTTTCACCTGCCCTCGCCGCAGCGCCATCGTGACTGCCCGCAAGCGCGTCCTGCTCACCGTGAATCCGTTTCTCGTGACCGGCAAGCGGATGATGACCCAGCGCTCGCTCGTAACCGCGCTCGACCGGCACGCGGAGCTCATCGTCGCCACTTGCGGCGATTACGATTTCGGGCGCGGACGCGTTCGCGCCTGGCGCAGGATCGGCGGCGGCAGGTTCGAGGAGATCGGCATGATCGAGCCGGCGGCCGATCTCTGGATCGTCTACAGCGATGGCTATTACCTCGACCATCGCGCGCGCGGATTCGCGAAGCGCCGGGATTTTTTTCGCGCGCAAATCGATTTTCACGAGCGGTGTCTCGCGAACGGCAGCGTCGGGCGCATCATCAACGAGCCCGCCGTCGAAGCGCGCACGCTGAAAAGCTGGTTCGCGGAAATCGACCCGGAAGAATGTGGAATCATGCCGACCCATGTCGCATCCTCGCTCGACGAGGTAAGCGATCTGCATCGGCGCTACGGTACTATCGTCGCGAAACTGAACTGGGGCGGTGCGGGCGGCGGTGCGCGCAAGCTGACGGACGAAAGCGACGTGCAGCGCTTCGCCGAGGCGCTCGACGAAGCCGGGGCGGAGGAACTCTCCGACTATTGTTTCCAGCCGTATCTCCCCGGCGACGAAAAGCGATTGTGGTTTGCAGGCGGCCGCTGCGTCGCCGGCCGCAGGCGGCACGGCGGGCCGACGCCGTGGTCGGACAGCACGCCAAACTATGACACGCGGCCCTACGGCGCGGGCGACGAGGGGTACGCCGCAGATCTCGACGCCGCCGAGCGGCTCGCCCGCCGCGCGGGTCTCGGCTTCGGCGCGATCGACTTCATCGGCGAGCGCATCAACGAAATCAACGGCTGCGGCACGATCTTTACGGAATACAAGTTCTGGAATTGCATCGTCGATGCGCGGCCGGCGCTTCTGCGCTATTGCCTCGATGCGATCAAGGCGTGCTGAGGAGCCGCTGACCGCCGCGTCTAGGCTCGCAGGGCGGCCGGACGGATATTGCGTGGCCGCGCCCGCGATTCGCTTTGCGCGGCGATCAGAGAATCGAAATACGCGGCGACTTTGGCGCCGAATTCACGGCCCTTGCCGGAGTAGTTCGCGAATGCCGCCGGATTGAGCAGTTCCGCTTCCATCAGCAACGGGCCTGCCGCGTCGTCGATGAAGTCGATGCGACTGAAAATCGCCGGACAACCGAGGGACTCATATGCCTGCAGCACGTTTCGCGCATACTCGAGTTCGGCAGCGGTCGGTTCGTATATCGACACCGTTCCGCCGAGCGACTCGTTGCAGCGAAATTCGTCCGGCGCGTCGGGACGCGGGCGCTTGAGCACGGCATGCTGAAATTCGAGCCCGAGGTACACCAGGCTTTTCTCGCCCGCGCGAACGGTCGGCATATAGTCCTGCGCAATGTAATCGTTCCAGTCGCCGGGGATGCGGTCGAGGTCGGCCGGCGACTGCGCGAGGAAAACGCCGCTGCCGCGATCGCCGTAAACCGGCTTCAACACGAGCGGGACGCCTGCGGCGAGACGCTGGCGCGCGTATTCATCGACGCGATACGTGGGTGTCACTCGCACGCCCTGGCGCTGCAGCTCCCACAGGTAAGTTTTGCCGAGATTGTGCCGGATGGTGCGCGGATCGTTGACGACGAGCGGGCCGGCGTTCTCGAAAATCTCGACCATCCGCAGAAACCGCGCGCGCCCGGCGTAGAAGCCTTCCATCTGGTAAATCCAGATGAGATCCATCGCCTCCAATGCCACCGGTTCGATGAATCGCCCGGCGTTCGCGTGATACATGCGGCTGAACTGCCGGCCGTCGAGATCGGTCCAGTTCACGAAGTAGACTGCGTGGCCCAACGCCTGCAGCCCGGCTGCGTACTCGAGGCAGTCGTGCTCGTCGACACTGTAGGTGACCGCAAACCGGTCGCCGCGCGGAAACCGCGCGTCCTCGTTCATGGTGATTAAAATCCGGCTCATCGCTTGAATTGTAGCGTAGCGTGCCAATACTCCGGTTATGACAATCGATCCGGCGCGAAAGATTCACCAGATGGTCCGCATATAATCCGCAGCGACAGGCGTTGAGAGACGAGCCAATGGCAACTGATCCCGTTTGCGGCATGCAGGTCGCCGCAGCGACCGCAAAAAACGTAAGCGAGCTCGCGGGCACGAAGTATTACTTCTGCGGCGCGGGCTGCAAGCGCAAGTTCGACGCGAATCCCGCCCAGTATCTGGACAAAACCGTCCCTGCAGCGGCGCGCGACGGGAAGGCGACCGATCCCGTGTGCGGGATGAAGGTCGATCCGGCCACAGCGAAGCACGCGACCGTCCACGCCGGAAAAAAATACTACTTCTGCTGCGCAGGCTGCAAAACCAAATTCGAAGCCGCGCCCGCAAGCTATTTGCACAAGGCCCACGCCGGCCACACCCATCAGCACGCGCAGGCGTCGGTGAAGCCGGAGGGCACCGCGCTGCAGGACGCGATCTTCACGTGCCCGATGCATCCCGAAGTCCGGCAGGTCGGCCCCGGCATCTGTCCGCTGTGCGGCATGGCGCTCGAGCCGCTCGTTGCCACCGCCGAGGAGGACACTTCCGAGCTCGACGACATGATGCTGCGCTTCAAGGTGAGCGCCGTGTTGTCGCTGCCTTTGCTGGTTCTTGCGATGAGCGAAATGTTTCCGCAGTTCGACCTGCATCAGGTCATGACGCGCGCGATGTTCGGCTGGATACAGGCCGCTCTGGCGACCCCGGTCGTGCTGTGGGGCGGCGCGCCGTTTTTTGCCCGCGCATGGGTCTCGGTGAGGACACGCCATCTCAACATGTTCACGCTGATCGGCCTGGGCACGGGCGCGGCTTATCTCTTCAGCGTTGTCGGGCTGCTGTTCCCAGATGCGCTGCCGGACACGTTCAAGCTGAACGGCATGGCGCCGCTTTACTTCGAGGCCGCGGCCGTTATCGTTACGCTCGTGTTGCTCGGCCAGGTGCTCGAGCTCAGGGCGCGCGCCCAGACCAACAGCGCGGTCAAGGCGCTGCTCGCGCTTGCGCCGAACACGGCACTGCGCGTGGCGCCGGACGGCAGCGAACGGGAGGTGCATCTCGACGAAGTGCGCGTCGGCGACATTTTGCGGGTGAAGCCCGGCGGCAAAGTACCGGTCGACGGCGTCGTCACGGACGGAAGCTCGAACGTGGACGAATCGATGATTACCGGTGAGCCGGTTCCCGTTCAGAAACGCGCGGGTAGCCCGGTCACCGCGGGCACGGTCAACCAGCGGGGCTCTTTTCTCCTGCGTGCGGAAAAGGTCGGGGCCGAGACGCTGCTCGCGCAAATCGTGCAGTTGGTCAATGCGGCGAGCCGCTCGCGCGCGCCGATCCAGAAACTTGCAGACAAGGTCTCAGGCTGGTTCGTGCCGGCGGTCGTCGCGGCGGCCATCGTCTCGTTTGCCGTCTGGGCAGTGTGGGGCCCGCCGCCGGTTCTCGCCAACGGACTCGTCGTCGCGGTTTCGGTCCTCATCATTGCGTGCCCGTGCGCATTGGGCCTCGCAACGCCGATCTCGATCATGGTCGGCGTCGGCCGCGGCGCGCGCGAAGGCGTGCTGATCAAGGACGCGGAAGCACTCGAATTGATGGAAAAAGTGGACACTCTGGTGATCGACAAAACCGGCACGCTGACCGAAGGCGCGCCGAAAGTGCAGCAGGTGGTGGCGGCGGGCGGATTCACGGAAGCGGAAGTCATCGCGTCAGCTGCAGCCCTCGAGGCGATGAGCGAGCATCCGCTCGCCCACGCGATCCTCGAGCATGCTCGCGCGCAGAACGCGCACTCGCCGGCGGTGGCGCATTTCGAATCGGTGACGGGGCAGGGCGTGCGCGGCGACGTCGGCGGCAAGGCCGTGCTGTTCGGTAATCAGCGATTGATGCAGTCGGCAGGCGTCGACGCGGGCGCGCTCGAAGAGGCGGCGCAACGCGCGCGGGAGCTTGGCCACACGGTCATGTTTCTCGCGATCGATCAGAAGCTCGCGGGCTTCATCAGCGTCGCCGATCCGATCAAGGCGACGACTCGCGAAGCGATCGCGCAACTACGCGCTTCCGGCCTGCGCATCGTAATCCTCACGGGGGACAACGCGGCGACCGCGGCGGCGGTCGCGAGGCAGCTCGGACTCGACGAGTACAAAGCCGAGGTCATGCCGGCAGACAAGCACAGGGAAGTCGAGTCGCTCAAGTCCCAGGGCCGCATCGTCGCAATGGCGGGCGACGGCGTGAACGATGCGCCGGCGCTCGCCGCCGCCGACGTCGGCATTGCGATGGGAACGGGCACCGACGTCGCAATGAACAGCGCGCGCATCGTGCTCGTCAAAGGCGACCTGCGCGGCATTGCGAAAGCGCGCCACCTGAGCCGCGGCACGATGCGCAACATCCGCCAGAACCTGTTCTTCGCGTTCGTCTACAACTTTCTCGGCGTCCCGGTCGCGATGGGCGCGCTCTACCCGTTCTTCGGCATTCTCTTGAGCCCGATGATTGCGAGCGCCGCCATGAGCCTGAGCTCGGTATCGGTCATCGGCAACGCGCTGCGGCTGCGCAAGGCGGCCGTTTAGGACGTTTCCAGCGCCGGAACTCAGCGCTTGTCGAGCGGGACGTAGTCGCGCGGTTCCGGTCCGTTATACAGCGTGAGCGGGCGCAGCAGGATGTTGTTTTCGATCTGCTCGATGACCTGCACAGTCCAGCCCGGCACGCGGCCGACGGCGAAAATCGGTACGAACAGGTCTTCGGCGATGCCGTTCAGGAAGTAGACGACTCCGGCGTAGAAATCGACGTTCACGTTCACGCCGTGGCGCGCATACGGCTTCATCGCGTCGACCACCGCTTCGAGAATCCGATACCACTGCGGCTGGCCCATCTCGCGCGAAAGCTTCTCCACGCCGGCCCGCATGTGGCGCGCGCGCGGGTCTTCGGCACGATAGACGCGATGGCCGAAACCCATCACGGGCTCCTTGTTCGAGCGCTTCGTCTTGACGTATTGGGCAGCGTTTGCAGCGTCGCCGATTTCCTGCGCCATGCGCATGACGTTCTCGGCAGCGCCGCCGTGCGCCGGACCGGCGAGCGCCGCGACTGCTGCAGTAATCGCGCCATGCAGGTCCGCGTCGGTCCCGGCGACGACGCGCGCGGCGAACGACGACGCATTCGAGCCGTGCTCGGCATGCAGCACCATGTCGAGGTCCATCAGGCGCGCCGCATCCGCGCTCGGCTCTTTGCCTTTGAGCATGTAGAGGAAATTCGCCGCATGACCCAGCGTACGGCTCGGCGCCACCGGCTCGCGGCCGTTGCGGATGTGATCGTGGGCGGCGACGATCATCGGCACCTGAGCGGTGAGGCGGATACCCTTGCGCAGCGTGGCGGCGACCGATTTGTCAGCGGTTTCCGGGTCGAACGCGGCGAGCGCCGAGACCGCGGTTCGCAGGACGTCCATCGGGTGCGCATTCCTGACCGTGCGGATCACGTCGTAGATTTGCGGCGGCAGTACGCGCGCGGCCTTTAGCTCCGCGGTAAACGCGTCGAGCTCGGCGCGTGTCGGCAATTCCCCTTTCAGCAGCAGGTAGCAGGTTTCCTCGATGCTCGAGCTGCCGGCCAGGTCGTGGATCGAATAGCCGCGGTAACGCAGCTCGCCGTTGCGGCCGTCGATATAGCAAACGCGGGAACGGTCGAAGTAAACACCCTTGAGGCCGCGGTGAATGTCGATTTTTTCGGTGCTGTCTTCCATGTGCCTGAGACTCTTCCTTGAGGTAATCGTTTTTGCGGCCCGTATGATAACGCGCCGTGCGCGGCGCTTCTTCCGCGGGACTTGGATTTTGCAGGGACCGACCCCATTTGATCGCCGGCGGAACACGCTTTTCCGCTATAATTCCAACCTTTTGAATTTGGGAGAAATTATGCCCATCTACGAATATAGATGCGGGGATTGCGGGTTCCAGAAGGAATTCCTGCAGAAATTAAGCGACGCTCCGCTCAAGGATTGTCCCGCGTGCGGAAAGCCGGCGCTGAACAAGCTCGTCACGGCTGCCGGCTTTCAGCTGAAAGGCAGCGGCTGGTACGTGACCGATTTCAAGAATGGCTCGAAGGCAAAACCGGCGGACAAGACCGAAGCGAAGGCGGAGGACAAGCCGGCGGCGAATGCGGACGTGAAGGAAGCGAAGACGGACGCGAAACCGGTGGCTGAGGCCAAAACAGAGACGCCTGCAGCGAAACCCGCGCCGGTCACGACGCCCGCGACGAGCGAGTAATTCACACCGCCGCCGCGGCACCGGCGCCGGGCACTACCAACTCATTGCCGCGGTCGCCGCGCGGCGCGAAGCACGAAAAGCATAGGGAAGCGAAGCGTGACGGTGCAGCTCAAAAAGTATTTCATCACCGGGTTGCTCATCTGGGTGCCGCTCGGCATCACGCTGTGGGTTCTGCATCTGCTCGTAAGCGCGATGGACCAGACGCTTCTGCTGCTGCCCGAAGAGTTCCAGACCGAGCATTGGCTCGGCATGCACGTGCCGGGCATGGGCGTCGTGCTGACGCTGGTGGTCGTCCTCGGCACCGGGCTGATCGCCGCCAACATGCTGGGACAGCGGCTGCTCCTGCTGTGGGAAAACATTCTCAGCCGCATTCCGGTTTTCAAATCGATTTACAACAGCGTGAAGCAGGTATCGGACACGCTGTTCTCGTCGAGCGGCCATGCGTTTCGCAAAGCGCTGCTCGTGCAGTATCCGCGCGAAGGCTCGTGGACGATCGCGTTCCTCACCGGCCAGCCGGGCGGCGACGTCGTCAATCACCTGCAGGGCGAATACTGGAGCGTTTACGTGCCCACGACGCCCAACCCGACGTCGGGCTTTTTCCTGATGATGCCGAAGTCGGACGTGATCGTGCTCGACATGAGCGTCGACGAGGCGCTCAAATACATTATCTCGATGGGCGTGGTGGCGCCGCGCGTGAACGGCCGCGCCGACGCTACGCTGGCGGCCCGGCCGCCCCAGCAGGTGGCTAATCTGTAGACGGCCGGCCGCGGCAATCGATCGCTTTTCCCATTTTTTTCATTGCGGTTCTCAATCATGCGTAGCGACTACTGCGGTCTCATCGACCGCAAGCATCTGAATCAGACCGTCACCGTTTTCGGCTGGGTGCATCGCCGGCGCGACCACGGCGGGGTCATCTTCATCGACTTGCGTGACCGCGAGGGTCTGCTGCAGATCGTGGTCGATCCCGACACGCCACAAACCCTGAAAATCGCCGAATCGTTGCGCAACGAGTACGTCATTCGCGTCACCGGGCGCGTGCGCGAGCGCCCGGCGGGCACGGTCAACGCAAACCTCATCAGTGGTGAGATCGAAGTGCTCGCGAAGGACATCGAGGTCCTGAATCCGTCGCTGACGCCGCCGTTTCTGATGGACGACGACAATCTGTCCGAGAACGTGCGGCTCGAATACCGCTTTCTCGACCTGCGCCGGCTGCCGATGCAGAAGAACCTGAAGCTGCGCTACAAGACCGCGATGGCGGTGCGCACTTTTCTCGACAAGCACGGCTTCATCGATATCGAGACGCCGATGCTCACCCGCTCGACGCCGGAGGGTGCGCGCGACTATCTCGTGCCGAGCCGCGTGCACGCAGGCAAGTTTTTTGCACTCCCGCAGTCGCCGCAGCTTTTCAAGCAGCTCCTGATGATTTCAGGCTTCGACCGCTATTACCAGATCGTCAAATGCTTCCGCGACGAAGACCTCAGAGCCGACCGCCAGCCGGAATTCACGCAGATCGACGTCGAGACTTCGTTCATGACCCAGAACGAGATCATGGAGCTGATGGAAGAGCTGATCCGCAGCGTGTTCAAGAGCGTGCTCGACGTCGACCTGCCGAATCCGGTTCCGCGCATGGCGTACGATGAGGCGATGCTGCTCTACGGTTCGGACAAGCCCGACCTGCGCGTGTCGCTCAAGCTGACCGAGCTGACCGACGCGATGAAAAGCGTCGCGTTTAAGGTTTTCTCGGTGCCGGCGAACGCCAAGGACGGCCGCGTTGCGGGTCTGCTGATCCCGAAAGGCGGCGAGCTCACGCGCGGCGAGATCGACGCGTATACGGAATTCGTCGGCGTCTACGGCGCGAAAGGGCTCGCGTACATCAAATTCAATGAAATCGCCAAAGGCCGCGACGGCATGCAGTCGCCGATCGTGAAGAATCTCGACGACGCCGCGTTGCAGGCGATCGTCGAGCGCACGGGCGCGAAGGACGGCGATCTCGTCTTCTTTGGCGCCGGCACGCAGAAGGTCGTCGCCGATGCGCTGGGTGCGCTACGCGTGAAAATCGGCCATGAGAAGGGCTTCGCCACGCCCGGCTGGCAGCCGCTGTGGGTCGTCGATTTTCCGATGTTCGAGTGGGACGAGGAGGGCAAGCGCTGGAACGCGATGCATCATCCGTTCACGTCCCCCGTCGACGGTCACGAAGACCTGCTCGATAAAGACCCGGGCCGCGCGCGCGCCAAAGCGCACGACATGGTGCTGAACGGCTGGGAACTGGGCGGCGGCTCGGTGCGGATCCACCGCCAGGACGTGCAGTCGAAAGTGTTTCGCGCGCTCAATATCAGCGCCGAGGAGGCGGAAGCCAAGTTCGGTTTCCTGCTCCAGGCGCTGCAATTCGGCGCGCCGCCGCACGGTGGCATCGCGTTCGGCCTCGATCGCATGGTTACGCTGATGGCGGGCGCGGAATCGATCCGCGACGTGATCGCGTTCCCGAAGACGCAGCGCGCGCAATGCTTGCTCACACAGGCGCCCAACACGGTGGACGAAATGCAGTTGCGCGAGCTGCATATCAGGCTGCGGGAAGCGCCCAAGACATAACGGCGCGGCGGGCAGGGACATGCGTTGCCACCGGTGGCTTGTCGTCCTGACGTTCGTGGCGGGACTGTTGTCCGCACTGCACGTGCTCGCACGCGAAGCGGGGACTTCGCCTGCCACCATCCACGACGTTCAGGCCGCGCAGTTGCCGAGCGAGGCGGTCGAAACGCTCAACGCGATCAAGCGCGGCGGGCCGTTCGCCTTCGACCGCGACGGCGTCGTGTTCGGCAATTACGAGCGGCATCTGCCGGTGCGCGAGCGCGGCTATTACCGCGAGTACACGGTGCCCACGCCCGGCGCGAAAAGTCGCGGTGCCCGCCGCATCGTGGCCGGCCGGCACGCAGAGTATTATTACAGTGACGATCACTACCGCACGTTCCGGCGCATCCGAGAATGAACGAGCGCAACCGCTTTCGACCCGACAGTTCCGGCGTCTTCCTCGCGCCGCGCGATGTTGCTTCGTTGCGCGAAGAGGCGCAGCGTGCGGGCTGCGCCTGGCTCGAGGTCAGACTGGCGAGCGTGCACGACAAGGCGGGCTTTCTCACGGCCGCCGCGCGCGACCTCGGCTTTCCTTCACACTTCGGCCACAACTGGGATGCGTTCGCCGATTGCATCGCCGATCCGGCTGGCCTCAGCAAGTGCCGGGTGATCGCGTTCACGGGCTCCGCAGCTTTTGCCGAGCGCGGACCGGACGACTGGGCGACCGCACTCGAGATTCTGCGCAATGCTGCCGCCGAGTGGCGTGCGCGCAAGCGCACGTTCGTCGTGCTCGTCGATCGAGCCCCGCGCGATGTGGCGCTCCAGAATTTTTCCTGAGCCCGCGCTTGATTAGCGCGCAACCGTCCCCATAAAGATGTCAGACGTGAACGAGGCGCCGGCGCCGCGCTACAAGATTCCGGTGTCGGTGCTGGTGGTGATTTACACGGCGGACCTTGAAGTGCTTCTGATCGAGCGCGCGGACCGTCCCGGTTTCTGGCAGTCGGTGACCGGCAGCCAGGACGCCGGCGAGACGCTGGCAGAGACGGCGCGGCGCGAGGTGCGGGAAGAGACCGGGCTTGATGCCGGCGAGTACGAGCTTACGGACTGGAAGAAGGAAAACCGGTATGAGATCTACTTGCGCTGGCGCGGACGTTATGCACCCGGCATTACGCACAATACCGAGCACGTGTTCGGATTGCGCCTGCCGCAACGCATGCCGGTGACGCTCGCCGAGCGTGAACATCTCCAATTCATCTGGCTGCCGTGGCGGGATGCTGCGGACAGAGTATTTTCGTGGAGCAACGCGGATGCGATTCGCGAGCTCCCGCTGCGCAATAACCCTTAGTAAAAAACGGGCATCGCGCAGGCGGAATGCGAAGCTGGATTTTTTGTCATACTATGGTAATGTGCTAACCCCTTTGGTGTTCACGGGACCCAAATAGCCATGCAAGTTGCCGCGATTGCCTTCGACCGCTTCAAGCCGTTGCGCGACGATGCCTGCGAAAGCCGGATCGTGGCTGCGAAGGCCGCGCTCGGCAAGCGCGCGGTCATACTGGGGCACCACTATCAGCGCGCCGACGTCTATAAGCACGCCGATCTCACTGGCGATTCGCTGCAGCTCTCGCGCCTCGCAAGCAAGACCGATGCCGAGCATATCGTTTTCTGCGGCGTGCACTTCATGGCCGAAGTCGCCGACATACTGTCGAAGCCGACTCAGACGGCGATCCTGCCGGACATGAACGCGGGCTGCTCGATGGCCGACATGGCGAACCTCGGCAAAGTCGAGCGCGCGTGGCGCGAGCTCGCCGAGGTCCTCGACCCGGACGAGAAAATCACGCCCGTCACCTACATCAACTCGGCCGCGGATCTCAAAGCGTTTTGCGGCGAGCACGGCGGCATCGTGTGCACGTCGACCAACGCGAAGCAGGTGCTCGAATGGTCGTTCGCGCGCCGCGAGAAGGTTCTGTTCTTTCCCGATCAGCATCTCGGCCGCTGGAGCGGCTACATGATCGGCATTCCGCCGGACGAAATGCTGGTGTGGGATTTCGACGAGCCGCTGGGCGGCCTCACGCCCGAGCAGATCCGCAAGGCGAAGGTGCTGCTGTGGAAAGGCCATTGCTCGGTGCACCAGATGTTCCAGGTCCAGCACGTGCTCAATTTCCGTGCCGCGTACCCGGAAGGCATGGTGATTTCGCATCCCGAATGCAATTTCGAGGTGTGCAAGCTGTCCGACTACGTCGGCTCGACCGATTTCATCATCAGGACGATCATGGAATCGAAGCCCAACACACGCTGGCTCGTCGGCACGGAGCTCAATCTCGTCAACCGTCTCGCCGAGGCCGTCAAGCCGGAGGGCAAGGTCGTGCAGTTCATGGCGCCGACTGTGTGCGTGTGCTCGACGATGGCACGGATCGACCCGCAGCATCTCGCCTGGACGCTCGAGAATCTGGTGGACGGCAAAGTCGTCAACCGGATCAAGGTGCCCGAGCGCGAGGCCGAGCTGGCGCGAGTCGCTTTGAAGCGCATGCTCGAAGTCGTCTGACGTAAGCCGCACTGCCATTGCGCGCCCGGCGCGCTCCCCGTATCTTTCCGGTTTGCCCGGCGCATCCGCGCCGGGCGCCGTTCGTTTTGAATCCAAGCGTCACCGATGACCGACACCCTGCATATCGCGACTTACAACATCCACAAGGGACTTTCCTTCTTCAAGCGCCGGCTCGTGATCCACGAGGTTCGCGAGCATCTGCGGCACCTGAACTGCGATCTGGTGTTCCTGCAGGAGGTGCAGGGTAACCACCAGCGCCGCTCGAGCCGGTTCGTCGATTGGCCCGAGCAGCCGCAATACGAGTTCATCGCCGATTCGGTGTGGACCGATTTTGCCTACGGCCGTAACGCCGTCTACGACTCGGGCCATCACGGCAACGCGATTCTGAGCCGCTACCCGATCGTGCATTGGGACAACGAGGACATTTCGGAGCACCGGTTCGAAAGCCGCGGCATGCTGCACGCCGAAGTGCAGCTCCCGGGCTGGCCGCAAAACCTGCATTGCATCTGCGTTCACCTGGGCCTGATGGCGCATCACCGCAGCCGCCAGATGCGCGCCCTCGGCCTGCGCATCGAGCGCCTGGTGCCGCACGACGCGCCGCTCATCATCGCCGGGGATTTCAACGACTGGGCGCGCCATGCGAACGACGAGCTCGCGCGGCCGCTGCGCATGCGCGAAGTGTTCGAGCAGGCGTACGGCCGCCCGGCGCGCAGTTTTCCCGCGGCGCTGCCCGTGTTCCACCTGGATCGCATCTACGTGCGCGGCTTCAGCGTGAAGCAGGCGCGCGTTCATCATGGCAGCGCGTGGGCGCGCATCTCCGACCATGCGGCGCTGACCTCGACCATCGTCAGGATATGAGCGAATTCGTTCCCGGCAACCGCATCGAGCTGTTGCGCACGGGAACGGAATACTTCCCCGCCCTGGAAGCGGCGTGCGAAGCCGCGCGGCACGAGATTTACCTCGAGACTTATATTTTCGAGGACGATGCGACCGGCCAGCGCATCGGCGCCGCGCTGGCGCGCGCCGCCGGTCGCGGCGTCACCGTTTACCTCATGATCGACGCCTTCGGTTCCAAGGATCTGGGCGACGACTTCCTGCTCGCGCTGCGGCAGGCAAACGTGCGCGTGCTGAAGTACCGCCCCCAGATTTCACCGTGGACGCTCCGGCGCGAGCGGCTGCGCAGGCTGCACCGCAAGATTGCCGTCATCGATGCCCGCGTCGCGTTCGTGGGCGGGATCAATATCATCGACGACATGCATACGCCGCGCCAGGTGCCGCCGCGCTTCGACTACGCGGTGCGCGTCGAGGGGCCGCTGCTCGCGCCGATCCACGCGGCGGTCGTCAACCTGTGGACGCTCGTCATGTGGACGCAATTCCGCCGCCGTGGGCCGCTGAACCAGATCGAAGTCACGGCGGTCCCCTGCGGCCCGCATACCGCCGCTTTCGTGGTGCGCGACAATCTGCGCCACCGCAACGACATCGAGAGCGCGTACCTGAAGGCGATCGCCGGAGCGCGCCACCAGGTATTGATTGCGAATGCCTATTTTTTTCCGGGCAAGAGCTTCCGGCGCGCGCTCGCAGATGCGGTCGAGCGCGGCGTGCGCGTCGTGCTGCTGTTGCAGGGGCGCGTCGAGTACGTGCTGCTGCACTATGCGTCGCGCGCGCTTTACCGCTTCTTTCTCGATGCGGGCGTCGAAATCTACGAGTATCGCCGCAGCTTTCTGCACGCGAAGGTTGCGGTGGTGGACGACCACTGGTCGACCGTCGGTTCCTCGAATATCGATCCGATGAGCCTGCTGCTCGCGCGCGAGGCGAATGTGCTGATCGACGACGCGGAGTTTGCGGGCGAGCTCAAAGCGAGCCTCGACGAGGCGATGCGGCTCGGCGCCGAGCGCATCGATGCTGCCACTTGGCAGAATCAGTCGCTGACTCAACGCGCGATGACGTGGATTTGTTACGAGCTCGTGCGGTTCCTGACCGGCTGGTCGTCCTACGGACGGGCACGTGAATTCAGTTAGTACGCGTAGATGCGCGCGCCGCATTGGTGCAGCGGGACGGTTCGAGCGTCCACGATGGTGCGGCAAGACGCGCGACGCGTGGCGGTCAAATCTTCAAGCGGTTGATTTGACGCAGTACATGCATTGGCATCCGAATTGCTATCGATGTAATTGAAGGCGCGGGGCAGGCAACTGCTCCGGGTTTTCACCTCCTCCTTTGGTATTTCGGGCGCCCTGACCGGTGCCCGTTTTTTTTTGGTCCCATCCGCTGTCAAGGCGCAGCCACGGGCGCGCCGCCCAGTGCCGCTGCGACGGCGTGATAAAATCGCTTTCCATTCGCGCAATCAGATAGATGCGCCGGTCCGGCTGAGGCGCGTCTTCGCGCTGCCACGTCGGCGGCTCACCCCCATGGCAACTTTCCACCAAACGACGAACGTCGGCTCGCCCGCATCCGCCACCATCGAGCGCGGCGCGGGCTGGCGGGCGGCGCGGCTGCTTGTGCCGTACCTGCTCGAATACAAGGGCCGGGTCGTCGTCGCGCTCGTTTTTCTGGTCGCCGCCAAGCTTGCGAATGTCGGCGTGCCGCTCGTCCTGAAGCGCGTCGTCGACTCGCTCGATCCGACCCAGGCCGCGGTCGCGCTGCCGTTTTTCATGCTGCTCGCGTACGGCGCGCTGCGCCTGTCGACCACCTTGTTTGCGGAACTGCGCGACATCGTGTTCGTGCGCGTGACGCAGCGCGCGGTGCGGCGGATCGCGCTCGGGGTGTTCCGCCATCTGCACGCGCTTTCCCTGCGCTTTCATCTCGACCGCCAGACCGGCGGCGTCTCGCGCGACATCGAGCGCGGCACGCGCGGCATCGGCACGTTGATGAGCTACATGCTGTTCTCGATCATTCCGGTCATTCTCGAATTCACGCTGGTCGCGATCGTGCTGCTCACCCACTTCGACTGGCGCTTCACCGCGGTCACGTTCTCGGCGGTCATCGTTTACATCGCTTTCACGATCGGCATCACCGAGTGGCGCACGGCCATCCGCCGCGAGGCCAACGAGCTCGACTCGCGCGCGAACAGCCGCGCGATCGACAGCCTCATCAACTACGAAACGGTCAAGTATTTCAACAACGAGGAGTTCGAGGCGCGCCGCTACGACGAGAGCCTGACGCGGTACGAGAACGCCGCGGTGCGCACGGAATCGTCGCTGGGCATCCTCAACATCGGCCAGAGCTGCATCATCGCGATCGCCGTAACCGTACTGATGATCTTCGCGGCGCAGGGCGTGGTTGCGAAGACGCTGACGCTGGGCGACCTGATGCTCATCAACGGGCTCTTGATTCAGCTCTATATCCCGCTCAACTTTCTCGGCATGGTGTATCGCGAGATCAAGCAGGCGCAGATCGATCTCGAGCGCATGTTCCGGCTGCTCGCGGAGAACCGCGAAATCCGTGACAAGAACGACGCGCTCGATTTCACGGCGGAGCGGGCGGCGGTGAGCTTCGAGCGCGTCGATTTCGGCTACGACGCCAACCGCCAGATTCTGTTCGACGTCAGTTTCGAGATTCCCGCCGGCCACAAGGTCGCGGTCGTCGGGCACAGCGGCTCCGGCAAGTCGACGCTGGCGCGGCTGCTGTATCGCTTTTACGACGTCGCGCGCGGCCGCATAGCGGTTAACGGCACCGATATCCGCGATCTGAAGCAATCGAGCCTGCGCTCGGCAATCGGCATCGTGCCGCAGGACACGGTGCTCTTCAACGACACGATCTACTACAACATCCAGTATGGCCGGCCGACCGCGGCGCGCGAAGAAGTCATCGCCGCCGCCCAGGCCGCGCATATCTACGAGTTCATCACGCGGCTGCCCGACGGGTTCGAGACGCGCGTGGGCGAGCGCGGGTTGAAGCTCTCCGGCGGCGAGAAGCAGCGCGTGGCGATCGCCCGCGCAATCCTCAAAAACCCGCGCATACTCATTTTCGACGAGGCGACTTCGGCGCTCGATTCCGCGACCGAGCAGGCGATCGAGGCCGAGCTCGAGCAGATCGCCAAGGGCCGCACGACGCTCGTCATCGCGCACCGGCTTTCCACCGTCATGGATGCGAACCAGATCCTGGTCATGGACGCGGGCTGCATCGTTGAGCGCGGCACCCACCGCGAATTGCTCGATCGCGGCGGCGCTTACGCGAAGATGTGGGCGCTCCAGCAGCAGGAGGCGGCCGACGCCGCCCACGCTGAAGCCCGCCGGCGCGCGACCGCCACGCCGTAAAACGCAGCTCCGCGCGCCCAAGTATGGCCGCGCTTGGTATCATCACGGTTCCCGCATGACAGGATGCGAGATTCCATGCGCTGTACGTTTGCTGCAGGTGTGATGCTTTTCTTCGCGCTGTCCGCGCTGGCAGCCGAACTGCCGCTTTTCGATGCGCACCTTCACTACAGTCATGACGCATGGGAGAGCGTGCCCCCGGCGCAGGCCATCGCGCTGCTGCGCAAGGCCGGAATCAAGCGCGCTCTCGTGTCGAGCTCCAACGACGACGGCAATCAGAAGCTGTATGCGGAAGCGCCGGACCTGATCGTGCCGTCGCTGCGCCCCTACCGCTCGCGCGGGGACATCGGCACGTGGATGCGCGACGACGCGATCGTCGGCTACCTCGAGGAGCGGCTCAAAAAGTATCGCTACGCGGCGATCGGCGAATTTCACCTGTACGGCGCGGATGCGGATCTGCCGGTGCCGCGGCGCATGGTGACGCTCGCGCGCGAGCGCAAGCTTTATCTGCACGCGCATTCGGATGTCGACGCGATCGAGCGCCTTTACAAGCAGGATCCCGGGGCGAAGATATTGTGGGCACATTCGGGCTTCACGAGCCCGGACGCCGTGCGTGAAATGCTGAAGAAGCACAAGAACCTGTGGTGCGACCTTGCTTTTCGCACCGACCACATCGCGAGCGGCAAGCCCACTGCGGAATGGCGCGCGCTGTTTATCGAGTTTCCCGATCGATTCGTCCTCGGCACCGATACATATGTCGCGGAGCGCTGGCATTACGTCGGCGGCCACGCGGAGCTCGCGCGCACCTGGCTCGCGGACCTGCCGGAGGATGCAGCGCAACGTATCGCGTGGCGCAACGGCGAAGCGCTGTTCGGCGACGCCCGCGCGCGCAAGCCATGAGAATCCCCTCTGCGCTCGTGGCACTCGGAACGCTCGCGGCGTCGTCCGCCGGCGCGTGCGTGCCCGACCTGCCGGGCGGCGGGCGCACGCTCGAAGCGGGGCGCTATACGCTCGCGTACCGCCCGGTGCCGGCGAAAATTCCGCTCGGCGATCACTTTTCGCTGGTGTTCGCGGTGTGCGCGAACGGCGGCGCGCCGCTGCCGGCGTCTGTGAGCGTTGACGCACAGATGCCCGAGCACCGGCATGGTATGAATTACAAGCCGAGCATCAAGACCGAGGCGCCCGGACGCTATCGCGCCGACGGGCTCTTGTTTCACATGCCCGGACGCTGGGAACTGGTTTTCAACTTGCGCGCGGGCGACCGCACCGAACGCGCAACGCACAGCGAGGTGATCGAATGAAACGCCAACTGCTCGCAACCGCCGTGCTCGCCGCGGCCGCCTGGTCGTGGCCGCTTTTCGCCGACGACGCGAAGGTGCTCGAATTCAGCCCGCAGGAGATGCAGCGCATCCTGCAGCACGGGCCGTGGCCGCAACCGTGGTCGAAGGACCCGAGCAACCGGATGTCGGGCAACCGCCTGGCGGTCGATTTCGGCGAGCACCTGTTTTTCGAACCCCGCCTGTCGGCAGCGGGCAAGCTCTCGTGCGGCTCCTGCCACGTTCCCGAGCGCGACTGGAGCGACGGGTTGAAGCGCGGCGAAGGCATGCAGACGGTCGACCGCAACACGCCGAACCTCGTCAACGTGCGCTATCACCGGTGGTTCGGCTGGGACGGGGCGGCGGACAGCCTGTGGTCGCAAAGCATCCGGCCGATCCTGAATCCGAAGGAGCTCGCCGCCACGCCGCAGCATGTCGCCGAGCTCGTGCGCAAGGATTCGGAGCTCGCCTGCCATTACACGCGCACTTTCGGCAAGCCGCCGACCGAAGTGAAGGACGACGAAGCGCTGCTCGTCGACATCGGCAAAGCGCTGGCGGCGTTCCAGGAGACGATCGTCGCCGCGCGCACGGCGTTCGACGAATTCCGCGACGCGCTCGCGCGCGGCGACCGCTCGGCGGCGGCGCGCTATTCGATTCCGGCGCAGCGCGGGCTCAAGATTTTTATCGGCAAGGGCAATTGCAGCACCTGCCATACCGGGCCGCGCTTTACCAACGGAGAATTTCATTCGACCGGCGTGTCGTTTTTCGCGGACAAGAACCGCGTCGATGCGGGACGCTACGAAGGCATCCGCGAGCTGAAGCAAAGCAAGTTCAACCTGCTCGGCGCCTACAACGACGACCCGGCGCGTTCGACCGCAACCGCGACGCAGCACGTCGATCTCGTCGAGCGCAACTTCGGCGAGTTCAAGACGCCTTCATTGCGCAACGCGGCGCTGACCGGCCCCTACATGCACAACGGCCAGATCGGCACGCTGCGCGAAGTCGTGCGCTATTACTCGGAGATCAACGTCGACCGCCTGCATGCGGACGGCGAGCAGCTGTTGAAGCCGCTCAAGCTTTCCGCGCAGGAGATGGACGATCTCATCGTGTTCGTGGAAAGCCTCACCGACTTTCGCACGAACTGGAAGCGCTCGACCGGCGGGGAGCCGAGCTGCAAGTAAACCGTCCGCCGGCGTTCTTCAGCGGCGGCGCGCCTGCTCGTAAAGGGGCGTGACGGTCGGCAGCAGTGCTTCGATCTGCGCGATGCGGTTGGTCTCCGCCGGGTGCGTCGACAGGAATTCCGGCGGCCGTCCGCCCTGGTTCGCCTTCATCATTTTCTGCCAGATCGACACGCCGGCGCGCGGATCGTAACCCGCGCGCGCCGCGAGCTCCAGGCCGATGCGGTCGGCTTCCGATTCGTCGACCCGGCTGAACTTCGTCGCGATCAGCGATTCATAGGCGGTGCCGGCGATATCGGCGGTGCCTTCGCCGAGACCCAGCAGCGCGGCGCCGATGCCGATTGCGCCCTGCGCGGCCATCGCCTGCGACACCTGCTCGCGAGAGTGCTCGCGCAGCGCGTGCGCGATCTCGTGCCCCATTACCACTGCGATCTCGTCATCGGACAGGTTCAACTGGCGGATCAGGCCCGAGTAGAACATGATCTTGCCGCCGGGCATGCAGAACGCATTCAACTGGTTGCTGTTGATCACGTTGACTTCCCACTTCCAGCCCGGAGCGTCGGAGCGGAAAACGCGCGTCTGCGGCTCGATGCGGCTTGCAACATTTCGGACCCGCTGGGTCAATGCGGGATCGGTGTTGAGCGCGCCTTTCTGCTGCGCCTCCGCGCGCAGCTTGGTATAGGCCTGCGTCGACATCTGCTCGAGCTGCTCGGACGACACGAGCAAAAGCTGCCTGCGTTCGGCGCCGACCGCACCGCCTTCGGTGGTGCTCTCGCAGCCGACGAGTGCGAGCGCGGCAGCTGCGGCGGCTGCGGCGTAAATCAGTTTGGGGCTCATCATGGGGACTCCTTGTGCGCTTCGATCTGGATTGAGATTTTTACCTCGTCGCCGATACCGGTTGCGCCGCGTTTCAATCCCCATTCCGAGCGCTTTATCGCGAGCGACGCATCGGCACCGCACATCTCGCGTTTGTTGACTGGATGCTGTATGCAGCGAAACGAATTGACCTTGAGGTGCACGGGCCGCGCGACGCCGACGATGGTCAGCTCGCCGTCGGCGCCCGTGAGGGCCTCGCCGCTGAACTGCAGGCTGCCTGATTTGAACGTGATCGACGGGAATTTTTCCACGTCGAGGTAATCGGAGCTGCGCAGATGCTTGTCGCGCGCTTCATGCCCGGTGTCGATCGAGGCGGCGTCTATCACGACGTCGATCGTGCCTTTCCTGGCGGCGCGGTCCAATACGACCCGCGCCGTCGGGGTGCGATTGAAGCGGCCGCGAATCCAGGAGATCCCGAGGTGGCCGGTTTCGAACGAAGCGAACGTATGTCCGGGATCGCCAACGTAGACTTCGCTGGCGCCCGCGGGCAGGGCGGCCGCAAGCGCGATCAGGACGGCCATAAATCGAAACTGCATGCTGCTCTCCTCGGTAGTGCCGTGTCGTTGCTTCGTTATTTTTTGGCTGGCGGTCCGGCGCGCGCGACCACGATGTGAAACTTGATCTGCACTTCGTCTGCGACGGTATCCGTATCCTTCCACACGCCTTCGCCGATATTGTATTGCAGGCGTTTTATCGGGAAGGCGCCGTCGAAGGACGCGGTCGCACCTTCTTCCTTATAGTTGAACGACGTCGTAACTTCGTGCGTTTTGCCTTTGATCGTCAACGGCCCCCGCACTTCGAAGCGCCCGCCGCCGAGAGGCTTGATCGCGCCCGTGACAAAGGTAGCCTTCGGATAGGTTCGCGTGTCGAACCAGTTTTTGCCGCGGACCTCGTCGTTGACTTCAGCATTGTCGATGTCGAAGCTTTCGAGCTCGATCTCGATCCGCGCCTTGCCTTCGGCGGGCCGCGCCGGGTCGAACGCCAACTGGGCGGTGAATTTTTTGAAGCGGGCTTCCACCGGCACGTTCATCTGACGCGAGACGCAGGTGATCCGGCTCTTGTCGTAAAGCACCGTCTGGGCGAGAGCGGGAAGCGCCGCGAGGGCGAGAGCCGCCGTACCCAGGATATGCCATCTGTATTGCGCCTTACCCATTGCCCGGATTTCCTTTGCGGCGCGCGGCCCACGGCAGCATGCGGGCGAGCACGGTATCACGCGCGATGAAATGGTGCTGCAGTGCTGCCGCGATGTGAAACAAGACCAGCACGAGCAGCGTGTAGTTTAGTGTGACATGGGCCGATTTCAAGAGTTCGGCGAGCGCTTTGTCCTTCGCGACGAGGTCGGGCAGGGGAATGACACCCAGATATACCGTCGGCACTCCCGCAGCGGAGCTGTAGAGCCATCCTGTGAGCGGAATGATGACAATGAGTGAGTACAGGACTACATGCAGCGTTTCGGCAGCGCGGCGTTGCCAGGGCGGCAGCGGCGGCTCCAACGGCGGCGGCTGATGCGTGAGCCGCCAGGCGATGCGCGCGAGGGCGAGCGCGAACACCGTCACGCCGATCCACTTGTGCCAGGCGAAATACGTGAGCTTGCGCGGGGAGAGCGGCAGGTCGACCATGTAGACTGCCAGCGCGAAGCCGCAGGCAATCAGAACGAAGACGAGCCAATGCAGTGCGATGGCGGTGGAGCTGTAGCGTTGGTGCGACATGCGATTTGCGCGGCGAAGGAAGCGCGATTGTATTGCATCGCGCGCCAATCCCCTTGCGGTCGCCTCTAACCCGTGCGAGGAAACTGGACGGTCACCAGTGTGCCGCTGCCGTCCGCGCCGGCAGCCAGCGTGACTTCGGCATTGTGCGCCTGCGCGATCTCGCGCACGATTGCAAGACCGAGCCCGCAGCCTTCCATGCCGGTGCCGAGCACGCGGTGAAAGCGCTCGAATACCCGCTCGCGCTCGGCTGACGGAATGCCGGGACCGTTGTCTTCGACGGAGAGCTGCGTGCCTGAGGCGCCCGCGCTCACACGCACCGTCACGCGTCCGCCCGCCTGCGTGTAGCGGATTGCATTGTCGAGCAGGTTGACCACCATCTCGCGAATGAAAATCGGATCCCCCTCGACGAACGCCCTCGCGCCCGTGCGCGCGCTTTCATCGAACCCGAGGTCGATGTTGCGCTCGAGCGCGCGCGGCACCCACTCGGTCGTGGTTTCACGCGCGAGGTCGTACAAGTCGATTTTCTGCATCGCCTGCGCGCGCGCAGGACCCGGCTCGGCGCGCGCCAGCGACAGCAGCTGGTTAATGAGGTGGGTAGTCTGGCCCGTCGCGGTATTTAGCTGCAGCAGCGTATGCTGCACGTCGTCGAGCGTCTGCTGGCGCAGCGCGAGTTCCGCCTGCATGCGGATGCCCGCGAGCGGCGTGCGCAGCTGATGCGCCGCATCGGCGATGAAGCGCTGCTGGGCCGACAGCGCGATTCCCAGCCTGCCGAGCAGATCGTTCATCGCACGAATCAGCGCGCGCACTTCGCCCGGCGCATTGTGTTCCGGCAGCGGCGACAGATCGCGGTGCGAGCGCGCGCCGATTTCCGCCTGGAGGCTGGCAAGCGGTCGCAGCCCGCGCTCGATGCCGAACCACACGAGCGCGCCGATCAGCGCAAAGAGCAGAAATTCCGGCAACAGCATGCCTAACAGCACTTCGTTGGCGAGGCCGCGCCGCTTGTTGAGCGTCTCACCGACAAGAACGAGCACGGGCAAATCACCGCTTCCCGCGTCCTTCACTCTGGTGGCCAGCGCGGCGAGCCGGATCGGATGCCCGCGATACGTGCCGTCGTAGTACACGGGCTTGCCAGGCTGCGTTTCGTCCGCGGGCAGCGGCAGCCCGCGATGGCCGGCGACGAATTCGCCCTTTGCATCGTTGACCATATAAAAGACGCTGTCGTGCGTGTCCGATTCGAGCATGTCGAGCGCCACGCTCGGCAGATCGACCTGCAGCGCGCCGTCGCGTACCCGCGTCTGCCGGCTGATATCGAGCGCCGAATCGAAGAGCGAGTAATCGTATGCGAGCGTTGCGAAGTTGTACGCGTAGTAATAGGTGACCACTCCGCTCAAGAGCGTAACGAGCATGATCGGCGCTAGCAGCGAGGAGAGCAGCTGATGGCGCAGGGTGGCGCCGGAGCTCGCTGCCGGCGCGCGCGTCTCGAGCACCGCGCTCATGCGTTTTTTTCCAGCAGATAGCCCAAGCCGCGGATCGTGCGGATCGCGACGCCGGCCGGCTCGACTTTCTTGCGCAGGCGGTGCACGTAGACCTCGATGGCGTTGGCGCCGACTTCCTCGTCCCACCCGTAGAGCTGCTCGGCGAGCTGCTCCTTGCTGACGACCCGGCCGCTGCGCAGCATGAGCACCTCGAGCACGCCGATTTCGCGCGCCGAGAGCTCGAGCGGCGAGCCGTTGAGCGTCGCGCGCCGGCCGCTGGTGTCGAGCGAGAGCGGGCCATGCGTCAGAAGGGAGCTGCCGCCCGACTGGCCGCGCCGGATCAGCGCCCGCACCCGCGCCTCGAGCTCGGGCAGGTCGAACGGCTTGGTGAGGTAATCGTCCGCTCCCAGATCCAAGCCTTTGACACGGTCGGCCAGCGCATCGCGGGCGGTCAACACCAGCACGGGGACCGTGGCGCCGCGCCGGCGCAGTCGCTTAAGTACGTCGAAACCGTCGAGCTTGGGCAGGCCCAGGTCGAGGATGACGAGCTCGTAGTTCTGAGCGGCCAGAACGTGGTCGGCTTCTTCACCGTCATGGGCGCAATCCACCGCGAAATCGGCCTGCTTGAGCGAGCGCGTGAGCCCGTCAGCGAGCACCGGGTCGTCTTCCACGATCAGGATGCGCATGTGTCAGCTAAGTTTGTGAAAAATAAATACTTGCGCGCATAAGTGTAACGCACTCGCAAAGCACCGGCGGTGGTGGTAGATTGCGCTTCCGTCGAGGGGGAACCGGTGTTTTGTAAGCTTGGAGTAAGCGACGATTGCTACCATTTTTGCGTCATGTTGCGGCACCGCGGAATGTCGCAGCAAGCATATTCCGGGATGTATCAACATGATGTTGTCAGGTTTGCGTATGCTGGCTGGGGCCTTCCTCCTCGGGGGCCTCTGCGCTGTCGCTGCCGGAGCTGAACCGGCACAGAGCCTGGCTTCTTCCAGCTCCGACCTGACGCAGTTAACCCTGCGTCAGGCGGAGATTTTTTTTGGGGAGCGCAACCGGGAGCTGCAGGCCGGACAGCGCCTGGTCGAAGGCGCGCAGGCCGACCGGCTGACCGCCGGGCAAAGGCCCAACCCCAATCTGAGTTTCAACGCGGCCCCTGTCAATCCTCATTCCGGCATCGGCTCCGGCAATCTGCGCGACAAGCAGATCGGCAGCATTGTGAGCCTCGAGCAGCTGTTCGAGCGCGGCAACAAGCGCGAGCTCAGGATCGACGCCGCGGAGCACAATATCCGGGCAAGCAAGGGTGAGCTCGCTGACATTCAGCGCCAGCAGAAGGTCGCGCTGTATGGCGCGTACTACGACCTGGTCGCCGCACAGGACAAGCAGCGCATCGCGACCGAGACGGCCAGCCTCTTCCAGAAAACGATCGACGCGGTCGAGTTGAGGCTTAAAGCCGGCGACATCGCCCGTTCGGAAGTCGCACGGATCCGCGTGGACGCGTTGCGCGCGCAGAACGATGCCCGCACCGCGCAGGCCGAGCGGCAGAAAGCGCAGTCGCTCCTGGGTTATATGATCGGCGCGGACCGCGATGCCTTGCGCATCGTCGCGGCCGACGGCTTCCCCGACCTGGCCCGGGCGCCGGCGGCGCTCGAAATAGAGGAGGCCTTGAAACGGCGCGCCGACGTGCAGGCCGCGCAGGCGCGCGTTGCCGCAGCGGATAAGAACCGCGAGCTCGCGCGCGCGCTTCGCACGCGGGACATCACCGGCTCGATCCAGTTCCAGCATTACCCACCCGATTTCGCCAACAATACGTTTGGATTCGGCGTGAGCATTCCGCTTTTTACGAATTATTACTTCGAAGGCGAAATTCGCCGCGCTGAAGTCGAGCTGCAATCGGCACGCGACGGGCTCGAGCGCGTTCGCGCGCTCGCCCTGGCGGAGATCGCCAAAAGCCGCGCCGACCTGGACGCCGCGAGCGAGCGCGTGCAGCGCTTTCGCGAGACGCTGCTCGACGAAGCGCAGCGCGCTGCCGAAGGCGCGGAATTCGCCTACAGCAAAGGCGCAATCGGCGTGCTCGACCTGCTCGACGCGCGGCGTCAGCTCTACGCGACACGGCTCGAAGCATCGAACACGCTCGCCGATTACGCGAAGTCGCTTGCGGCATGGCAGGCCGCGGTTGCACCTGCGGAAATCGAGCCCGCGGCCGATAAAAAATGACAGAATAGCGCCGGGTCGGCGCGGGGGTCGGCACAGTGACCTCGATATAACGACAAAACCAGGTCAGGGGTCAGGGGTAAATGCGCTTTTCATTATTCGCAGCGGCAGGATTGGCGGCTGCCCTTGTCGCAGGTTGCGACAAGGCGGAAAAAACACAGGGTCCGCCGCCGCCGAAAGTCGACGGCGAGCACGTAATGTTCGCGCCGAATAGCCCGCAGCTTTCTTCGCTGGCGTCCGAACCCGCGACCGAGCGCCCGGCGGCGGCCGCTTCCCTCAACGGCCGGCTCGCCTGGAACGAAGACAAAACCGTGCGGATTTTTTCGCCGCTCGCGGGTCGCGTCGATCGCATCCTCGTTCAGCCCGGCGACCGGGTGCAGGCCGGCCAGACGCTCGCCGTCATTGCGTCTGCGGACCTGGGCCAGGCGCAGGCCGAAGCGCACCGCGCGCAGGGCGACCATATTGCAGCCGAGAAAAATCTGGCGCGCGTCAAAGAGCTGCATGACAACGGCGTCGCCGCCGCCAAAGACCTGAACGCCGCGGAGGCCGAATACGCGCGTGCCGATTCCGAATTGAAGCGTACGCGGGCGCGGCTGAAGCTGTACGGCGGCGGCAGCCAGGTCGATCAGAGCTTTGCGCTGAAAAGCCCGCTCACCGGGACGGTGGTCGAGAAAAACATCAACCCCGGCCAGGAGTTACGTCCCGACCAGATGGGCGGTAATACGCCGGCCCAGTTCGTGATCACCGATCCCGCGTACCTGTGGGTGCTGCTCGATGCGGCGGAGAAGGACCTGCCGCACCTCAAGGTGGGCAGGACGATCAAGGTGCGCGTGCCGGCGTATCCCGATGAAACGTTTGAAGCGAAAATTGCCGCGGTCGCGGATTTCCTCGATCCCGCGACGCGCACGATCAAGGTGCGGGCAACGCTCGACAATGCAAAGCGGCGCCTGAAAAGCGAAATGTTCGTGACCGCCTCAGTCGACGACGGCGGCGGCTCGATTTTGCAGGTGCCGGTGCGCGCGGTATTTTTCCAGAGCGGCAGCAACTACGTCTTCGTCGATGACGGCAATGGCAGTTACACGCGGCATCGCGTCGAGACCGCCGACGCCCACGAAGGCAACATCGCGATCACCACGGGCCTCAAGCCGGGCCAGAAGGTCGTGACCGAGGGCGCGCTGCTTCTGCAGCAACTGCTGCAACCGCGGCGCGTCGTCAAATAGTGCCCCGGCGGCGCGCCAAGCCATGATCAAGAAAATCGTCGAGTTTGCGCTGCGCCAGCCGCTGTTCGTCATTCTCGGCACGGTGCTCTTCATCGGCGGCGGCGTCATCGCTTTTAAACAGCTCCCGGTCGAAGCATTTCCGGACGTGACCGACACGCAGGTCACCGTCATCACGCTGTTTCCGGGACGCGCCGCGGAAGAAGTCGAAAAGCAGGTGACGCTGCCGCTCGAAGTCGCGCTCGCCGGCCTGCCGAATTCGGTGCGCATGTTCTCGCACACGCAGTTCGGGCTGTCATTCATCATCATCACCTTCAACGACGACGCGAACGCGTACTTCGCCCGCCAGCAGGTCGTCGAGCGCCTGCGTGAAGCGGACCTGCCCGAAGGCATTCAGCCGCAGCTGGCGCCGCTGTCGACACCGATCGGCGAAATCTACCGCTACCGCGTCAAAGCCGATCACCTGAATTCTCGCGACCTGCGCACGATCCAGGACTGGACCGTCTCGCGCCAGCTGCGCCTGATACCGGGTGTCGCCGACATCGTCAGCTTCGGCGGCTACATCAAGCAGTACGAGGTCAATCCGGATCTCGCGAAGATGAAGTACTACAAGGTGACGCTGCAACAGCTGTTCACCTCGCTGCAGCGCGCGAACTCGAACGCGGGCGGCGGTTACGTCGAGCAGGGACATCAGCAATTCCTCATTCGCGGTATCGGCCTGCTGCGCCAGGCCGATGAAGTCCTGAACGTCATGGTCGCCGAGCGCAACGGCGTGCCGGTGCTGGTGAAGGACATCGCCACCATCAGCACGGGTTCCGTGCCGCGCCAGGGCGTGATCGGCCAGGACGACGAAGACGATGTGGTGACCGGTGTCGTGCTGATGCGCAAAGGCGAGAATCCATCGACCGTGCTGAACGCGATCAAGCAGCGCGTCGAGCATTTGAACGCGAACGTGCTGCCCAAAAACGTCGAGATCGTTCCCTATTACGACCGCACGTGGCTGATCGGCAAGACGCTCAAGACCGTGTTCACCAATCTGGTCGAAGGTGCGATGCTGGTAACGCTCGTGCTGCTGCTGTTCCTCGGAAACCTGCGGGCGGCGATGATCGTTGCGCTGATCATTCCCTTGTCGCTGCTCGGCACGTTTCTGGGTCTCACGTGGATTGGCATACCCGCGAACCTGCTGTCGCTCGGGGCGATGGACTTCGGCATCATCGTGGACGGCGCGGTCATCGTCGTCGAGAACGTTTTCCGGAAGCTCTCGGAAGCGAAGGAATTCCACGACGACCGGGTCGATGCGCGCGAGGACCGGCACCGGCTGAAGGTGATTCTCGACGCGGCAGTCGAAGTGGGGCGGCCGACGCTTTTCTCGATGCTCATCATCATCGCGGCGCATATTCCGATCTTCACCCTGCAGCGCCATGAAGGGCGGATTTTCGCGCCGATGGCCTATTCGGTCACCTCCGCGCTCGTGGCGTCGCTGATTTTTTCGCTCACGCTGGTGCCGCTGCTGTGCTACGCGCTGCTGCGCAAGAAGCTGCCGCATCACGACAACGCGCTGGTCGAGCGCTGCAAGGCCATTTACGAGCCGGCACTGCGCTGGTCGCTCGACCACAAGCGCATCGTGCTCGGCGCGGCGACCGGCGCGCTCGTCGCGAGCCTTGCCGTATCGCCCCAGCTCGGCACCGAATTCCTGCCCGAATTGAACGAGGGCTCGATCTGGCTCAACGTGCCGCTGCATGCGAGCGTATCGGTCACTGAGGCGTCGGTGGAAATGGGCCGGATGCAGGACGTGCTGAAGAAAATTCCCGAGGTCAAGTCGGTCGTGTTCAAGGCCGGCCGGCCCGAGGACGGCACCGACCCGAAGCTGATCAGCATGGCCGAAATTCTCGTCGACCTGAAACCGGAGTCCGAATGGACGCGCAAGGTCACGAAGCGCGACGTAATGGCGGAAATGGACCAGGAGCTCTCGAAGATTCCGGGAATCCAGGCGAGCTTCTCGCAGCCGATCCGCGACAACATCCTCGAGAGCATCTCGCAGATCGACGGCCAGATCGTCGTCAAAGTGTTCGGCGACGATCTCGATGTGCTGCGCGCGACCGCGGCGAAAGTGCTGGCCGCGATCTCGGACGTGCGCGGCGTGTCGCGCGCGATGATCGACCGCCAGGGTGAACTCCCGCAGACGCTGATCGAAATCGACCGCGCGGTGGCGGCGCGCTACGGATTGAACGTCGCCGACATCGAAGACGTGATCGAGACGGTGCTCGGCGGCAAGGTTGCGACGAGCGTATGGGAAGGCGAGAAGCGCTTCGGCATCGTCGTGCGCCTGAAGGAAGGCCAGCGCGCGCTCGACGAGCTGCCGAACATCCTCGTTACCACGCCCAACGGCGTCTACCTGCCGCTCTCGCAGATCGCCAGGTTCCGCGCGACCGGCGGGAGCATGAACATCAGCCGCGAAAACGGCGGGCGCGTGATCGCGATCGGCGTATTCATCCGCGACCGCGACATGGGCAGCGTGGTCGCCGACATGCAGGCGAACGTGAAGAAGCAGGTCAAGCTGCCTGAGGGCTATTACATGGCGTGGTCGGGCGAATTCGAGAACCAGGAACGCGCGATGGCGCGGCTCGCGGTCGTCGTGCCGCTGTCGGTCCTCCTCATCTTCATTCTGCTGTTCGACGCCTTTAAATCGTTCAAAAGCGCATTGCTCATCATTCTGAACATCCCGTTTGCGATGATCGGCGGGATTTTTGCGCTGCTGATCACCGGGATTCCGCTCTCCGTGTCCGCGGCGATCGGCTTCATTGCTCTATTCGGCCAGGCGGTCCTGAACGGCGTGGTGATGGTCACCTACTTCAACCAGCTCAAAAAGACGGGGGCGAGCGCGGTCGAGGCGGTGATCAAGGGCTCGCTCGTCCGGCTGCGGACGGTGTTGATGACGGCGATGCTCGCGATGATGGGGCTTATGCCAATGGCGTTGTCGCGCGATATCGGTTCGGAAACCCAGAAGCCGCTCGCGGTCGTCGTGATCGGCGGGCTGATCACCGCGACTTTGCTGACGCTCATCGTGCTGCCCACGCTCTATGTTCTCTTCCAGCGGGACGGGGCGCGCGCGGCCAAATCCACCGCCGCAGCCACGCCCGAGTAAGTATCGCGTAAGGCGCGGTAAGCATGGCGTAAGGCCCTTCCTTTATTCTCCCATCGTCGCAGAGCCGCGCGCGCATTTTTTGCGAGCCCGGTTCCGCGCAATGCAGCGCTCGTTTGCTTCAGGTCGAAGTCTCCTTGGGGACGCGCGGGTAGTCAGCCAGTGCGCTGCATGCCGCGCGCCCCGCTTAAGGCCGGCTGGCATAACGCCGGCCGGTTTTTTTTGGGAGAGCCTTGCAGCGGCGTGCGCGAAATACGGGGTCGCAGGAACCGCAGCGAGAACGGACATGAGAACCCGATTTCTGATTGCCGGCGCAGTCGCAGGCGCGCTCGCCACGGCGGCGTGGATGGCGCAGCCTTACTTCAAGCGGGACCGCGATGCGAGGCCGCCATCGCCTGCGCCTGCTCACGTAAATGCGCACGAGCTTAGATTCGCCGCCGATTCTCCCCAGCTCGCATTCATCAAGACCGAAGCGGTGGCGGCGCTGCCCGAGCCGCTGCTCGATCCGCTCTCGGCGCGCATCGCGTATGACGAGAACTACACAGTGCGCGTGAGCTCGCCGATCGCGGGGCGCGTGACGCGCATCAACGTGCAGCCCGGCGACCGCGTGAGCGCCGGCCAAACGCTCGTGCAGATCGACTCGCCGGACTTTGCCGCCGCAGCAGCGGACGCGGCAAAATCCCGCGCCGACCTGCAGCTGAAGGAAAAGGCGTACTCCCGCAGCAAAGAACTTTTCGACGCGGAGGTCATTGCGCGCAAGGAATTCGATACTGCCGAGAGCGATCTCATCCAGTCGAAAGCCGAGCACCAACGCGCGCTGCAGCGCCTGCGGAACTTGTCGCCCGGGGATTCCGGTGCGGCCGGATATGTGCTGCGCTCGCCGTTGACCGGCGTGGTCGCGGAACGCACGCTCAACCCCGGCAGCGAAGTGCGCCCGGACGCGCAGGCGCCGCTGTTCGTGATAACCGATCCCGCGCACCTGTGGGTGATCGTCGACCTGCCTGAGCGCCTGCTTGGCGCATTGCATCCCGGCCAGGGCGTCGAAGTCGAAGTGGACGCGTATCCGGGGCGGCGCTTTCCCGCGCGCGTGGCCTCGGTTGGTGAAGTGCTCGATCCGGCGACGCGACGCGTGCAGGTGCGCTGCGTGCTCGACAATCGCGAGCACCTGCTCAAACCGGAGATGTATGCGCGCGTCACGCCGCTCGCCGATTCGAACGTGAAGCTGCCGCGCATTCCGAATTCCGCGCTGCTGACGGTCGGCCTTTACAGCTATGTGTTCGTCGAAAAAAATCAGGGCGTCTTCGAGCGCCGCCAGGTCGCACTCGGGCTGCAGGGGCGCAGCGAAAGCTACGTCAAGGAAGGCCTGACGGGCGGCGAACGCGTCGTAATTGCGGGTGCGCTGCTGCTCAATTCCGAGTTGGCCGGCGTCGAGTAAGGCGGGCTCGAAGCCGTGCTCGACCGCCTGATTACGTTCGCGCTGAAGCAGCGCGTTTTCATGCTCGCGCTCGCTGCCGCGCTTGCAGTCTCGGGCTGGTACGCGTGGCGCAACCTGCCGATCGAGGCGTTTCCCGACGTCCAGGACGTGCAGGTGCAGGTCATCACGCAGTTCGCGGGGCAGGCGCCGGAGGAAGTCGAGCGCTCGGTGACGCTGCCGATCGAGCGCGAAATGAGCGGCGTGCCGCGCATGACGCAGTTGCGCTCGGTGTCGATCACCGGGCTCTCCGTGGTGACGCTGACCTTCGCCGACCGCACGGACGATTATTTCGCGCGCCAGCAGGTGCTCGAAAAATTGCAGAACGTGAACTTGCCGCCGAACGCCCAGGCGAGCCTGGCACCCCTTTCCAATGCCGTCGGCGAAATTTACCGTTACATCCTGGCGGCGCCGCCGGAAATGCCGTTGACCGAAGTGCGCGCTCTGCAGGACTGGGTCCTCAGGCCAGCATTGCGGCGCACGCCGGGGGTCGCCGACATCGTCAGTTTCGGCGGCCTCGTCAAGGAATACCAGGTCCGGGTCAATCCTTTTTCGCTGCGCCGGTATGCGGTGACGATCGACCAGATCGGCCAGGCGCTCACCAATAACAGCGCCAATACCGGCGGCGGCCTGCTCAAGCGCGGCGACGAAGCGCTCGTGATACGCGGCATCGGCCTTTACTCGAGCATCGAAGACATTCAGCGCGTGGTTGTCGCCTCGCGCAACGGCAAGCCGATCCAGGTCGGCGACGTCGCGCGCGTAGTGATCGGCGGGCGGCCGCGTTCCGGCGTGGTCGCTTTCAACGACCGCGAGGAAGTCGTGCAGGCGATCGTGCAGATGACGAAGGGCCAGAACGCGACCAAAGTCGTCGAGGACCTGAAGCTGGAGATCGCCAGAGTCGCGTCGCGCCTGCCGCCTGGCGTTTCCATCGTCCCTTATTACGATCGCACCGATCTCGTGGAGCACACCGTGCATACCGTCACCGAGAATCTGGCGATCGGCGCCGCCCTGGTGGTCGCGATCCTCGTCGTCTTCCTGCGCAACATCTACGCGGCGCTGACCGTCGCGACGGTGATTCCATTGTCGCTGCTGTTCGCGTTCGTGCTCATGGACACGCGCGGCGTGAGCGCCAACCTGATTTCGCTCGGATCGGTGGACTTCGGCATCATCGTCGACAGCGCGGTGGTGCTGGTCGAAGCGCTGATGGTGAAGCTGGCCGTGGGCACCGCGGAGCACAATCCGCTGCACAGCGGTTACGGCTGGCGCGTGCATACGCTCAAGAACACCGCAATCGAGCTCGGACGCCCGATCCTGTTCTCGAAGGCGATCATCATTCTCGCCTTCATGCCGATATTCACTTTCCAGCGCGTCGAAGGCAAGATTTTTTCACCGATGGCGTACACGCTGTCGTTTGCCCTGCTCGGCGCGATTCTGCTCACGCTCACGCTCGTGCCGGCGATCCTCTCCTACGTGCTGCAAAAGCACGACCTCGCCGAACAGCACAGTCGCTGGATGAACGCGCTGCAGGTTCGCTATCGGCGGCTGCTCGTATGGGCGGAACCGCGCAGGCTTCAGGCCGTCATCGTGTCCGTTGCGCTGCTCGTCGTTGCGCTCGCGTTGGCGCCCAGGCTCGGCAGCGAATTTCTGCCGAAGCTCGACGAAGGAAACATCTGGCTCACCATCACGCTGCCGCCGTCGACTGCGATCGAGCGCAGCAAGGAAGTCGAGCGCGAGGTCCGCCGCATTCTCAAGAGCTATCCGGAAGTGAACAACGTGATTACCCAGGTCGGGCGGCCCGACGACGGCACGGATCCGAAAGGCCCCAACAATCTCGAAATCATGGCGGACTTGAAACCGCGCGAGACCTGGCGCTTTCCGGGCAAGGACGCGCTGGTCGCCGACATGACGCGCAAGATTCACGCGATGCCGGGCGTGCCGACCAACTTCTCCCAGGTGATCGAAGACAACCTGAACGAAGCGTTGTCCGGCACGAAAGGTGAAATCGTCGTCAAGATCTTCGGTCCCGATCTGCAGATTCTCGAAGACAAGAGCGAGCAGGTCGTCGGCGTGCTCGCTTCCATTGCGGGCGCGGCGGACGTCGGTGCGTTCAAGATCGGCGGCCAGACTGAATTGACCGTCGCGCTCGACCGCACGCGAATGGCGCGCTACGGCATCAACATCAGCGAGGTCAATAATACGATCCAGGTCGCGTTCGCCTCAGCGACCGTCAACACGTTCTATGAAGGCGACCGGCGTTTCGACGTGACGATTCGCATCGACGAGGAATTCCGCGACGCCGTGGACGACGTCGCCGACCTGCCGATTGCGCTGCCGGGCGGCGCCGGCACCACGATACCGCTGGGGTTTATCGCCGACGTGGCGGTGAAGCAGGGCGCAGGGCGCGTTTCGCGCGAGGCCGGCGGCCGCAACGTCGCGGTCAAGGCGAACCTGCTCGGCCGCGACCAGGGCAGCTTCGTCGCCGAAGCGATGGAGAAGGTCAATGCGAAAGTGAAACTCCCGGCGGGCTACTACATGACCTGGGGCGGCCAGTTCGAGAATCAGCAGCGCGCGCTCGCGCGCCTGAAAATCATCATTCCAATTTCGGTGTTCCTGATTTTCGTGCTGTTGTTTTGGGCCTTCGGCACGATCCGGCAGGCGCTGCTCGTACTTTTGATGGTGCCATTCACGGTGATCGGCGGCCTGGCCGGCCTGGCTATCGCGGGACTGCATCTCTCGGTGTCTGCGGCGGTCGGATTCATCGCGGTGGCCGGCATCTCCGTGCAGAACGGCGTCATCATGGTCGAGCAATTCGCCGAGATCATGCGCAACGGCAAGAGTCTCGCGGTGGCAGTCGTCGACGGCGCGGTCGCACGCCTGCGGCCGATCGTCATGACGGCATTAATGGCGGGACTTGGCCTGCTGCCCGCCGCGCTTTCGCATGGCATCGGTTCGGAAACGCAACGGCCCTTCGCGGTCGTCATCGTCGGCGGCATCGTGTCTGCAACCGTTTTTATGCTGCTGTTGTTGCCTTTACTGTTTCCCTTTTTCGCGCAAGGCATGGATAACGAGACGGAATAGCGTGACTTTTTTGGCGTTTAACCGTTGGTACGCCGAGGTGACCGCCGGGTTTGTGCGGCCGCATACAGACTGGAGGTTAATATCGCCGTCAAATCATCATCGTCGGGTGCTACGCGGCGTTGCCGGACGTCCTACAGGAAATGCCGGGGACAAGCGTACGGGGAATCTCGTTTTTACATTTAAATTCTTTCCCTAGCCTCTGATTTTTGTTATGTTATCGCCTCGCCGGTTGGTCTCCAGCACGCCGGTGCCCGTAGGAGGATTCTGGATGAACAAGGTATTGGCCCGATTTTCTTGTGTGCTTGGCGCGCTTGCCATGATGGCGGCGCCGGCGGCGTTCGCGGTCGACAAGAAAGCGAAGCCCCGCGTGACGGTGAAATATCCGTCCAAAGCCGCTGCGCGCGCCGGCGCGCGTACGCACGTATCGATTCGCACCAAGCAGCGTCACTTCGAAGCAGACATGATCGGCGGCGAGCCGAATCTCAAATCCTCCGCCGCGTTGGTGTTCGATCTCGCCGAAGAGCAGACGATTTACGGCAAGAACACTCAGAACAGGACGCCGATCGCGTCGATCACGAAACTCATGACTTCGATGGTCGTGCTCGATTCGAACCTTCCGCTCGAAGAAACCATTTACATCGACGCCGCCGATTTCGATTCGGTCAAGCACACCGGCTCGCGCCTCGGCGCCGGAACAGGCCTGCCGCGCCGCGAGATGCTGCGCCTTGCGTTGATGTCGTCGGAAAACCGGGCCGCTGCTTCGCTCGCCCGCGCGTATCCCGGCGGCACGCAGTCGTTCGTCGACGCGATGAATCGCAAGGCGGTCGAGCTCGGCATGCGCAATACGCACTTCGTCGACTCCACCGGCTTGTCGAGCGAAAACACTTCTACTGCCGAAGACCTCGTCAAAATGGTCAAAGGCGCGTACGACTACCAGCTGATTCGCGAATTCACGACGACGTCGGCGCATGAAGTGGAAACGGTCGCCGGCCGCAGCCTGCAATTTAAAAATTCCAACGGCCTCGTGCGAGATCCGCGCTCGTCGTGGGAAATCGGCCTTTCGAAAACCGGTTACATCAGTGAAGCAGGCCGCTGCCTGGTGATGCAGGCGAAGATTGCGGCGCGTCCGGTCATCATCGTGCTGCTCGATTCGTGGGGCAAGCAGACGCGGATCGGTGATGCGAATCGCATCAAGAAGTGGCTCGAAACCAAGCTCGAGCGCAAGCCCGTCGGCTAGGCTCCCGGGCGTAAGCGGCGCCGCGGTGCCGCTTTTTTCTTTCAATCTCCCAATCGAATCGCGCGGCCATGGTGCGCTCATCCGCGCAGATCGCTTTTCACGATGTGCTTCCCGCGCGCGCGAGCATGCTCGATGAGGTGTGCGCCGGACTCGCCGCACCGCAGAAGGTAATTTCCCCGAAGTTTTTCTATGACGCGCGCGGCTGCGAGCTTTTCGAGGCCATCTGCAACCTGCCCGAGTATTACCCGACGCGCTCCGAGCTCGCGATCATGCGCGAGCATGCGCCCGCGATGGCGCAGGCGCTCGGCCGCGGCTCGACCCTGATCGAGATCGGTTGCGGCAACAGCGAGAAAACCCGCGCGCTGCTCGAGGAGCTCGAGCCCGGCGTGTTCGTTGCCGTGGATATCGCGCGCGAGCAGCTCGAGGCCTCCTGGAGCCTGCTCGCGACCGCCTTTCCGCGCATGCGGTTCGTCGCGGTGCGCGCCGACTTCGCGCACGAGTTCGCATTGCCGTCGGCCGAGCTCGGCGCGGCGCGGCGGGTGCTGTATTTTCCGGGCTCGACGATCGGCAACTTTACCCCCGCCGAGGCGCGCGCCTTTCTGGCGCGCTGGGCACCGTTGCTCGGCGCCGGCGGCGGGGCGCTGATCGGCGTCGACCTCAAGAAGAATCCGGCGGTGCTGCATGCAGCCTATAACGATGCACAAGGCGTGACCGCTGAATTCAACTTGAACGTACTGAAGCATCTCAACGACGCGCTCGGCGCCGATTTCGACCTTGCCGCTTTCCGTCACCGCGCGAATTACGACGCGGCGGCAGGCCGCATCGAAATGCATCTCGAAAGCATGAAGGCGCAGCGCGTGACGATCGGCGGGCGCGCGTTCGGGTTTCGCGCCGGCGAGACGATACACACCGAGAACTCGTACAAGTATTCGATCGAGGAATTCCAGGCGCTTGCGCGCAGCGCGGGATTCGACGCGCGCGCGTGCTGGACGGATGGCGACCGGCTGTTCTCGGTCCATTACTTCACGGCGCTATAATCTGACGCTTTCAATCAGGCCCGCCCAATCCCGATGAACGTAGCAGTCAGAGCAGCAGTGACGGGATTGCTGGCGGTCGCCGCGGGGCTCGCGCACGCTCAGGGCGCGAATTACCCGAACAAGCCCGTGCGCTGGGTCGTGCCGTTTCCGCCCGGCGGCAGCGCCGACATCATGGGACGCATGATCGGGCAGGAGCTCGCGCGATCACTGGGCCAGCAGGTCGTCATCGAGAACCGCGCCGGGGCCTCGGCGATCGTCGGTTCCGACTACGTCGCGAAATCGCCGCCCGACGGCTATACGCTGCTGCAGGCGAACGTGAGCCAGATGACCATACATCCAAGCCTGTATCCGCGTCTGCCGTACGATCCGTTGAAGGACTTCGCTCCGGTGACCGTGCTCGGAATCGTGACCAGCGTGGTAGTCACGACGCCGTCGCTGCCCGTCAACTCGGTGAAGGATCTGCTCGCGCTCGCGAAGAAGCGCCCGGGCCAGCTCAATTTCACGTCGAGCGGCGCGGGCTCGTCGACGCATCTTACCGGTGAGCTGCTGAAGCAGCGCGCGGGCGTCGCGATGACGCATATCAGCTATAAGGGCAGCGGTCCCGCGCTGACGGACGTGATGGCCGGCTTCGTCGAAGTGATGTTCGAGAATCTGCCGTCGGCGCTGCCCTTCATCAATTCCGGCAAACTGAAAGTGCTCGCGGTGACGGGCAAGGACCGCTCCGCCGTGTTGAAGTCAGTGCCGACGCTGGCCGAGTCGGGCTTCCCGGGCTTCGACATGGTGTCGTGGCAGGCGCTGGTTGCGCCGGCGGCGACGCCGCGGCCGGTCGTCGACAGGCTGCACGCTGAAGTCGCGCGCGTGCTCAATACGCCCGAGATGAAGGAAAAAATGAGCGGGCTCGGCACCGAAGTCGTTGCAAATTCGCCCGAGCAGTTCGCGCGCTACCTGCGCGAAGAAACGGCGAAATGGTCGAAGATCGTCAAGGATGCGGGCATCAAGCTCGAGATATAACCTAACGGAGAATCCGTGAAGAAATTTTCAGTCGATCCGGCGGATTACGCCGAAATCCTCAATCTGTATTCTGCCTATAACCTCGCGAGCGATTCGGGCGATGCCGAATGGTATGCGGACTGCTTCACCGAGAACGGGGAGCAGCACGGGACCTACGACGTGATCGGTCGCGCGGCGCTCGTCGAATACAAGAAGAAGGATTATTCGACCCGCGCGCATCTCTATCGGCGGCACTGGAACGGCAGCATTCATCTCGAGAAAATCGACGCCGACACCATCCGCGGACGCTGCTATCTGTTCGGCTACAACGGTGAGCCGGGCACGCTGCCGCACACGACGCACGCCGGCGTATACACCGATACGATCAAGCGCGAGAACGGCGCCTGGAAGTTTGCGCATCGCAAGCTCGTATTCGACGGCGTGAAAAAGTGAGCTCGCCGGCGCCGCAGCGGCCGGGCGCAAAGCCGCGCACCGCCGATTACGCGGGCGTTGCGCAGCTGCGCGCGCTTTATCGCAATCGCGCGGCGTCGCCCGTCGACGTGGTGAACGATCTCTTCGCGCGCGCAGACCAGTACGAAGCGAGTCTGCACTGCTTCGTGACGCAAACGCGCGAGATCGCGCTCGAGCGCGCGCGCGAAGCTGAAGCGCGGTGGCGCAACGGCACTGCCGGACCGCTGACCGGCATTCCGTACGGATTGAAGGACGTCATCAATACCGCCGGCGTGCTCACGACCGGTCAATCCAAAATCCTCGCGCACAACATTCCCGCCGAAGACGCCGCAGTCGAGGCGCGGATGCGCGCGGCGGGCGGCGTCCTGATGGGCAAGCTCACGACGTACGAATTCGCGCACGGCGGACCGTCGTGGGACCTGCCGTGGCCGCCGGCCATGAATCCGTGGAAGCCCGGATATCTGCCGGGCAGTACGAGCAGCGGACCCGGCGCCGCGGTCGCCGCGGGCCTGCTGCCCGCAGCAATCGGCACTGATACCGGCGGCTCGATCCGGATGCCGGCGGCCAATTGCGGAATCGTGGGATTGAAGCCCACCTATGGGCTCGTGAGCCGGCGCGGCGTGCTTCCGAATACGTTCACCTTTGACACCTGCGGCCCGATGACACGCACGGTCGAAGACGCTGCAATCGTGCTCGGCGCGATGGCCGGGTATGACGAGCTCGATATTTCAAGCGTGGAAAGCCCGGCGGCGGATTATCTTCGCGACATCGAAGCCGGCGTGCGCGGTGTGCGCATCGGCTGGGTGAGGCACTGGTACGACGGCGACGAGCGTTGTCATCCGGACGTCGCGCCGGCGGTCGAAGCCGCGCTCAAAGTACTCGCCGGCGCCGGTGCCATCGTCGAGGAAATCCGGCTCTCGGATCTGCTCGTCTACCAGGACTGCAAGACGACGATTTCGATCACCGAGATGTTCAGCGCGTACGAGCACGAGTTTCGCACGCGGCCGCAGGATTTCGGCCTCATGTTCCGCAACAAGGTTCTGTCAGGCTCGCTGATTCGCGCCGAAGATTACTTCCAGGCGCTGCGCCAGCGCCTGTCGCTTGCGCGCGAGCTCGTGAGAGCGTTCAAGGATTACGACGTGCTCGCGACCGCCGGCTGGATGACGCCTGCGGAGCCCGCGCAGCCGGACAAGCTCGACAAATTCCTGCGTCCGCCCAATATCACGACCCCGTTCAATATCGGCGGGCAGCCAGCAATGAACGTTCCATGCGGCTTCAGCGGCCAAGGCCTGCCCTTGAGCATGCAGCTCGCGACGCCACATTTCGGCGAAGCGCTGCTGTTTCGCGTCGGCCACACGTATCAGATGGCGACGGAATGGCATTCGATGCATCCGACTGAGGGACTAATCCAATGACGCGCTCTTATGTTCAAGCCGAGGCGGGCACGCAGACTTTGAAAGAGCTGCCGCCGTCGACCGCAGACGACATCCGGCGCATGGCCGCGCAGGCGGGACTTAAACTGCCGCCCGAGATCATGAACGAGCTCATTCAATCGTATCCCGCGTTCGAAGCGATGGTGCGCAGGCTGCCGCGCGCGCGACTGAAGTTCGACGAGCCCGCGCATCATTGCGCGGCGAGCGAGCGCATCGCGCGGCTGGAAAAATAAGGGCACCATAGCGGTGCCGTCTGCACTGCGGTGGACGATTTATACGTGGCGCAATAAACGAGGAGACTGCAGGAATGGATTATTACGATTGGGTCACGAGCCAGCTCGGCAAGGCGCCGACGGTGGTCGACTGGAAAGACATCCCGAATGAAGAAGTGTCGGACCCCAACCTCACCACGCATTCCGGCACGATGCGCCAGAGCTGGGTCGGCGACAAAGTGATGCTCACGCGCGTCGTCGTGAAGCCCAATTCGCGCGGCAAGCCCCATTTTCACCCGGCCGAGCAGGTCTCGATGATCGTGCGCGGCGGGGTGCGCGTGACGCTCGACGGCGCAGAGCGCATCGCGAAAGCCGGCTCCATCGTGCATATCCCGGGCAATGCGGTGCACATGTTCGAGATTCTCGACGAGGAGACTGAGATTCTCGACGTCTACACGGTATTGTCGGGCGCCGACGATCTAAAGAAGCGCTATCCCGCGGCGTGACCGATCGCGGCGGGTACGCTCATTGCATCGAATGAACAACCGACGTTCGGAGGGTATGCCATGAAACGATTGCTTGCCGTTGCTGCCATATTGCTCGCCGGGGCGCAGGCCGCGGATGCCGCGGAAAATTTCCCCGAGCGGCCGTTGCGGCTCGTCATCTCCGTGCCGCCCGGCGGCGCGGCCGACTTTACGGGCCGCGTCCTCGCGCAGAAGCTGGGCGAGTTCCTCGGGCAGAACGTCGTGGTCGAAGGCCGTCCGGGCGCCGGCGGCATCATTGCCTGCACCTACGTGACCGGCACCACGCCGGACGGCTATACGCTCATGCTGTCGTCGAGCACGACGCACGGCGCGGCGCCGGTGCTCTACAAAAAGTTGCCCTACGACGCGATGAAGGGCTTCACCCATATTTCCGGCGTGTCGCTGATTCCCGCGATGATGGCGATCAATGCCGACGTGCCGGCGAAAACGGTCAAGGACTTCGTCGCACTCACCAAGGCGAATCCCGGCAAGTATTACTTCAGCTCGTCGGGCAACGGCAGCGCGCCGCAGCTCTTTGGCGAGGCGTTCAAGATCAAGACCGGCGCGGTGATGACGCACGTGCCGTACAAGGGCAGCGGGCCGGCGGTGATCGATCTCGCCGCCGGTCAGGTGCACATGATGATGGATGGCCTGCCGTCGCTCATCGGCCAGATCAAGGCCGGCAAGCTGCGCGCGCTCGCGGCGATGAGCGACAAGCGATTCGCGATCTTTCCCGACGTGCCGACGATGGCGGAAGCCGGCTACCCGGGCCTCGAAGACGGCGTGTGGTATGGGCTCTCCGGACCCGCCGGGATTCCGCGGCCGATCGTCGACCAGTTATATAAGGTCACCGCGCGCGTTCTGGCAAGTCCCGATGTGGTCGAGCGGTTCGCGACGGTGGGCTCTTATCCGATGCCGATCGGCCCGAAGGAGTATGAGGCGTTTATCCTCAAGGAGAACAGGAAGTGGGGCGAGATCGTGCGCGCATCGGGCGCTGCGCCCGACTGAGGCGTGACTTTCCTCGCCGACAACACCGCATAAACGCACTAAAATGCACGCTTAAAACAATAAGCGTGCGGCGCATGGCGTCGCAGTTTCAGCAAACACGCCATGGCGATGTACCTGATCGTTCTTCTTTGCATTCTGAACCACACGGCGTTCACCGGCAGCCGCGTGGTGTTCTCGCTTTACGCCCTCGACTTCGGCGCGAGCTCGTTTGCGGTCGGCGTGCTGGTCTCCTTTTACGCTCTGTGTCCGCTGCTGCTCGCGATCTACGCGGGAAAGCTGATCGACCGCGTCGGCGCCCGCTTGCCGATGACGCTCGGCACGCTGGGGCTCATCATCGGCATCGCGCTGCCCGTGATGCTGCCGGGCCTTGCGACACTCTATTGCGCGGCCCTGCTCCTCGGATCGTGCTTCATGTTCTTCTTCGTCGCCGTGCAGGGCGTCACCGGCGCGGTCGGCACGGCCGAAGACCGCGGGCGCAATTACAGCCTGCTTTCAATCGGATTCTCGATTGCCAGCTTCACAGGGCCGCTCATCGCCGGTTTTTCGATCGACCACCTCGGCTTTCGCAACGCGCTCATCGTGCTCTCCGGGTGCATCGTCTGCTCGCTCGCGGCGTTATGGTGGCGCGGCCACCTGATTCCCAAGCCGCCGCGCAAGGGCGAGAGCCAGCCCAATCAAAGCGTGCTCGACCTGCTGCGCATCGCGCCCTTGCGGCGCATCTTCATCGCGAGCGGCTTCATGTCGGGCGCGTGGGATCTCTACAACTTCTACATGCCTGTCTACGCGCACAGCATCAACCTCTCGGCGTCCGCGATCGGCATGATCCTCGCCACCTTTTCCGCGGCAACGCTGGTGATCCGCATCTTCCTGCCGCGCATGCTGAAGGCGCACGACGAAGTGCGCATTCTCACGATTGCGATCTACGTTGCAGGCCTCGCGTACTTCCTGTTCCCGTTTTTCGAGAATCCGTGGGCGCTCGGCGCCGTGTCGTTTCTTCTCGGGCTGGGACTCGGCACCGGTCAGCCGCTGTCGATGAACCTCATTTACAACCTCGCGCCCGCCGGGCGCACGAGCGAGGCGGCGGGCATCCGCGTGACGGTCAACAATTTCGCGCACGTGACCATTCCGCTCGTGTTCGGCGGCATCGGCTCCGCGCTCGGTTTCGCCGCCGTATTCATCGCGAACTCGGTCGTGCTGTTCGCCGGCGGCGCGCTCAACGACCGCAGCGGGTCGCGCAAGCCACCCCGCAAAGATTGACCGCGGGGGGCAAACTGTCTATTGTGCGCGCTGGATAAACTTCAACGGGAAGCAGGGATCATGGGCAAGGGCGACAAGCGCACGCGCAAAGGCAAGACCTTTAAAGGCTCATACGGCAATACGCGGCCGCATTTTCCGAACAAGAAGAAAGCCGCAGCGACCAAGCCGGCAGGCCGCAAGAGCTGAAGCGCGGTGCGGCAGCTGCCGAACAAGACGGCGCAAAACGAAAAGCCGTTCCGGTCTGGAACGGCTTTTTCTATTTCACGCCGCCGAGGAACTCGAGCATCGCCTTCGTGAACGCCTGCGGCTGCTCGATATTGGAGAGATGGGCGGCCGACGGGATGATCACCAGCTTCGAGCCCGGCTTCGCTTCGTGGATCTCGCGCGCCATCGTGACCGGCGTTCCGGGGTCCTGCTCGCCGACTATGACGAGCGTGGGGCAATCGATTTCCTTCAGGCGATGCGTGAGATTGATTTTCGGGATCGCATGGCAGCAGCCGACGAAGCCGGCGACCGGTGTCGAGCGGATCGACGCGCCAACGCGGGCGACCGCCGGCGGATTGGTTTTGCGGTACGGCTCAGTAAACCAGCGCGCGAGCGTGCCCTCCACGACGGCTTCCATGCCTTTGCCTTGCGCGGTCTTGATGCGGTCTTCCCAGACGCCGGCCGCTTCCGCCGGATAACGGCTCGTCGTATCCGCCAGCACCATGCTCTGAAAGACGCCCGGATACTTGAGCGCGAAGGTCTGGCCGATCATGCCGCCCATAGACAGGCCAGCCCAGTGGGTGCGCTTGATGCCGAGCGAAGCCAGCAGTGCGTGCGCGTCGTCCGCGAGCTCGTCGAGCGTGTAGGGTCCTGCCGGGGCTTCGCTTTTCCCGTGACCTCGCGTGTCGTAGCGCAGGACCTTGTACTGCTTCGTCAGCGCATCCATCTGCTCGTCCCACATGTGCAGGTCGCACGCGAGCGAATGCGAAAGCGTGAGCCACGGGCCTTCGCCGGCGATTTCGTAATTGACTTTGAGGCCGTTGACGGTGGTTTGCATCAGAGCTCCTTCTCGAGGGTGGGGCGCGGCGGGATGCGGGCGATTATAGCAACGGGCACAAGCCTGTCAGCGAACAATGAACGTGAGCACGAAGTCGCCGCGCACGACGCTCATCTGGAACGCGCGATCGACGCTGCGCATGGCCGTTAAAAACTCGTTGATGTTGCGCACGCGCTGGCGGTTGATGGCCGCGATGATGTCGCCGGGCCTCAGTCCGTATCCGGCCGCGGCACTGCCGGTCTCGATGCCGACGACGAGCACGCCTTCGACGCGCGTCTGCACGCGGGTGCGGTCGATGTTCGCGATCTTCAGGCCCGCCAGCTGGGGCACCACTTCCCCGTCGATGGCAGTGACGCCCTGCGGGGCCGCGATCTTCGTTCTGACCGCGAGCTGCTGGCCGCCGCGCAGGATCGTGAGCTCGACGTCTTCGCCGACCGGCGTCAGGCCGAGACGGTTGCGCAAATCGGGCCCGCTGCGCACGTTGCGGCCGTTGAACGCGAGCACGATGTCGCCGCGGCGCAAGCCCGCTTTCTCGGCGGGCGAATCGGTCTGCACCGTCGTGATCACGGCGCCTTCGGCAGTGGGAAGCTTGAGCTTTGCCGCCGCGTCGGGCGACACATCCTCAAAGTCGATACCGAGCCGGCCGCGCTTCACTTCGCCGAAGCGCACGATCTGTCCCATCACGGCGCGTGCCATGTTCGACGGCACCGCAAAGCCGATGCCGACGTTCGCTCCGGACGGGCCGATGATCGCGGTATTGATGCCAATCAGCTCTCCCTTCAAATTGATGAGCGCGCCGCCGGAATTGCCCGGGTTGATCGAGGCGTCGGTCTGAATGAAATCTTCATAACCTTCGATCGACAAGCCGCTGCGGCCGAGAGCGCTCACGATCCCCGAGGTCACGGTCTGGCCGAGCCCGAACGGGTTGCCGATCGCCACGACAAAATCACCCACGTTCAGCTGATCGGAGTCGCCGAGCTTGAGCGCGGTCAGGTTCGGGCCGTCGATTTTGAGGATTGCGATGTCCGTGGCCGGGTCGGTGCCGACGAGCTGGGCCGGAAACTGGCGGCGGTCCTTCAGCGTGACGATGACCTGGGCGGCGTTCTTGATCACATGATGGTTGGTGACGACGATGCCTTGCCGCGCATCGACGATGACGCCGGAGCCTGCGGCCATTTCCTGCGGCGGCCGGTCCGGGACATTGAAAAAGCGGCGGAAAAAAGGGTCGCGCAGCAGCGGATTGTCTTCCGCAGCGGAACGCGACTTGATCGAGATATTGACGACTGCCGGCGTGACCTGCGCGATCAGCGGCGCGAGTGTCGGCACGCCGGGCAGCGGCTGGGCGGCTCGCGCGGGCATCGTGCTCATGCACGCGAGCGCCGCGGCGAAGACGGCGCAGATTAATCGGTTCAGTTCGGTCATCGCGGGCTCCTCACGGAGTCGATTGTGGCGCGACGGAATTATTTCAGAATCTGGTAGAGGTTGTTGAAGTCGTCGGTCCAGGTGCCCAGGCCGGGAATCGGATCGATCGCGCTCGTTTTTGCGGCGACAGCTTCTTTTTCGAGCAGCGCCTTGTCGCGCGTGACGATCACCCAGTCGGTTTTCGAATAAATGCTGTCCTCGGCTTCGTCCACGATCAATGCGGTATGGAGCTTGAGCTCGTCGGCAATCTGCTTGACGACCGGCGCGAGCTTAAGGAAGCGGTTGGTCACATGGAACACGACAGCGCCGTCGGGCTTCACGTGCTTGAGATAGACCGCCATCGCCTCGCGCGTGATGAGGTGAACGGGAATGGAGTCGCTCGAGAAAGCGTCGACCACGAGCACGTCGAACTCATGCGGCGTTTCGCGCTCGAGCGAAAGGCGCGCGTCGCCCAGGCTGATGTCGACGCTCGCTTTGCTGTCGTTGAGATACGTGAACTGGTTGCGCGCGATGTCCACGACCTGCGGATTGATGTCGTAAAAGCGGTAGGTGTCGCCGGGCTTGCCCCATACCGCAAGCGTGCCGGTGCCGAGCCCGATCACGCCGACCCGCTGATTCTCCTGGTGGGTGTTTTTGATGGCGAGCGTCACGCCCGAGTCCGGGCCGTAATAGGTCGTCGCGCTGTCGCGGCGTTCCGGCTTCAGGTACTGCTCGCCGTGCAGAATCACGCCGTGGATAAGGCGTCGCACGCCGTCTTCACTCTCTGCCGTGCCGATGTCCTTGACGCGCAGCGTGCCGTAGAAGTTACGCACCATCACGCGGGTGTCTTCCTTCAGCTGGGTAATCTGCTTGTTCCAGAAGTAGCCGCACACCCCGGCAAGCCCGATCGGCAGTATCCAGACGAAAAACTGCAGCTTCCGCAGCGTGAGTGTCGCCAGGATCGATGCAACGACGAAGCCCAGACCAAGCTCGAAGTAGGTCGGGAAAATGCGCGGGGCGACGAGCCCGACGAACATGCCGCCGAGCGCGCCGCCGAGGGAAATCATCAGGTAGAACTGCGTGAGATAACGCGGCGCCGGGCGCATTTTCGCGAGCTCGCCGTGAAAGAACATGCAGAACATGAACAGACCGGCCAAGTACAGGGGCACTGCGGTCTTGATGTCGAGGATGATGTCGCTGGTCTGCAGTCCCCACGCGCACAGGCCGAGCAGGACCGCGGTCGGCCCGAGCATCCACGCGCGCTGATACCAGCCGTCGCTCTCGAAGCACAGGATGAACGTGAGCAGATAGAGCGCAAGCGGCACCAGCCACAGGAATGGAATCGACGCGATGTTCTGGGTGATGTGATTCGTCACTGCGAGCAGCATCCACGAGCCCATTGCGGAAAGCGCAAGCCACAGGAAGCGGTCGAAGCGCCCCGGCGCGGCGATAGGGGCCTCGTCGACCGCGGATGCGCGGGTTTCGGCAGGCGCTCGCCGGTTCAGGCTGTAGAGTGCAGTCGCCGCACACAGCAGCGCAAATATGGCGTAACCGATCGACCACGCCTTGGCCTGGATTTCAGTCGTCACCCACGGCTCGAACGCGAACGGATATGAAATGAGCGCAAGCATCGACGCCAGATTCGAAAGCGCGAACAGCCGATAGACCGTGCTTTGCGGATAGACGCGCGCGAACCATGCCTGCACGAGCGGGCCCGTCGTCGCGAGCAGAAAGTAGGGCAGGCCGATCGTCATCAGCAGCAGCATGAGGATGCGCACGCCCGGGTCCTCGTCGCCGCCCGGTTTCAACGCGGCGTCAGGAACGATCGGCAGAAGAGCGAGGCTCGCCAGCAGCAGCACGATATGCAGCACCGCCTGCGCGCGCGCGCCGAGCTTGCGCGTCGTCAGATCCGAATAGGTGTACCCCGCGAGCAGCGCAACCTGGAAGAACACGAGGCATGTCGTCCACACGGCGGCAGATCCGCCGAACCACGGCAGGATTTCTTTGGCGATGATCGGTTGGACGAGGAACAGCAGGAACGCGCTTGTGAAAATGGTACAAGCGAAAAGCAGCATGGAAGTTAATTATCGTTATCGCGGGAGGCGCTATTATAGCGGCGGTGTGTCGGCGCGGCGGCGCGGCGCAACGCATGCGGACCCAGTGCCTTGACACCAGCGGGATGCTTCACCAGACTGCCGCGAATCAATGCACACGTTCCACAGGGAGGCACGACGATGAGAGGATCGCTCAAGACGCAGTTACGCACCGGTGTGCGCGCGTTGTGCCGCACCGGTTTGAGTGCGTTGTGCTTTACCGCGATGCTTTTCGCCGCGGGCGGCGCCTGCGCCGAGACCTACGAAGTCGGCCAGGTCTGGACATACAAGACGCGGCCGCAGGAAAAAGGCTCTACGCTGCAGGTTCTCCTGATCGACAACTCCAGCAAGCTGGGGCCGGTGATTTTCGTGGGCCTCAAGGACGTGCGCGTCTTGCATCCCTCAGGCAAGATACTGTCGTCGATGAGCCCGCTGCCGTTCACGAAAGAGGCGCTCGACCAAAGCGTCGTCAAAGTCGTGGGCAAGACCGACAAGCTCATGAGCTCGAGCTTCGGCTATCAGAAGTGGAAGGAAGCGCAATTCGCTGGCAAGAAACCGCCGACTTACGTCAAGCCCGTTGCGGACGTCGTGAACGCGCTCGAGAACGGCTATATCGGAATTCCGCAGAAGCAGTAAGCGTTATTTCGCGGCAACCAGTTTCGCCCAGTCGGCGACCGGAATGCGCGCGACGATTTCGAAGTCGTTGCCGAGTCCGCGGATGACGGCTGCTTCGCCTTCCTGCAGATAAGGCGGCCCGGCGACACCGTAGAACGGATTCCCGTGACTCGCCACGGCGAGGTTCGCGCCGCGCGGATAGGGCGTCGCGAAGAGTTTCCTGAGCGCTGCGTAACGATTCGGGTCGGCGAGGGGCAGCGGCGCGCCGCGCATCTCAGGCACGCCTTCGGCCTTACCGAAAATGAGACGCGCCGTCTCCATCGTCCGGCACATCGGACTCGCGACGACTTTTTCAACCGGCAGTTTCAGCGCTCGAATCGCCGCGCCTATTTCGCGTGCCTGCGCCCGGCCGTGGTCGGTGAGATTGCGCTGGTGCGCGCAGTCGTCGTAGCCCTTCGACTGCGTATCGTTTTGCGAGAAGTCGGTGGAGGTGTGGCGAAAGTAGATCACGTAGCCGCCGCGCTTCAACTCCGCGACTACGTCCGCGGGCGCAAGCGCGCGCACCGCAGCGGAAGAGCGCGGCGCGGGCGGCGGCATTTGCGCGGCATCCGGGTCGGGCCCGCTCTGCGCCGCGCAGTGCATCGCGGCGAAGAGCGCCGATGCAAGCATTGCGCAAGAGACCATACGAATGCGGACGGGAATATTCATTGCCGTTCTCCAGCGATTCATACACCATAGCGGCCTTCGATTATACCGGCTGAGGTTTTTTGAACACGCACGCGTTTCGCAACTGGAGCCTGCTGCTCGCCCTCGTTGCGATGTGGGGCTCGTCGTTCATGTTCATCAAGATCAGCGTTGCTACGGTGCCCCCGGCGACACTCGTGGCGAGCCGCCTCGCGCTGGGGGCGGTAATCCTTTACGTCGTCATGCGCGCGCGCGGCCTGTCGTTGCCGCCGCCCGGACGGCGCTGGGTTGCTTATATCGCGCTCGCCATACTGGGCAACTGCCTGCCATTCATCCTGATTGCTATCGGACAGCGGACCATCGACAGCGCGCTCGCCGGTATCCTGATTTCGGTCATGCCGCTGGCCACCATGGTGCTCGCGCATTTCTTCGTCGCGGGCGAGCACCTCACGCGTCAACGTACATGGGGTTTCGTGACCGGATTCGCCGGAGTGATCGTATTGATGGGGCCCGCTGCGCTGACGGGCCTTGGCAACCAGGCGGTGGCGGAGCTCGCGATATTGGGCGGCGCGCTTTGCTATGCCTTTCCAGCACATTGGGATCCTAAGCTTAGAATTCCACGTGGACAAGTTGTCGCG
>JADMIO011227091.1_pt1 | contig 98817 bp, 53 predicted proteins | sample 8958161 | NCBI WGS metagenome assembly JADMIO01 (sample SAMN16585339, study PRJNA669376) | soil metagenome | isolation source: Crop rotation soil | place: USA: Cullars Rotation, Alabama | collected 2011
GCGGGTGATTCCATTGGTGGGCAGGCCATCGGGATCCTGGAGGGCGATACAGAACTGGATCCCTGTATTGACTCCGGATGGTTTTTGATAACTTCCCGTATTTGAAAATGCCTGGTTGAGGTCTTCGATACCCTGTAAGACCGCCTGGTTGGATATATTCTCCGGGCCGTTCATATGAAAGATATGAACTACCACGGGAATGACGGCTGCAGCCGGCCTGGAAGCGGTCCCCTCCCTGAAATGATCGTAAACGATACGATTGATCTCCCGTTCTTTTATCCCCCTGTCGGGATGAGCGGCTTTAAGCTTTTCCTGGAGCTGGTCGGTAAGGCAATTTATTGTTCCCGACTGCGCAAAAAGAAAATTCGTGACGGCCAAAGAGAAAAAAATAAGGTTGAGGAAAAGTAATTTTATCTTCATAACCAATGCATTAAGTGATTAAATATACCATTTAACAGGTACACAGTATATTAATATTTCGTAGACCGGAAAACCGGAAAATTCGGGTCCGGAAATTTGTTTTGAGAAATTTTCCGGAAAACTATTAACCGAATAATTTACTTATTACGGCATGCTGCAACAGCATAATTGTTTTTGCATCCCTGATCTCACCTGTTCCGATCATTGCATATGCTTTTTCGAACGGCATTTCAAGCACGTCTATTTCTTCGTTCTCCGCTTCCAGTCCGCCGCCTTCGCTTATCTTCGAATTTTCGGAATAAATTCCCGTAAAGAAATACAGGATTTCGGTAATTCCACCGGGCGACATGTACACTTCGAAAACTTTTTTCACCTCCGAGATGCGGTAACCGGTTTCTTCTTCCGCTTCCCGGCGTGCACACAATTCGGGATCGTCCTCGTCGAGAACGCCCGCACAGGCTTCAATCAGCATCCCGCTTTTATTCCCGTTCAAAAAAGAAGGCATCCGGAATTGCCGTGTAAGCACAACTGTTTTTTTTTCCGGATTGTATAAAAGAACTACCGCCCCGTTCTTGCGATCGTAAACTTCACGCGTCGCGACCTTCTCTTCTCCTTTAACGTCAGTGTATCGGTATTCGATTTCCGAAAGCAGGTATTTTTTCCCCGAGAGGATTTTTTTCGAAAGAATTTTAATTTCCATCATTCATTTACTTAACACACGAATAAGATCACTTCCCCAGTATTGTTCCTGCATAACGGCTCCAGGAAAGCCCGTCCGCAATTTTTTTAACATTTTCTTCCGGCACCGGTGTGTTCAGGAAATTCTCCATTACGCGCGCCATATCATCGATGTCAGCAGCCTTCGCAAGGTAACCGTTTTGCCCGTCTGCAATGGCATTCGCGAAATGACCCACACGCGTGGCAAGGATCGGTTTGCTGAAATTGTAAGCGATCGATTCCACTCCGCTGGGTGTAGCATATTCGTAAAAATTAACGACTGCATCGCACAGCTGAAAATACCTGTGCACTTCCTCGTTTGGCACAAAGCGGTTAACAACGACTACCTGTTCTGCGAGCCCGTATTTTTCAATCAGCTGCAGCGGGTTGTAAGCGGATTCGTCGCCTGCATTTTTAATGAAAACCGATTTTAAAAACCCGAAAACGGCACTTTTCAGACGTACCCGCAGCCTGGACCTGTCAACCGTATTCCAGAAGGATTCTCCTACGATAAGCAGGCTCGTATCCGGATGCCGCGAAGCAATCCTGGAAAAGGCTTCGATGGCATAATGCAGTCCTTTGTACTTCCTTATAAACCCAAAGAAAAGAAATACATTTTTTTTAAGATTCAACGCTGCTTTCGCCTGCTGAATGTTAAAATCCGGGTCGGGCTTAAAAATATCATAAACCGGGTGATAAAGCTTAAATACGGTTTTGCCGCCGGAAGCCCGTTCCCCGTTTTCACGGATAGCCAGGCTTATTTCCGGCATAAATTCGCGGAATTCATCTATGGTCACCTGCCCGTGCATGATATAAGCATCGGCAGCCTTCAAGGCGTAGCGGGTCAATCGTTTATCGAGCGAGCCTGTTTCTTTCTGCACTACGTTGTGGACATCGAATATAATTTCTGTCCGGGGAACCGCCTTTTTTATTTTCCTGGCGATTTTTCCCATCGGTAGTCCCTGGATCGCGATCGCCCATTGAAAAATAACGATGTCGGGCCGGAGCGACGAAATAAAATCCGCAGTCTTATTCCAGCTCAGCGGATTATTGTAGTTGGTAATGTAATTTACTTTTACGGAAGAATCATCGAGCAGATCCGTCTTGCTGGAACGATCGATAAAATCGCGCGGAATGACCGCCGGATATTGCTGTGTCCATGAAACGAGGTAAACTTCTGCCCCTTCCTTTTCCAATGCTTTGGCAAGGGAAACGGTGAAATTGGAAATCCCTCCTTTAAAACGGGGCCCCGGACCGAAAACGACTATTTTCCGCACCCTGCGAAAGTAATAATACCTGCGTGAAAACCGGCAGATTCCGGCGGGAAGGTGCACAATAGCTATTTCGATAAACAGTACTTGATAACATTCGTTAAATTGCCCCCGCAAGCAGGCACTGATTTATGGCGGAACAAAAAGTTTACTGGATTACCGGTGCTTCTTCGGGAATAGGTGAAGCCCTGGCAAAACAGCTGGCAAGGAAAGGAAACGCGTTAATTCTCAGCGGCAGGAATACCGAAGCCCTCGAAAAAGTTAAAGATGCGTGTAAGTCAATGGTTCCCGTTGCCGTTCTCCCCTTCGATCTAAAAGAAATAGCCTCGTTCCCGGGGATCGTAAAAAAAGCGATCGGTATTTTCGGCAGTGTCGATGTCCTGGTAAATAACGGGGGAAGAAGCCAGCGTTCTGCTGCCATGGAAACTTCCGGCGAGGTGGAGCGGGAGATCATGGAACTTGATTTTTTTGCGCAGGTAGGATTGACAAAGGCCCTGCTGCCTCATTTCATTTCGAGGAAGCAGGGGCATATCGTAGTTGTTTCGAGCATTGCGGCTAAGTTCGGCTTTTCGTTACGCAGCTCGTACTCGGCTTCCAAACATGCGCTGCATGGCTATTTCGAGGCGCTCAGGCTTGAGCTCAACCAGGTACCTGTTTATGTAACACTGATCTGCCCCGGCCGGGTGAAAACGAATATTTCTTACCATGCGCTGAAGGGAGACGGTTCATCGCACGGGAAAATGGATGACGGCCAGCGGAGCGGGATTTCCCCGGAACGCTGCGCCATTGCGATTGATAAAGCAATCAGGAATAAAAAATATGAAGTTCTTATTGGAAAAACCGAGTTAATACCCGTTTTTTTGCGGCGGTATTTTCCACCCCTGTTTTATTTCCTGATTAAAAAAGTAAAAGCGACCTGATATGAGTAACGATTTGTCTTTATTAAGTGGCATTCAGCAGGTTGGTATCGGCGTTACGGATGCCGAAGAAGCATGGACCTGGTACCGCAGAAATTTCGGGATGGACGTTCCGGTATTTAAGGATGCGTCGACGGCGGCGCTTATGACCAGGTATACGGGAGGCACCGCGCACAAGCGTTACGCGATACTCGGGCTTAATATGCAAGGAGGCGGCGGTTTCGAGATCTGGCAGTTTACCGACAGAACTCCCGAAAAACCTTCGTTCACCATACAGCCCGGAGATCTCGGCATCTTCGGCGTTCTCATGAAAACACGCGATGTGGAGCAGGCGCATTCTTCGTTCAAAAAGAAAGGAGTTCATGTTTCTGAAATCTTCCAGGCCGACGGTTCCGGTCCTCGTTTCCACCTGGAAGATCCCTGGAACAACCGGTTCACGTTCACCGGCGGACAGGGCTGGTTCAGGAAGGGCGACCACTGGAACGGCGGAATTACAGGCGTGCAAATAGGGGTTTCCGATATGGAAAAATCGATTGCTTTTTACAAAGACGTTCTTGGATTTAAAACGATCGTGAGCGATACCACCGGAACTGCCCACGAATTCGGGAAAGGCTCCTTCAGGCGTGTATTGCTGCGCCCGGCAAAAGCATTCGGCGGTGCATTCAGCCGCCTGCTGGGACCTGCCGAGATCGAGCTGGTAAAATCAATCGATCGCCAGGCAAGAAAAATTTACGAAGGCCGCTACTGGGGCGATCTCGGGTTTATTCATGTATGCTTTGATGTGAATTGTATGCAGGAGCTGGAAAAAGCATGCGCCCAAAAGGGATTCCCGTTTACGGTGAACAGCAGCAACTCTTTCGATATGGGGGAAGCTGCCGGCCATTTTTCCTATACCGAAGACCCCGACGGAACGCTGATCGAATTCGTTCAGACACACCGCTTACCGATCCTTAAAAAAATAGGCTGGTACCTCGATCTCAGGAAAAGGGACGCCTCCAAGCCCCTACCCGACTGGATGCTCGGTATGATGCGGCTTGGCAGGGTAAAATAACCGGGAATGTTGTTTTTGGCCGGGAAAACTTTTTCCCGGTTGATTCCGGACCTCAGTCTTCCGGGACGAATGATCGTCGCATCGGACGGTCCGGTTAAAAGCTCTGGCGGATCTCTTTCTTCACGTATTCCAGGGCGATCTGGGTAGGAAGCTTCTCGACATTCATCGTTACCTCCAGCAGTACCTTGCAAAGCTCCAGCCCATCGGCATTATCGCCTACCTTATGGGCCGAAGCATTGATGAGCTTTATCATTTCTTCCTTCGCGCTTTTCACCAGCTCCCAGGAAGCATTGGACATGTATATCTGCTGCGCGATGTTATGGTCGTATTCGCTGCGGATCGTTTTAAGAAATTCGGTATGAAGCAGGCGGGCACTCATGCCGCTTTTGTGAATACGCATGATCATGCTGTTCGGGCTGATGCGCTCGAGGTAAACGACAATTCTTTCGTAGGCCTGCAGGCGGACAGGAGTAATGCCGGTCTGATTCTGCAGCTTCAGATCGAGTGACCGGAGCTTGAAATTCTCTTCCAGGTAATTATTAAGAATGAAATAAATAAACCCGAACGCTACAGCGACAGGAATGATGTATTTCAGCATTTCAAAGATGGTGTCCAACCAATTCATAGAGTGGAATAATTGCAGCTTAACGTGTACAAACGTAAACTATTGCCGGAAAGTTCCAATGAAATTTAATATGAAAAATAAATCTAACTTTACCACAGGGAATCGGAGAAAACCAGCGGGTACAATCCGTAGTTTTTATTTCCCCGTAGCTTTTCCGGTACTCAATAACTTATATTATGAAAAAATCAGTTACCGCTTTCCTATGCCTTATCAGCCTTTTATCGGCAGGGCAGCTCCAGACCTTTCATGATTTCAGCGCCGAAACCATCCATGGGAACGTGCTCGATCTTTCTTATTTCTACGGTAAAAAGGTGCTGGTCGTAAACACTGCGAGTTACTGCGCCTATACCCCCCAGTACGCACAGCTGGAAGCGCTTTACCTGCAGTACCAGGATGCAGGTTTTGAAATCGTCGGATTTCCATGTAACGACTTCGGCGGACAGGAGCCGGGAAGCGATTCCACGATCCTCGATTTTTGCGAGGATTACGATGTGACTTTCCCGATGATGTCGAGGGTTAAAATAATTTATCCCGATACCGAAGCCGTTTTTCGCTGGCTTCAGCGGGGTGACCTCAACGGCGTGGAAGATGCCGGCGTAACCTGGAATTTTAATAAATTCCTTATCGACGAGGCCGGTAATTATGTAAAGCATTTCGTAAGCACGGTGCTACCGACCGATACGGCCATCACCAACTGGATCGAATCTCCGTCGGTGCTGACCCCGACCGGGATCGCAGCGCTGAATAGCCCCGAAAAAGTCTCCTGCATTATGGCCGCACCCGGAACCATGCAGCTGGTATTCAATGAAACGGTTTCGAAGACAACCGTTAACGTTTATAGCCTCGACGGACGCAGGCTAATGTCATCCGGGTGCGGGCACCAGGATAAAGGAATGACGGTTACTTTCGGCCTGACCGGGATTTCATCCGGGATTTATATTATAAGGATCGAGGCCGATAACTTTACAAAAAGCTTTAAACAGGCAATCACGCAATAATTGCCTTAGAGGTAAAATCCCGTCCCGGATTTATGATGCCGGGAACAGAGGTTTTTTTCATTTCCGGCAGAAATAAGCATAAAAAAAGTCCTGCCTTTTCGGGGCAGGACTAACGATCAAATTTTTATTCAGCTATTAGGAGATTTTCCTAACGTTCGCTGCATTCAGACCTTTTCTTCCTTCCTGAAGTTCGAAAGAAACTTTGTCATTTTCGCGGATCTCGTGGATCAAACCTGATACGTGAACAAAGAATTCTTTGTCCGATTCATCGTCCTTAATAAATCCGAAACCTTTCGTTTCATTAAAGAACTTTACTGTGCCATTTTTCATTATTACAAAAAAATTATTTCCGCAAATGTAGAATAAATTTTACTACCAACAACTTTTTTATTTACCTCTCCTGCAAGTGTAAAAATCATGAACACCGATTCAATCCATATAATTTCAATTTAAGATTTTAAATATCTCAAAAAGACAATAAATCGCATAGGCATCCCCGTTTCGCATTGATACATATGTATATATTTTTTTCCCTATAACGCATGCTGATAAAATGATCGTGTTGTTTAAACACCAACCGGTATTTTACTATTCAACGGTTGTCACCGAAATACCTGCGGCTTCTACATCTTTCCAAAAACCCGGATACGACTTCAGAACTACCTCAGGATTTTCTATACCGAGCGTTCCGCATTTTAAAACCAGCGCTGAAAAAGCCATTGCCATCCTGTGATCTTCATAGGTACCGATCCGGATATCGCCTGTAAAATGCGCCGATCGGGCCTCCGTTTCCAATATGCCATTCCCGGGCTCAGTTGTCTTAACCCCAAATTTTGCAAGCTCCGCGCGAAGCGCCTGTATCCGGTCGGTTTCCTTATTGCGCAAAGTTTCCAGGCCGTACAGCATTGCATGCGTTCTGCTGCCGGAAGCGGTTACTGCGATCGTTTGTGCCATATCAGGCTGATCGGTAAAATCGAACCCGAGGTGGAAGCTTTCGATACCTCTGTTTTTAATGATGATCCCGGCGGGCGATTCTTTCGTTTCAATCCCGTAAAACTCGTAAACCGCCGCGATCAGGCTGTCGCCCTGCAAAGAAACGGTCCGGAGGCCGGGCAGGCTGATTTCTGCACCTTTTCCGCTCAGCGCGGCGAAATTATACCAATAGGAAGCGGACGACCAATCTCTTTCTACAGGAATTGAAACTTCACTGAATGATGAAGAATTCACACGTACTCCTTTATGGCTCACCGTGCAGCTGATGCCGCACCTGTTCAATATTTCCGCTGTCATTTTAAGGTAAGGAAACGAAATGATCTTACGCTGCGGGATCAGCTCGAGACCGTTTTTCATGGTTGGAGCAACGAGCAGCAATGCAGAAAGAAACTGGCTGCTTATACTTCCGTCTATGGAAATGCTTCCGCCGCTCAGCTTCCTGCCTTTTACCCGCAACGGCGGAAAGCCGTATTCTTCCTCGTAGGTGATGTCCGCACCAAGGGCGTTGAGTGCATCTACCAATGGCTTTACAGGACGTTTATTAAGTCGCGGAGTTCCGCCGATCATGCCTTCGTACCCGTCTTTTGCCGCAAGGTAGGCCAGAAGAAAGCGAAAGGTTGTGCCTCCCGCTCCAGCATTCACGTTACCGGAAAGGTTCCGGATGCTCTGCTGAAGATTCAATGTATCGTCGGCCGCCGAATGGTCGAGCCCTTTGACCTTTCCACCGGAAACCGCCTCGAGGATAACGAGCCGGTTACTTATGCTTTTGGAACCCGGGAGCACGGCTTCCGACCTTATAATGCCGCCACTGTAACTAAGCTCAGCCAAGGACATCGACCAGGTATTTTTTCAGGGCACCGGAAATTATATCTTTATCTACAGCTACGGATGGAAGGCATTCTCCGGCGGATTTCAACAGGCTGAAATGGATTTTTCCGTCCCTGTTCTTCTTGTCGCTTTCCATGAACCCGATCAATTCGTCGATTTCCTCCGGCTCAAAATAAACAGCCGGGAAATGCCGGCTAATATGCTCTCTCACTTCTGCGATGAGGTCCTGGTCCAACCCGGTTCCCCAGGCGTTGGAAATTTCCATTTCCATTGCTATTCCTGCGGCAACGGCCTCGCCATGCAGTAGCTCCGTTTCCTTTTCGAGGTAAAGAGACTCCAGCGCATGTGCGATGGTATGACCAAAGTTGAGCTGCTCCCTTTTGCCGGCTTCATAAAAATCCTCGTCGGTAATGCTTTTTTTGAAACGGATGGAAGAGGCAACAAGATCCTCCAGCTCATCGGCCCGATCGAAATTAAGATCTGCGAATGCTTTCCAGGATCCTGTTCCCTGGAGCAGCGAATGTTTTATCATTTCGGCCGTACCTGAAATCAGCTCTCTTGCCGGCAGTGTGCGGAGAAGGGCTAGGTCTGCGAATACGGCATCGGCCTGACGGAACACCCCGATACTGTTTTTTTTGCCGGCCAGGTTGATACCGGTTTTACCCCCGGCAGAAGCGTCGACCATGCCAAGGAGGCTGGAGGGCAGGTTTATGAACCGGATGCCGCGCATGAAAGTGGCGGCCGTGAATCCCCCCAGGTCGGTGATCATACCGCCGCCGAGGTTGATGAGCAATGATTTCCTGTCGGCATTTTCGTCGAGCATGCTTTCCCACAAACCTGCAGCAATCTCGACCGACTTACTTTTTTCTCCCGGCTCCACTTCAAGGATCGAGGCATTCTTCAGTGCGGGAACATTCCCGATGAGGCGGGGTAAACAATGCTGGTGTGTATTTTCATCGACCAGGATAAAGATCTTCGAAAAAGAACGTTCCGATATCCATTGTGAAATACGGTCTTCGAGGTTTATTCCTGATACTATAAGCGGTTCGGTAGAAATAACATCAACTGCCATGTTGCGAATGTAAACCTTGTGACAATTGATTTTAATCCGCCGCAGTATTTTTTTGCATTCCCTGTAACCCCTGTAAATGCAGGCTTTGTCATTTTATATAATAAATAGAGTATCTTTGCGGCAATATTCTCACTGATCCTTCCGGGTCGTCCGACCAGGGGGAAGAATCAACCCTCGCCATTGCGGCGAATTATCCAGGTTACCCGTTCCATCGCTGAATCAGTGCAGTGGAGGCTTTCAGAAGGCCTGACACATGCTATAATGAAATTTGATCAATTGAATCTGATCGAACCTATCCTTCGTGCGCTTACTGCAGAAGGTTATGTTCAACCTACCCCTATCCAGGAACAGGCAATACCGAGCATTTTACAGAAACGCGACCTGCTTGGTGCCGCCCAGACAGGTACGGGAAAAACAGCTGCTTTTGCGATCCCGATCCTGCAGCTTTTACATACCAATCCACCGAAACAATCGCAGAACAGGCCGATCCGCAGCCTCATCCTCACTCCTACCCGTGAGCTTGCCATCCAGATCGACGAAAGCCTGAGTGCTTACGGGAAATTCACCAATATCCGCCATACGGTTATTTTCGGCGGTGTAGGGCAAAAGCCGCAGACAGATGCTTTAAAGCGCGGCGTAGATATTCTGGTTGCTACGCCCGGCCGTTTACTGGATCTTATCAACCAGGGATTTGTCCACCTCCAGGGACTTGAGATTTTTGTGCTCGATGAAGCCGACCGTATGCTCGATATGGGTTTTATACATGATGTAAAACGCATCCTTACCCGCATCCCTGCCAAACGCCAGAGCCTGTTCTTCAGCGCCACCATGCCGCCGGAAATTCAGACGCTGGCGGATACCATTCTCGTAAATCCTGTGAAAGTGGAGGTTACCCCTGTTTCATCCACTGCGGAAACCATCGAGCAGCAGCTTTATTTCGTGGATAAGGGTGATAAAAAGAACCTGCTTCTTCACCTGCTCAAGGATAAAAACATCAAGTCGGCCCTTGTATTTACACGCACCAAGCATGGAGCCGACAAGGTTGTCAAGGACCTGGTAAAAGCAAACCAGACGGCGGAAGCGATTCACGGCAACAAAGCCCAGAATGCAAGACAGCGCGCCCTGAATAATTTTAAATCCGGAACGACCAGGGTGCTCGTGGCAACAGATATCGCGGCGAGAGGAATCGATGTCGACCTGCTCTCGCATGTGATCAATTACGAGATCCCGAATATTGCGGAAACGTACGTTCACCGGATCGGCAGGACCGGGCGGGCGGGCGCAAGCGGTATCGCTTTTTCGTTTTGCGATGAAGAGGAAAAAGAATACCTGAAAGACATATTAAAGCTGATAAAAAAGGAAATACCGGTAATCGGGAATCATCCCTGGCCGTTAAGCACCGGCCAGTCGATACCGCTGTCGTTCCCGAAAAAACCGGGTAAGCCGGCAGGTGGCAACAGGCCTCAGCGAAGAAATGCGGAAGCCGAGAAAGCGAAACCGGAAGGAGCTGCGGTCAAAAAAACAGGGTCGGAGAAAAAACGTCCCTGGAGACCGTATCGTCCCGGCCAGGCAAAAGGCTAAGCGCGTCTTGTGAATTTTTAACATTTAAGGAACTCAATGACAGTGGGTTTTACAGCCCATTGTTCGTAACTGGGCGAGCGGTTGCATACCGATCAACGCGGCTAAGCGTTAATTTTGCGCCGTCTTAAATGAAGCACAGTTCAATAAGGCGTTTTTAAAGAACTTAAAATCAATAAATGGCATCAACAAAATTTGTTTCAAGCGCACCTTCGTTTCATGCGGTGTTGAAAACACGGGTAACCGAGTATTTCCAGGAAGTAGGAGCATCAACGACAGGTAATTACAAGCTCTGGTTAAAGGCAATTATTCTTGTGGTGGCGTTCATGGTGTTTTACACACATCTCGTTTTTTTTACACCCGCCTGGTATTTTGCTCTTATTGAATGTATTATCCTGGGAGGACTTACGGCTTCCATCGGGTTTAATGTGATGCACGACGGATCTCACGGCAGCTTTTCCAAATACAAATGGGTGAACAGCCTTGCCGGTATTTCCATAAATTTTCTCGGGGCAAATGTTAATTTATGGAACACGAAACACAATGTGATTCATCATACGTATACAAATATCGATGGGATCGACGATGACATCGATGCCCGCCCGTTTTTAAGGATGGCCCCGACACAGAAGCATCTTAAAATTCATAAATACCAGCATTTTTACGTGTGGTTTGCCTACTCGCTGCTTTATCTTTTCTGGATATTTTTTACCGATTACAAGAAATATTTCAGCGGTAAGATTGCATCCATTGAGCTAAAAAAAATGACTACGGAAGAGCATATTTCTTTCTGGCTGTTCAAGGTGATCCACCTGTTGATATTCGTTGCGCTCCCGATCTATACCATCGGGTTCCTGCCCTGGCTTCTCGGCTTCCTGCTGTACTCTATGTTCGCAGGCCTCGTGCTGAGCATTGTTTTCCAGCTGGCACACACCGTTGAAGAAACTCAATTTCCTGTTCCCGTCGCCAATAAGATCGAAGACGAATGGGCGCTTCACCAGCTTAAGACTACCGCTAATTTTGCAACACGTAACAAGGTGATATCCTGGTGGGTAGGCGGACTGAATTTCCAGATCGAGCATCATCTTTTCCCGAAAATCTCCCATGTTCATTACCCGGAAATAAGTAAGATCATTCGTAAGGCATGCGAAGAATACGGAGTTCAGTATAACGAGCACAAGCGCATGACCATGGCGGTATTTTCTCACCTGAGATTTTTGAGGCAGCTGAGCAGGCCTTAAATACAGTCGGCCGATATTTTAAACCCGTTGATTTCCTGATTTAATTAGGATCAACGGGTTTTTCATTGATATTTACACCCTACTGAAAATAAAAATGTCAACCCCCCATACAATTCTTGGTGCCGGTGGTGCCATTGCCGGCAACCTGGTTCCCATCCTGCTCGGAAACAATGAATCCGTCCGGCTCGTTTCCAGGTCGGGAAAGCCTGTAGAGGGCTGCGAATCCGTGAAAGCGGATGTGCTCGATAAAGCCGCTTTGCGTGATGCATTGAAAGGCTCTGCAGTAGTTTACCTGCTTATCGGCATCGAATACAAAATAAAGGAGTGGGAAAGGAAATGGCCGGTGATCATGCAGAATACACTCGATGTATGCAGCGAATACGGCATTCCGCTGATCTTCTTCGACAATGTGTACATGTACGGAAAAGTGAACGGCCCGATGACCGAGGAAACACCTTTCAATCCTGTAAGTAAAAAGGGAAAGGTGCGTGCCGAAATCGCCCGTATGCTGCTCGATGCGGTTAAATCGGGGAAAGTAAAAGCTGCCATTGCAAGGAGCGCCGATTTCTACGGACCGTATTCGCAGGAAGTGAGCTTTTTTCATCAGCTCCTGCTTAAAAACCAGCAAAAGGGTAAAAAGGGGCAGCTTATGATCAGTGCGGATATGCCTCATTCGCTTACTTACACGCCCGATGCAGCCCTAGGAATTTACCGGATCGCGAAAGACCCTTCCGCGTACAACAGGACCTGGCATTTACCGACGGCAAGCCCCGCTCTTACGGGAAGACAGCTCGCAGCCATCGCTGCCCGCTATTATGGGGCTCCCGCAGAGGTGAGCATTCTTTCACGGTTCATGATAAAGCTGGCGGGGATTTTTATCAATGTCATTAAAGAATCCGTTGAAATGCTTTACCAGTACGATGCTCCCTATCATTTCGATTCTTCGGCGTTTGAAAAGCATTTTTCCATTGTGCCTACCTCATATGAAAAGGGATTAAAAGAAACGGCTGAATTTTATAAAAAACAGGCGGCCGGTTCCCGCTGATTCTGCAGCCTGATGCTATGAATAAGGCAGCCGATCAGCGCAAATGAATCCCGCATACAGATTTGTTAAAATTTTTTAGGGTATTTTGAAAAATTGAAAAAAATTATTGGCTGCGAATAATTATATTTGTGTTTCCTGCATTTTGTGGGAAATCGAGGGAAAAGAAGCCGATCCAGTTTGAGAAATTTTTATTCAATTTTAAGTGCCTTTTATTCTTTTTATTTCAATAATAAAAGGAATAATTCACCAGGAGAAACACCCGTTTTTCCGGATTTTTTTTGCCCTTCATTAACCTTCAACGGTTTTTCCTGTTTTTCTTCCGCTTTAATTAAACGCCATGTTTAAACTTTACACGTGCTTACGTTCGGTGCTGATAGCCATTACAGCTATTCCGGGGATTTTTCCGGGAAAAAAGGCTGTTCTAAAACCCGTTGCCGCGGGTAAAAAGCATCATCGTAATTATTACCGGCTGTTGCCGTTGATCCTTCTGTTTGCAGGTCTTTCAGGAGGATTGAATGCCGCCACGTATTACACACGTGCCACGGGTAACTGGAATGCGACAGCTACATGGTCAACGGCGGCGTGCAGCGGGGCGGCGGCGGCGGCGGTTCCGGGCACAGGCGACGACGTGATCATCTGCACCGGGCACACGATCACCCTGAATACGACAGGAAGTATCGCGAGTCTTTCGCTAACGGGCGGAACCCTTAATTTCGGGGCGAACACATTAACAGTGGGCTCTCTGAGCGGAACAGGGAACGTTACCATTACGACCGGGACGCTGAACATCGGAACGGGGAGCATTTTCGTTTACGGAAATTTTGCTTACAACGGGGGAACATTTACCGCAACGGGCACAGGGGCGAATGTGATCATGAACGGTACCGGTAATAAAACGATCGGTGGTACCGTTGCTTCCATGACGATATACAAGCTGCAGATCCTGGCAACGGGAACGAAAACGATGACCAATAACATCACGGTTTCCAACCAGCTGGTCCTGTTTGCCGGAACACTTGCCATTGCCGATAAAACCCTTTCGATCCCTTATGCGACCTCCACTTCGGTGACACAATCGGGAGGCTCGGGAACGCTGACGCTGAATGCGGCTGCCACTTACAGCTCTTTAACGATTACAGGTGGTGCAACGGCGATCGCAGATTTAAGAACCACACTTTTCATTTCCAATGCTTACCCGCTGAATTTCAATAATTACAGCATCACCAACTCCGCAAATTCAGCGATAAGCGGAAGTATGAATGTGGCCGGGACTTTCGCAATGTCGGGCAACGGAGATTTCAATATCGGAACGAATACGCTTACAATTACCGGCAATGCATCGCGCGGTGCCGGGGATATTATAAGCTCTGCCACAGGTACGGTAAATTTTAATGCCCCGGCGGCAACACAAAGTGTCATAGGGGGAGTTTTCGGGAACCTTACCTTCAGCAACTTCAACAAATCGCTTTTGAGCACCTACACCTACCAGGTTGCGGGAACATTTACTCCCGGAACCGCAACGGGTCACACGGTAAGCGGTACGACATTTATTTTTAACGGCACGACGGGAGCACAGACGATCCCGGCCTTTAACGGGACGACGGGTTATAACAGCCTGCAACTGAACAATACTTCAGGGGCGACGGCTTCGGGCGGTCCTGTTATTCTCGGAACATCAGGGGTTTTTACATTGACCAACGGTATTTTAACCACTTCGTCGGCGAATTACCTTCTTCTGAACAATACGGCCGTTGCGGCTTTTGTGGGCGGAACGAGCGCCAATTATATCAAAGGTCCCCTGCGCCGCGCATTTCTGAATGCTTCGGGAAACACATATGCTTTTCCAGTGGGAGCTACGAATTTCCAGGATTTCGACCTTACATTCACCGTCGCTCCCGGTGCAACCGGCATCTTCCAGGCGGAAGCAGTAGACGGAGCTCCGCCTCCACCTGCTGCGGCAGGTGCAAACCTTAACGGGCTCGGAACAAAATACTGGGTGCTTACGCCGATTTCCGGGGGAAATATCCAGGCCAACGGGGCAACTGTGAAACTGACCGATTCGGGTTTGTCATCCACGAGCAGGATCGGGCTTTCGAATACATTAACAGGTTCTTATGCAAATATCGGGGGCACCGTTGCTGCAGGAGCAATTACTTCTTCCACTTTCTCGGGACCAGGCTCCGCCTATTATTTCGTGATCGGAACTCCTGTAAATCTTTCCGGTCCTTATACGGTAGGGAACTCCGGAAATTTCCTTAACCTGACTGCCATCGCCCAGGCTTTAAGGGTCGGATATGTAACAGGGAATGTTACGTTTGAGCTTCAGAGCGATTACGATGCGCTTACCGAAAGCTGGCCGGTAGTGTTCAATGCTTACAGCGCATCGGGCTCGTACAATGTAGTGGTCGGCATTGCGTCGGGCATTACGTCCATTGCTTCGGAAGGGACACCTGCATCCGGCAACCCGCTCATCGACCTCAACGGGATTTCAAACATCACCTTCGACGGTCGTCCGGGTCAGACGGGAACGATGAGCAATATCGCCTGGACATTCCGGAACAAGCAAACAGCGGCTACGTTCGGGGCTACGTTCCGGTTTATCAACGGCGCTTCGAACATCGGCCTTAAATACCTGAACATAGAAAGCCAGAATGCAAATACGACTTCGGGAACGATTGAATTTTCGACAAGTACGGCAGCCGCAGGAAACGCGAACAATACGATCGAATATTCACACATCCGCGACCGGAGCGATGTTTCAGGATTTCCGACCCATGCCATTTATTCTTCCGGAACCTCGGCAAAGGTCAACCTGAGCAATACGATTTCCAATAACTATATTTATAACTACTGGACTACCGCAGCCGTTTCTTCCCGGGGGATCTATATTCCGGCAATCGGTTTTACGAGTGACTGGACCATTTCAGGCAATCATTTTTACCAGACTGCTGCACGTACATCTTCTGCTGCAACGACGAGTATCGGGATCGACATCCAGAACACCGCGGGGGTGAATTTTACCATTTCGGGAAATTACTTCGGAGGATCGGCACCTTCTGCCGGAAGCACGGCGCTGACGATAACCGGGACCAACCAGAAAGCATTCGTCGGGATCAACCTGAGCCTCGGAACGTCGACCGCCAGTACGATTGAAAACAATGTTATCCGGAATATCAACGTAACCAATCCGACCACCATTTCTTCGCTGCCCGGAATGTTCTCCGGTATTTATCTCATCGGGGGCCTGGCAACAATTTCGGGGAATACGATCGGAAGCAACACTGTAAATGCTGGCGTTTCACCATCCGTTTCCCTTTCTATCGGGAGCGGTGCCACCAATATGGTAGCGTACGGTATTGTGAGCAACGGCTCTTCGGCGGCAAGCGTGACAGGGAATTTTATCGGCGGGGTGCTTATGCAATCGACAGCCGTTTCCGCATCCTTTACCGGGATCCTTGCAAACAGCTCTTCTTCTGCAGCCCGGACGGTAACGGGTAACCTGATCGGGAGTCTCACCTCTTCCAATAGTATCTTTTTAAATACAGGAAGCACATCGACCGGGAATGCGCAGGCCCTGGGAGGAATTACCCTGGCGGCGGGCTCGAGCACGGTGGCGGCGGTAAACGTTTCGGGAAATACCATTGCAAACCTGGTGAGCGATTACACTGGAACACTTACCAGCTCACAGGTTACGGGTATCAGTGTTACAGGAACTTCAGGACCGGTTCTTACCATCAGCGGAAATGAGATTTATTCGCTTGAAAATAAAGCTGCCGGCTCGGGTACCGGCCTCACGGCATCGGTTCTCGGGATCGTAACTTCAGCAACGTCAGTAAACGGTGCTTTTACCATCGGTAACAACCTGGTTCACAGCCTGTCGAACACCAATACGACATCGGTAGCCAACCAGGTAAGCGGTATCTGGACGAATACGACCACAACCACTGCAAATACGATCAGCAAAAACTTCGTACACAGTCTTTCCCTTTCTTCTTCAAATACCGGTGCATCCATAGTAGGGATCGGGATCAGCGCAGGGTCGGGAACGACCACCTCCAACAATATGATACGGCTGGGAATAAATGCTGCCGGAAGCAGCATTACCACCGGCTATGCGATTACCGGAATCCAGGAGGCAGCAGCGGCAGTTACCAACCATCACTATTTCAACAGTGTTTATATCGGGGGCTCTTCCGTCTCCGCCTCATCATCACTTTCCTACGCATTTAACAGCTCTTCGACATCGACAACGGCGAGAAACATACAGGATAATATCTTTTTCAACGCCCGTTCCAATGCTGCGGGAGGCGGCGCGAAGCATTATGCGATGAGGGTTGCGAACATTACCAACCTTACTTCGAATTACAACGACCTGTTTTCAAACGGAACGGACGGAAGCACGGTGGCGCTGGCCGCTGCCGATTATCCTACCCTCGGTGCATGGAAAGCCTTTTCGGGTAACGACCTTAACAGTGTAAGCGGGGATCCGGAATTTATCAGCCCTGCGGGAAATGCGTCGGCCGTGGACCTGCACATTCAGCCTCCGCCGGTAACAACACCTGTAGAGCAAACCGGGTTGGCCATAGGAACGATTACGGACGATTACGACGGTATTGCCAGGTCGGGCCTCACTCCTACCGATATAGGCGCCGATGCGGGCAACTTCGCGCCTGTAGACCTTACACCGCCGAATATCACCGATCCTGTTGTTGCAGCACAATGCAATACTGCAACAAGCTTTACCGTAAACGTCGTGATAACGGATGCGTCCGGGATCAATACCACTTCCGGCACGAAACCGCGGTTCTATTATAAAAAATCGACCGATGCCAACACATACGCCGGAAATACGTCCGGTGACAACGGGTGGAAGTGGGTAGAAGCAACGAATACCTCTTCACCGTTCTCTTTTACGGTAGATTTCACAAAGCTCACCGGCGGAGGCGTAGCACTTGGCAATTCGATCGAATACTTCATTGTCGCCCAGGATATCGGTCCGGCAGTTTTTTCTCCGAATGTCGGGATCGTGAGCGGGGCTTCGTTTGCGGCCACGCCGTCGGATGTCAACCTTACGACCGCCGCCTTCCCGGTAAGCAACCCGGATGTGTTCGCCATTGCGCCATGCAGCGGAACGGTTACCGTTGGCCCGGGTGGAAATTACACCACCTTTACACGTGCCGATGGGATCTTCAATGCCATTAACGCGGCAACATTAAGCGGAAATCTCGTTATAAACGTGATCGGCGACATAAGCACGGAGAACGGGGCTGTTGCTCTTAACCAGTGGGCAGAATCCGGTGCCGGCAATTACACGGTTACCATCCAGCCGGATGCAACCACGCTGAGGACGATTTCCGGGGCGTACAACGGAGCCGCGATTGCGAGCAACGGGCTTTTCAGGTTTTTCGGAGCCGACAGGGTAACGATAAACGGCGGAAGCGGAAGCAATAGGTACCTTACATTCAGGAATACGAGCGTGCTGGTAAACTTTAACTCCGTCATGCACTTTTACAACGATGCAAAAGACAATACGGTTACCAACTGTACGCTTGAAGGCGGAAGCTCGTCGGGAAACAACGCGATCGGGGTTATTTACATCGGTACGGGATCAGCCGGGGGGAACGACAATATCACCATCAACAATAATTTTATCCGCGACCTTACGACAGCCACAAGCTATCCTTCGAACGGAATTTTTGCTTTCGGTGCCGCTTCGCCGAATACCAACGACGGGCTTGTTATTTCAAACAACTCGATCATTAATTTTTACAATGCATCGACACGTTTTGCGGGGATCAATATCGATGGAAATAACGTCGGGGTAACGATTCAGAACAACGACATCTACCAGACGGTGACACGGAATTCAACATTGGCTTCCGATCATTACGGGATCATTTTCCATCTTAATTCGGGCGGGGCTGCAGGAAATGCGCACCTGGTAACCGGCAACAGGATCGGAGGAGATTCGAGGGTAAGCGGAAACATAAGCGGTAACTGGACCGAAACGGGATCAACCGTAGGAAACAGGTTTTACGGGATCTGGATGACGGCGGGAACGACAACGGTTTCGAGAATTGAAAGCAATATTATTTCAGGGATCGTATTCAGAACGACAAGCGGCGGTAACATTTCTTCGAACGGCGGAGCCTTTACAGGGATAAACGTAGCTGCCGGAAAGGTAGATGTGGGAGCGGCGGCGGGTTCGGGAAATATTATCGGGGCTGCATCGGGAACGGGGGCGATTACCATTACGCTTTACGGAACACCTTCGGTTAGCGTGGGAATCGTGTCTTACCCGACTTCCTCTATCGTTAATACTTACCACAATACGATCGGTGCGATCGAGGTCAACACCAATACGACCACGTATGTAAATTCCTTTTACGGAGTTTATTACAACAGCGGTTTCAGCACGGTAAACGTGAGCAACAATACAGTTACAAACATCAACTGTAATTCGGCGGGGAATGCGCAATACCTGATGGGATTACGGATCGTGGTGGCTGCAGGAGCGATTGCAAACATAAATGACAACATCGTTTCCAACCTGTACAGCGGAGGAAGCACTTCGAGCTCTACCGGTCAGGTGATCGGGATTTCGGCTTCGTCGACAGGGATTTTCTCGATTAACAGGAACCTTATTTTCAGCCTGAGCTACGATGCGAACAATACGAGCGTTACCACCTCCCAGGCCGTTATCGGGATCTTTTATTCGGGAAGCAGCTCCGGGCAGCTTATCTCGAAAAACACGATTCATTCATTGAAGCATACAGGGACTACGCAAACCGTCGGTATAACGGGTATCTTTTTCAGCGGGTCGACGAATACGGCGCATGTCATAGAACGAAATTTCATCCACAGCTTCGACATGGTGTCCAACTCGGCAGCTGCGGTACAGTTCGGAATCTACCTTGACGGAAGCTCCGGCGGTGCTGTACAGAACAATATGATCCGACTGGGAATAAAACCGGACGGCACTTCCGTTCCCAATTCGAATCTTATAACAGGAATTTATGACGGAACCACTACGGCTAACCAGTTTTATTTCAATACCGTATTTATCGGCGGAACATCGGGAAGCGCGACTGTTGCCAACACGTATGCTTTCAGGAGAAATACGACCGGAGCCGACAACATAAGAAATAACATTTTCGCTAACGGAAGAACCGGGGGAAGCACATCGGTACATTATGCACTGGCTTCCAATGCCACGACAACGGGGGTAATAATGGATTACAATATCCTATACACTTCCGGAGCCTCGACTATTTCGTTCAATAACGGAACATCCGCTGCAACAGGCGCTACACAGCTTCATGCGCTGAGGGCAGCCATCAGCACCCAGAACCTGAATTCGGCAATTACAAATACATTGTCGACCATCGGGTTTGTAAGTGCAACGGGAAATGCGGCTTCCGTAGATCTTCATCTGAACGACAATAATGCGGCAGCCGGTGCCGGAGTAGCCATTACGGGAATACTTTCGGATATCGACGACGACGGACTTACAATCCAAAGATCCGCGCCGCCTGCGATCGGAGCTCATGAAAGCAGCACATTCAACCCGGTAAGCGCAGGAAACGACGTATTCACTCCCGTTATTACCGTTGCTGCGATCTCCTCTCCTCAGCCATTATGCCCTTCGGGGATAGCGATTCCCGTAACGGCCACGGTTACCGATTTCGGTGCCGGCGTGGCAACAGGATCCGTAGCTCCAACGCTGTGGTGGAAACTTTTAACCGCACCCACCTGGAATGCCACGCTTCCCTCCTCTTCCGCCGGAAGCACATACAGCTTCACGTTATCGATCCCGTCGCCGCTCGCTTCCGAAACTTACCAGTATTATGTTGCGGCGCAGGATCTGGCAACGGTAACCAATATCTGGTACAGCACCTACAACGCGGCTTCCCCGCTTCACACACCGAACGTTTCATCTGCGCCATCGATCAGCAATGCCGTTCCGGCTACGTTTACGATCGGAACGGGAGCCCCGCTTTCAGGTGTCGTAACCGTGGGAACTCCGGGTGGAAATTACGCTACGCTTAACGGCCCGTCAGGATTGTTTGCCGACATCAACAGCAGGGGACTCGGAGGAAATCTTACCGCCGAGATCATTTCAAACATCACCGAGACTGTTACTACTCCACTCAACTCTGTGATTTCCTGCGCCGGCCCATGGAATGTTAAAATAACGCCGTCCACGACAACATTACGCACCATTACCGGAAACCTGGCTTCAGGAATCATAAGCCTGAACGGAGCCGATAATGTTACCATCGACGGAAGCGCCGGAACAACCAGCCGTTACCTTGCTTTCGTGAACACGAGCACAAGCGGTGCTGTCATTACATTTAACAATGACGCAAGGAACGATACCGTCCGTTACTCAACCTTAAGAGGTGCCGCAACCGTCGATCCTTCGGGAATTATTGTAATCGGAACTACCGGATCGATCGGGAACAGCAATATCATGATTGCCAATAACCAGATCGGGAATAGCGCTTCAAGGGTATTCAACTGCGTTTATGCAAACGGCGCTCTCAACAGCAACAACACGATCACAGCAAACGAGATCTTCAACTTTATCGACGGCGGAGTAATGATCACTCCTGCAGCCGGGCCCAACTGGACGATTTCAGATAATATCATTTACGATAACCTGGGAACCTGCACGACCCGCCAGTTTCCTGTGTACCTCGACGGAAGGCTTACCTCGCATTCCAATGTCATCAGCGGAAACCTGATCGGGGGGACAACCAATACCAATACGGGAACATGGGTAAACAGCTCGGACGAGTTCTGGGGCATCTACTGTTATGCTGCCGGAACGTCCATTTCCAGCGGAGCTTCGGTTATCAAATCCAATACGTTTAAAAATTTCCGGATGCTCGGTGGATACAATTACCAGGATTTCAGGGGAATCTACACCAGCGGTTTTTCAGCACGGCAAACGTTTGACGCAGCTTACGGATATTATATCATCGGCGGAGACAATGATGCCGATGGAAATATCATAGGTGATGCTGCCAATCCGAACAGTATCCAGCTCGAGGACGAGGGGAACGGAGTTTACGACGATCCTACCTATTATGGAATCGTGAATGAAACCCAGCAGGAAGCAATCATTAAAAACAACAAGGTTTATTCGCTTTACACGCCCGGCTCATTCGAGGTGAGTATCGGGATAGCGAGCGGGGTTCAGATACAAAGCTCGCTGTATAACGGGTTGTATGTTTATGCCGGTAAGAGCACGATTGCAAAAAATACGGTGATGAACATGAAGTCCAATTCCGTTCTGCGTTATAATTATTACGCACAGGGCTCTATGGTTGGGATCAGCCTGATGACATTGGATAATAATAGTCTTGTTGAAAACAATAAGGTTTCGGCGATTTATTCGCTCGGGGCCAATGCCACACTACAGACCGCAATTATCGGTATCGGTATCGACGGACTCGATGACGGTGCCGGGGGAGGAATCGTAAGGAATAATATCGTAACGGATATCAAAAACACGAACGGGGGAATCGGGAAAAGCTGCTTTGCGATAGGGATGTCCAACGGTAAAGCGGGACTTTTTATGGGAAGTGATTTTTACGGAAGCTTCACATTTGTAAACAACATGGTTAATCTCAGCACCAATACGACGGCGCTGGGCAACGACCTGTTCGTGTTCGGTATTTTCGATATGACAGCCGGATCTACCACGCAGAAATATTTCAACAATACCTTGCTGGTAGGCGGAGGAAATGTAAGCGGGGGAACGAATTATTCGATGACCTTCTGGTCGTTTCCCGATTTTGGACTCGGAGCGGGCGCGCCTAATCTTACTTTACGCAATAACATACTGATCAATTCAAGGACAGGCGGCGGAAATCACAGGGCTATAAGCGTCCAGGGCTGGGGAGGCGGATCTTCGGATTACAACTTCTTCGGAACACTGAATACGTCCAAAGCAGGCCAGTGGATCACGACCGAATATACATTCAACAACTGGAAAATCCAGTCGGGCGGAGATTCGCACAGCTTATACGCGCAGGTCGTTACGGGGGCGTCTCCTTCTGTATACAACACCGATCCGACCATTGCTAAAATAAATGCCGATGCCGGTCATTTATTCATAGATCCTTCGGACATCGTTACACCGGGCGAGTTCCTTCACATCGATATTACCGATGGAATCAGCTCTCTATTCATTACTGCAACCGGAACCGACCTCAGCAGCCAGGGCGTAACCGCCGATATTGATGGCGACGACCGTACGTACACGACAACGCCGAACATCGGGGCCGATGAATTCATCTCCTGCATCATTCCTGTGGTAACGGTAAATCCGGCCGATGATATAATCTGCAGCGGCGCGCCGGCATCATTTACCGTAGCCGCAACCGGAACGGTAACACTTAACTACCAGTGGCAGGTATCGACCGACGGCGGACTAACCTATTCCAATCTTAGTAATGCAGGTGTTTATTCTGATGTAACGACGACAACCCTTGCCATTTCTTCGTCCACAGGACTCGGAAATAATAAATACAGGGCTGTGGTAACCAACATTTGCGGGATCGACACCTCAGCGGCGGCGACCTTAACGATCCAGACCTCACCTGTTCTGACCTCACTCAGTCCTCCGAGCTTTGTCAACAGCATCTGTGCGCTGAGCAATACCGGCTTCGGGGTGGTAGCCTACACCGGAACGGTCACCGCCTGGCAGTGGCAGCTTTCTACCGATAACGGGGCTTCATGGAATAACCTTTCCAACGGACCTGTTTACGGGGGTACCACTGCACAGAACATGACCATCTCCAACACCCCTGCTTCCCTCAACGGGTACCAGTACCGCGTCATTGCCACCGGACCGTGCGCTCCCCCGGACACCTCCATCGCAGGGGTGCTCAATGTAGGATCCGTTGCCATAGGCACACAGCCTCCCGCTACCACCACCGTCTGTGAGAACGGCAACACCTCCGTCACCGTTGCCGCCACAGGCAACAACCTCACCTTCCAGTGGCACCTCTCCACCAACGGAGGAGCCACCTATACTCCTCTTTCCAACGGAGGGGTATACTCCGATGTCACCACTCAGACACTGGTGATCACCGGGGCCACACTGGCCATGAACAACTACCGCTACCGCGTGGTGGTAGGTACTACCGCCTGCTCTCCGCTGACTTCGACCCATTCGCTGCTCATCGTCAACCCACAGGTTACCCCTACCGCCTCCGTCGCTGCCGCCCCTGCCACAACCATCTGTGCAGGAACCAACGTCACCTTTACCGCCACCATCGGTAACGGTGGTGGAACGCCTGCCTACCAGTGGTACCTCAACGGCAACCCCGTCGGATCCAATGCCGACACCTATGCAAACAATGGCCTGAGCGACGATGACGAGGTCTATGTCAGCCTCACCTCTTCGGCTACCTGCCCTTCGCCGGCTACCGTTTCCTCCAACACCGTGGTGATGACCGTCAACCCCGTGCTGACCCCTTCGGTGAGCATCGCTGCCGCCCCCGGCATCTCCGTCTGCGTGGCCACTCCCGTTACCTTCACCGCCACTCCGGTTAACGGTGGGGGAACACCCGCCTACCAGTGGTACCTCAACGGCAACCCCGTCGGGCTCAACCAGGACACCTACACCAACAATGCGCTGGTCAACGGAGATCAGGTAACCGTGGAGATGACCACTTCCGTCCCGTGTCCGTCCACACCTATGGCAACCTCAAACACCGCCACCATGACCATTCGCTTTGCAGGACAATGGATCGGCAACACCTCCGACTGGAACACCCCTTCCAACTGGGGATGCGGAGGAGTGCCGCTCATCACCACCGATGTGGTGGTCCCTACACTGCCCGAGGGTGGATTCTTCCCGCTGGTGACCAGCAATGCCACCGCTTTCTGTCATCACCTCCAGCTCCAGGTCGGCGCGGTGCTCACCGTCGATCCTACCTATGACCTGGCCGTATACGGCAACATCACCAACAACGGAACGCCTTCCTTCGGAGGCGGGCTGGTAAAGCTCAGCGGTTCCGCTCAGCAGACCGTCGCAGGTACTGCCGTCACCCAGTTCGGGGCCCTCACACTGGACAACAGCACCGCTTCAACCGCACTGCTCCTTAGCCAGGACATTGCCGTAAACGGTCTCCTTACCATCTCCGACGGCATCGTGGACCTCAACGGAAAGTTCATCGACTTAGGAACCACCGGAACCCTTACCGGGGAGACAGAGACTGACCGCATCACCGGGGTAGCCGGGGAGATACGCGCCACACGCACACTGGCCGCTTCCACCCCCTACACAGACCTGGCGGGGCTAGGCATCGACATCACCACCTCGCCCGTCGCCCCGGGGGTGACAACCCTTGAGCGCGGGCACCAGTCCTACCAGCAGCTCGGCATCTACAACGCCATCGAGCGCTACTGGAGGATCACTCCGGTGACCGACATCAACCTCGATGCGACAGCCAAATTCCATTACTTCAACGCCGAGGTCGTGGCCGGATCAGAAAGTGAGTTCATCCCTTGGAAAAGCGACGACAACGGATCCTCATGGGAGGGGCAGTTCTTCCCTGCCAACCTCTCCAACAGCCCCGCTGCCAACTGGGTACAGCAGCAGCACATCGGATCCTTCTCCCTGTGGACCATATCAGACTGGGAAACAGAGCCCCTGCCCATCGAGCTGCTCAGCTTCGATGCGGTGGAAAACGGTAGCCGGGTAGACCTCCAATGGGTCACCGCATCGGAGATCAACAACGACTTCTTCACCGTCGAACGCAGCGCCGATGCCATCCATTTTGAGCATGTATTCTCTCTGCCGGGAGCCGGTAACTCCTCCCTTTCAAACACCTATAGCGGAATCGACCCAAAACCACTCAACGGACTGTCATACTACAGGCTCAAACAAACAGACTTCGACGGTAACTTCTCGTTCTCCCACATTGTGCCGGTGATGATGCACGCTCAGCTGAATTTTGCAAACGTATTTGTGAACGCCGATAACAATTTCAACCTGGATATCGCTTCCGAAAGGGGTGAAAATGTCTCCGTCGAAGTGTTTGATTTCACAGGGAAGCTCATTATCAATGAGCAGGTAGTAACCTCTAAAGGCCATAATAACTACACGATCAATAATTCCGGGCTTGCGACAGGAATTTACCTTGTGCGTGTGAGAGGAAAAGAAGACGAATTCAGCAGGAAAGTGTTTGTGCGTTAAGCCCGGACAGGAATAAAATTAAAGGGGTTGGAAATTTTCTTACCCCTTTTTTTATTACGGAAATCACGATACGGTTATCAGATTTATCGAGACTAAAAAAGCAATTGAATTCGTTAGGCAGATTTCTTTACCTCTCCGTTATCATGCTGATACTGCGTCCGTTTTCCCTTGCAGGGCAGGAGTTTATCTTTCAAAAGACCCTTATCCGCATGAGTTAAGCCTGGTTCCCTACCGACTGACTCTTTCAGGTTTACAGTCGGCGATTTTGAAGTTTTCATCAATGAGGAATTTGAAATTTTAAAGGTCAAAGACGGAAAAGTAGTCGCAGAAACCGGCATTAACTTCGGGAAGCTGGAAATGCTCTATAATTTCAGCTACCTGGTAAAAATGGCCGGCGGCTGTAAATTCTGTTTTTCATTATGGAGGAAGGCCGGCGATATGCGGCTATTTATTCTTTTAAGCTCCGGAACCTTGGAAAAACAAAACGGCTGCATTTATTGTCCTGCTTTGAGCTTCAACATTATTCGATAAAAAGAATATCCTTTCGTCGGAATTCGTCAACTGCTCTTACCGGACTAACCTCATAAGAGGATTCCGGAAAGAACCCCGTGATCCGTTCCTGGAATATCATTTTATAGAACGGGACGATCTATAAAATATTCATAAATCATTGACGATAAAAATATATTTCCCGCCGATATATTATTATGGGAAAGGAATGAGATAAAAAACACAAGCCGTTATTTATCAATAATATAAGATTGGTTTCCATTGTCTATTATTTCTGTAGACAACGCTTCCGGAGGGTTATTGCCTTATCCTGATTATATTTGTGATTCTTCGTAGTTTAAGGCTAGTTGTAATTGCAAATTCAGGTTCTTTTGAAAAATCGTTACATGTTTTTTTCTGTTTCCATCTTTCTTCCGCTTTCCTGGCGGAGAAACTCCGGCTATCATGTTCATCGCCCGTTTGGGATGCAACTGATTTCAATCGTTTTCCCCGCCCCGGCGTGTTGGAACAACAGGAACCATCCGATGCAAAGCCTGCCCGTAAAATCCTGAGGTAAAGCACTGAAACTGCTTTCCGCTCATCATTTTACAATTTATTATCCCTCTATCACACCAACCAAAATGAATAAATTTTACAGCCTGTTTCGTCTTGCCATTTTTTTCCTGACGCTGTCATCGGGAACCGCTGCACTCGCGCAAACAACGTATAGCTGGACCGGGGCAATTGATAATAACTGGTCGACACCGGGAAACTGGACACCTTCCAGGAATTCGCTGCTGCCTTCGGACATTATCCTTTTTAACGACGGGACGACACACACGGTCACCGGAGTTCCTTCGCAGACAGTGCGGAAAGTAATCGTAAGCGGTGGAACCAACGTGTCTCTGCAGGCGGCAACGGGCACGAGCACGCTATCGCTTAACGGACCTGGATCGTCAGACAATATAAGCATTGCAGGAGGATCTGTGTTGCAGATCGGAACGGGGACGAATACGCTGATCGTTACGTTCACCACTACCGCCAATCAGCAGGCAGGGATCGCGGGAACGCTTACCCTGGGAAATCTCGGGTCGCTGACAAGTACGATCCTCACTACCCAGATCAATGTAAACGGAACGCTCAACGTTAATACAGGAGGAACCTTCACCGCAGCAAATGCAGTAACAACCATAAACGGTTTTTTAAGAAATAACGGGGGAACCATTACCTCTACAGCCGCCAATCTTTTGTTTGCAGCAGGCGGAAATTACGTTCATACGATAAATGGCGGAAGCATTCCCACTGCCACCTGGAATGCGGCATCGACTGCTGAAATAACGGGAGTTACAACAACAGCTCCCACCAACGTTACCGCCCAGGCGTTCGGTCATTTCAACTGGAACTCGACCCTGCAGACTGCGGCATTGAGCCTGGCGATCGCAACGGGAACATTTAACGGGGATTTCATTGTAACGGCGACAGGTTCGGGAAGCATCGCCTTCAACAGCGGAACTGCTTCTACGGTAGCAATTAATGGAAACCTTAACGTAAACGGAGGAATACTTAATCTTAATAATGCTGCAGCAACGATAACAACGGTGAACCTTGCGGGAAACCTCAGCGTGGCAGGCGGAACCTTGCAACGGGGAGCTTCTTCGGGAACGCAGGTCGTTAATTTCAACAATACTTCCAATAAGACGATAGCTGTTAGCTCCGGAACGTTTACGACAACGGGGATCTCTTTTAATGTTAACCTGAATGCAATCGTTACGCTTGCAACGGACATTACCGTTAACACACCCCAGATCTTTACCAATAACGGTACGCTAAATACCGGAACCAGTCTGGTAACGGGAACGGGAACATTCGTGCTTGCCAATGCGAACACGGCAACACTTTCTCTCGGAGATCCGGGAGGATTAACCGCTACTGGCAACACCACCGCAGGAAATATCAGAACGGCAACAAAGACACTGAATGCGGCGGCAAATATTATTTATAACGGAACCACTGCGCAGGTAACAGGGACCGGTCTTGCAACGTTCTGGGGAGTGGGAAACACGGTTATTTCCTTCAACAATGCCGCCGGTGTTACATTAAGCCAGAACCTTACGATTAACAATAATGCAGGAAGCGGAATTGCGCTTCTTAACGGGAAAGTTTTCCTTGGTGCGTTCAACCTGCAGCTTCAATCTTCAAATGCTATTTTCGGAACCCCGTCGGTATCGGCGATGATCATAACAGATGGTGCCGGCCAGCTGAAGCGCGATTTCCCTGCAGCTCCGTCGACGTTCGTTTTCCCGGTCGGGGATAATACCGGCACGGATGAATATTCGCCGATAACATTCAATTTCTCGGCGCTTGGAACCGCCACTACTATCGGTGTAAGGGTTACAAATGCACGGCAGCCGAACGACGTCAGCTCCGTCGACTACCTCGACCGCTACTGGTCGGTGACATCTTCGGCCATACCGGCCAGCTATACCGTCTTTACCACGTTAAATTACCTTCCGGCAGATGTTCACGGGACGGAAGCGAATATTCGTTTCAACTCATTCAATACCTCAACATTACAGTGGACTGATTTCGGAGGAACGATCAGCTCTCCCCTGCTCTATACGAACCTTAACAATACGAACAACTACCTGCTTTCTTCTTTCGATCTGAGCGGTCGTGTAGATGCCCCGCTTTATTACCGTTCTGCGGCCAGCGGCAACTGGAATAATCCTTCAACCTGGGAAGTTTCGACGGATCCTGCATTCCTTTCCCCTGCGGGAGCTCCCGCAGGAAATACCCCGAATGCAGTAAATACTACGGCTATTACGATACGGAGCGGACATACGGTTACCATTACGGCACCTGTTTCTGCGGACGACCTGGTAGTAGACGGAACGCTGACACTCGGCAGCGGTCAGACATTAACGATTCCGAACGGAACAGCGGCAGATGATATGATCATCAACGGAACATTCAACAATGACGGGATCTTAACGATAACAGCGCCTGCTGTTGTTGAAGTTTACGGAACATTCAATAATACCGCGAATTCGGGTGCATACACTACCACCGCGGCAACGCTCATCTTTAATTCCGGCTCGTTTTACAATCACCAGCGTAATGGCGGCGCATTCCCTGCAGCTGCCTGGAATGCGGCTTCACAGGTAAATGTGACGGGGATCACTACCACAGCTCCGACAGGAATTGCCGGCGTTACCTTCGGACGTTTCTTCTGGAATTCTACCGGTCAGACAGCGGCAGTCGCCCTGGCATTAACAGGAACAACAACATTCAACGGAGATTTCGATCTTGTCTCTACCGGCTCGGGAAGCCTGATCCTTGCTTCTGCAGCGGCCACTCTTACCTTTAACGGTGAGCTCGATGTGAATGGCGGTATCATGAACCTGAACAATACCGCAACCGTTACCACACTTAACCTTGCCGGTAATTTCAATCAAAGCGCGGGTAGCATCGTTGTTACCGGAACCGGCGTATCGGTGATCAACTTTACAGGTGCAGGCAGAACGTACACCCAGAGCGGAGGTACCATCAGCAATACCAACCTGGTCACGTTCAATGTAACGGCAACAGCCTCACTTACACTGAACAGTAGTTTCCCGCATGTTGGAACGGGGAGGACAATGACTGTTTCGGGAACATTGCTTTGCGGAACCAATATCGTTTCCGGGGCAGGTTCATTCACGCTGACAAATTCGGCAACAACAACGCTCGGGATAGGCGATGCGAACGGTATCGTGCTTGTTGCCGGAGGAGCGAGCGGGAACATCCAGACCACTGCGGGAAGGACCTACAATACGCTTCCCAACTATATCTATTCGGGCAGTGCAGCCAATACAGGAACAGGATTAACGCTGGCTACGAGCGTTACGTTTGACGGTGTGGCCATCGCTCTTACCTCACCTCTTACGATCAGCGGAGCAGCCAATGCCCTGGTATTGCAGAATAATTCATTGCTGCGAACCGGCAATAACGATCTTACACTGAGCAATACCGCTGCTACGATCGGGGGGAGCACGCCTTCGGTAACGAATATGATCGTTACAAACGGGACAGGCTCAGTGAAGAAGCTTTTTGCTACGGGAGTAAGCTCATTTACCTGGCCGATCGGCGAAGAAACCGGAACAGCGGAATACTCGCCCGTAACATTTGCATTTACGACATTGACTGCGACGGCTCCGACGATCGGAGCGCGCGTGGTGGATGCCGCAGATCCGAATGATTTCCCGCTGCCGGCCGATTATTTAAGCAGGTACTGGGCTTTTACCTCGACCGCAATCCCCGGAACATATAATCTTGCCGCATCTTTGACTTATGAGGCGGCAGATGTAGTGGGAACGGAGGCAAACCTTAAGGTCAACCAGTTTTCGGCTGCGCTGGGAAGCACATTCACCGAGTTCGCCTCATCCGTTGCAACGCCTGTTGTTACAGCGAGCGGTGTAACTTCGAACCTGATTCAGACAGCATTCAATCTTACCGGTCGTGCGAACCAGAACCATTACTATCGCAGCACAGGTAGCGGTAACTGGGCAACGTTGGGTACCTGGGAAGTTTCGAGCGACCCTTTGTTCGTTTCTCCTGCAGGAGCTCCGGCTACACAGATCCCTACAAACCTCAATTCGGAAGGGATACAGGTTGCAGGCGGGCACAATGTAACCGTTGCAGCCAATGTCACAGTGGACGACCTTACGATCGACGGAACGCTTACCATCAGCAGCGGAATTACGTTAACGGTAGCAAACGGAACTGCTGCAACGGATATGACTGTAAGCTCAACAGGACTTCTTGCGGATAACGGTATTTTCACCATTACGGCTCCTGCCGTTGTTGCGGTGAACGGGCAAATGACCGTTTCGGGTACGACAGGTGCCTATACCAGTACCGCTGCAACATTGTTCTTTAATGCAGGGTCGTTTTACAACCACGCCAGGACCGTCGGAGTAATTCCAACGGCAAGCTGGAATGTGTCTTCAACATGTAACATTACCGGAATTACGGCAGCTGTTCCAACAGGTGGACTTAGCCAGGCTTTCGGGAATTTCACCTGGAATAACGCAGGGCAATCGGCGTTGCTTTCACTGGCATCTCAGCTAACTACGGTAAACGGGAATCTTTCGGTCCTTAATACGAACAGCCAGACGCTGGCACTGGCATCGGCTGCTTTGACCATTACGATCGGAGGAGATTTCAATCTTTCCGGAACATCCGTTTTAAATCTTAACACGGGTGCGACAACAACGACATTCAACCTTGCCGGGAATTACAATCATACTGCGGGAACCCTTACCTCTTCCGCAACCAACCAGGTCATCAATTTCAACGGTACCAATCCTTCAAGAACCTACACATTTTCGGGAGGAACATTGACCAACACAGCGTTTACCTATAATGTAGTGCTGGGTGCAAGTCTTACACTCAATAACAGCATCGCGCTCGGGTCGGGAAAAGTCTTCACTGTTGGCGGGGCGCTTTACTGCGGAACAAACCTGATCACAGGAGCCGGCTCTACCTTCACGCTGACAAATGCCGCAACCTCAACGCTGGGGCTGGGAGATCCGGACGGGATCACTTCTGCAGTTGCAACATTAACTGGAAATATCAGGACCACGACAGCGAGAAATTTCGGTGCGCTTCCAAACTATGTTTATAACGGTGTAGCAGCGCAGATCACCGGAACGGCATTTTCCGGGGCAACAAACCTGACCATTAACAATACTGCAGGTGTAACGATGACCAATTCCGCGACCGTAAGCGGAACGCTTGCTTTACAATCGGGATTGCTCAGCCTTGGCAGCGGGGCCAACAACCTGACACTTACGAATACGAACAGCCTTACCGCAATTACGGGCAGCTTCGCCTCAACGGCAATGATCGTTACACCCGGAACAGGAAGCATCATCAGGTCATATCCTGCCGGTGCTTCTTCGTTTATATTCCCTGTCGGGGATAATACGGGAACGGTAGAATACACACCTGTTTCCCTGGGCTTTGTGACCAATGCAAGCGCCGGAACGGTAAGTCTTCGCCTTGTCAACGGCCTGCACCCGAGCATGGGAGCGGTTGCAGATTACCTCAACAGGTACCTGGTATTCGGAACTACAGTCGGAACTCCTTACACGTATACTCTTGCTTTCGATTACACGGCTGCGGATGTAACGGGATCGACAGCTAATATGAAAGCCGCCCGCTGGAACGGAACAGCATGGACACCCTACAATACGAACTTTACTTTGCCAACGGCTACCGTTACGGCAACATTGAATAATACCGTCGCTCCCCTGGCCGTAACAAGCCAATTTTCGGCGAGAACCTCCTCGGTCACGTATTACAGGTCTATCGCGACGGGTAACTGGACAAATGTCAACAGTTGGGAAACATCGCCGGTGGCGGACTTTTCATCGGGAGTGGTTTCACCTGCGGCTGCGGCTCCGACCAGCGCAAACAGCATATCCGTGCAGGTGCAGGCGGCACATACCATTACGGTGAACACCGCCGCAACGGCAGTTGATATTTATGTAGACGGAACCCTACAGAACAGTACCGGGGGAACCATTACCGCAAACAGCATTGCATTCAATGCGGGCTCGTTTTACGACCACAACCAGAACGGAGGGACAATTCCGACGGCAACCTGGAATCCGACATCCACATTAACAATTACCGGTACGGTTGCGGCCGCATCTGTGGCGGGCATTACCGGCCAGACATTCGGAAAATTCGTATACAACAGCACCGGCCAGACTGCGGCAACTTTTTCAATGGGAATCACGGCTGCGACAACGTTCGCTGGAGATTTCAGCGTATTGAGCACAGGCGCAACGGCTACCAATGTGCTGCTGCTTTCGGGCTCTGCTCCTACAGTGGCCATCAACGGAAACCTGGGCATCAGCGGCGGAACGTTCCAGCTCAATAATGTGGGCTCGGTTACAACGCTGAATCTTGCCGGGGATCTGAACCTGAGCGGAGGTACCTTTAACCTTACAAGCAGCACCGCGGCGCAGGTATTCAACATTGCAGGCAATTTCAACCAGACCGGCGGTACTTTGAATAATTCTGGCTCAGGGCTATCGGTGATCACTTTCACAGGAGCAGGAAAAACATACGTTCAAAGCGGAGGAACCTCTACCACGACAAGTATCAACTGGGTGATAGGCGGAACGGCTTCTTCCCTGGCATTAAACAATGCGCTTGTTGTTTCGGCGGCAAGGTCACTTACGATCAATACAGGATGTACATTAACATTAAATGCAGGAATTACGGATAATGGCTCGGTAACGAATAACGGAACACTTATCTGCGGTACGAACCTGGTGACGGGAACGGGAGCATTTACGCTGGGAAATGCATCAACAGCAACGCTTTCGGTGGGAGATGCAGGAGGACTGACAGTTACCGGTAATACCACTGCCGGGAACATCCGGGTTTCAGGAACCAAGACGTATAACTCGCAGGCCAACATCATTTATGCGGGAACGACCGCGCAGGTTACGGGAACGGGCCTCGCGACCTCATGGGGCGGTGCAAACACCATCATTACGATTAATAATGCAGCCGGGGTAACGCTGAGCCAGGCCCTTACAATGCCGACAAATGCAGGAAGCGGAATTACCCTTACCAACGGGCTGCTCACACTTGGTAATTTTAACCTCAGCCTTGGAGTGCTATGCTCCATAAACGGAACACCATCGGTTACGAATATGATCGTTACGGACGGGACAGGTCAGCTGCTGAAGGCATTCACTACGGCAATAGCAAGCTTTACCTTCCCGATCGGTGAAACCACCGGAACAACGGAATACAGCCCGGTGACACTGAACTTTACTACCGCGCCGAATGCGGCTTCTACCATCGGTTTCAGGGTGGTGGATGCGAGAGAGCCGGCCGATCTTGTCTCCAGCGATTACCTGACAAGGTACTGGCCAATGACAACCACGGCATTGCCGACGACCTACGGACTCACTGCTTCCTTTACCTACAGCCCGGCCGACGTTGTGGGGACCGAGGCGAACCTGAAAATCAACCAGTTCAATACCACTTCGCTTACCTGGACGGAATTCGCCGGCACGGTGGCCTCACCGACATTAGTGACAAGCCAGGTCGGCGGCTCGGGCCTGATACAGGCAGCAGGTGTAACGGCTAATTTCACAGGGCGTGTAAATGCCCCGGTTTACTACCAGAGCGCCGTTACAACAGGTAACTGGAATACACCTTCGAGCTGGGAGATTTCAACAGACCCCGCATTCGTTTCTCCTGCAGGCGTAGCAGCCTCGTTTGCCCCGAACGATGTGAATGCCGCAGGAATTACAATCCAGAGCGGCCATACGATTAATGTTACAGCTGCCCAAACGGCAGATGATGTAACGGTGAACGGAACACTCTCGGTAAATGCCGTAACCTTTACGATTGCCAATGGAACACCGGCTTATGACATGGTGGTGAACGGCACACTGAAAAACAACGGAACCGGTTCTGTGGTTACGGCCACGGGCGGACTCCAGGTTACAGGAACGGGTACTTACGAGCATGCACTGAATGCCGGAACAATTCCCACTGCAAACTGGGTAAGCGGATCCATGTGCTACATCACGGGAGCCACGGTTACCGCACCCGGGGGAATGAACCAGAATTTCCACCACGTAAAGTGGGATTGCAGCGGACAAACAAGCAACATCAACTGGACCTTATCGGGAACAACCAATGTGTGGGGAGGAAACCTGACCATTGTCAATACGGGAGCAACCACGCATGTACGTTTATCGAATTCGGCGCATACGCTGGGCATCACAGGAGATATCGATATACAGGGCGGTATTTTTACCACGCAGGCCGGAGGGGCAACGTCGACACTGAATGTGGGAGGCGATATTAAATCTTCCGGTTCGGGACGGTACGGTGGGAATGGAAATACAACAGCTTCCGTTACGATCGTAAACCTCGGCGGTAACCTGAGCATTGCCGGATCAGGCGGTCTTGTGGACCTTGTAGCGAACTCGACTACCTACACGACATTCAATTTTACAGGAACGGGAAAAACACTGAGCGTTGCGGGGGCATTCCCTACGCAGGGCTTCAATTTTACCGTTGGAACAGCAGCGGCTTCCCTTACCCTGCTCAATGACATCGTTGTGGGAACAAACCGTTCCTGCAGCGTAACGGCCGGAACCCTTAACATGGGAACTTTCAGGGTTTCGGGGAACGGAGGATTTTCCATTAACGGAACTACTGCGACACTTGACACAAAAGACCCCGATGGCTTGTACGCGGCGGTAGGAACTGCATCAGGAGCTGTAAGAACATTGGCTTCAAGAAGTTTCGGGACCACGGCGAACTTTATTTTCTCGGCTACAGGCAATCAGAATTCCGGTCTGCCGATCGTTACCCCACCGTTCGTATGTAACAGCTTTACGGTAAATTCAGGCGGAGTGGTAACACTTCAGCAGAACTTTACACTTACTTCCTATTTAGGGCTGACAAGCGGTCTGATCGATCTTGCGGGATTCAACATGATCCTTTCCAATACGAACAATGCAACGGCAGTCCAGGGATCACCTTCTGCAAGCGCAATGGTTGTAACGAACGGAGCCGGGCGACTTGTTAAAGCATACGCCGTAGGGGCACAGTCAGGATTCACTTATCCGCTCGGAGATAACTCCGGAACCGTTGAATACTCTCCGGCAACCATTACTTTTTCTGCACAGACCACCGCCAACGGGACGTTAGGCCTTAACGTAAAAGACATTGCGCATCCTTCTGTAGGCGTGGTTCCGGATTACCTTAGCAGGTACTGGAGCTTCTCGAATACAACGGTTACAGGATATGTTTATACTGCTTCCTATACTTATGTAGCTGCCGATGTTACGGGAACGCTCGGATCGATTTCCGGCGCACGCTGGGATGGGGCTGCCTGGAATGCAATGACTGCCACAACGGGAGGAAATACGCTAACGATCACGAGCAGCCCGCTGAATGTGACCACTGCGCCATTAGCCGCAACATCCGACTGGACGGGGAGAAATACTCCGCTGGTTTACTATTTCCGCACGATGCAGACAGGCGACTGGAGCGATGTAAATACCTGGCAGGTTGCCACCGATGCGGCTTTTACATCGCCAATCTACCCGGCTCCTTTTGCACCGACAGATGCAAATTCGGCACTGATCTCCATCAGGAGCGGACACGTGGTAACAGTAACGGCGAATGTGGATGCGGACGATCTTACGTTCGACAATACTACCTCTTCTACCCTAACTGTAAATTCAGGGGTAACCTTTACGCTTAAAAACGGGGCAGCTGCCAATGACGTTACCTACAGCGGAATAAACGCCCGCTTCAACATTAACGGAACCTGGATCAACCAGGGAACACAAAGCGGATCGGTTGCGTCGATCGCATTCGGGCCGGGATCAATCTACCAGCACGACCAGAACGGAGGAATCGTTCCTGCAGCAACCTGGAATGCAGGTTCAGAATGCCGGATCACCGGGATGGTTGCTACAACGCCGACATTTACCGCAGGCACGGCTTTCGGGAAATTTACCTGGGATTGTGCGGGACAAACCGCTTCGATGTCAGCAGCTATCGGTGCGGGCGGAAGCCCGACGTTCAACGGCGATTTTAAGGTCGTAAGTACGGGAACGCCTTCGACCAATGCGGTACTTCTGCTCAGCGGCGGCTTGTCGGCAACATTCAACGGCGATCTTCTTATCCAGGGAGGAACGCTGAATGTTAACACTGCCGCGGCATCCACGCTTAACCTGTACGGAAACTACACGCAGACCGGCGGAACATTTACGCAGACCGGGACGACAGCTTCTTTATTCAATTTTTACGGTGCGGGAAAAACATATACGCAATCGGGCGGTACTGTTACCAATACGTATATCAACTACTTCGTAAACTCACCGGCTTTCCTTACGCTGAACAATTCCATAGACATTGCGACCGGAAGGAGCTTTACCCTTAACGGAACATTGATCTGCGGAACAAACCTGATCACAGGATCCGGAACGGCAGCATTCTCCATGTCGTCTGCACCGGCTACACTTGGAATCGGCGACCCTGCGGGGATTACGCCTACAGGTGTTACAACCTCAGGTACTATCAGGGTAGCGGGAACAAAAACATTTACCGCCGGGGCCAATTACATTTATTCGTCAACGGCAACAGCAACGGGAGCCGCGCTCGGCCCGGTGACCATTAACCAGCTGACATTCAACGGATGTACGATCGATCTCACCGCCAGCGTGAGCCTTACATCGGTAACCAATGCGCTTTCATTGACAGGCGCAAGGGTAAAGCTCGGGAACTTTAACATAACGCTTACCGGAGCAAATACTGTGGTAACGGGAACATTCGATGCAACGAATATGCTTGTGACCAATGGAACGGGGCAGTTCTTACGGACGATCCCGAATACAGGATTCGTCAACCCGTATCTCTTTCCGCTCGGTACCTACGATGTAACGGACGGATACGAATATTCACCGGCCAGCATCACCTTTACGGCGAATGCCGCACAGGGACTTCTAGGCGGAAGAGTGATAAAAGGAATGCACCCGGATATGCAGACCCCGCCTGTTTCGGATTACATCAACCGTTACTGGAATTTCACCACGGCAACAATGACAAGCTATACCTACTCCGGGCTTCTTCAGTATGTGGACAACGATGTCGCAGGAAATGAGGCGTTGCTGAAAAACAGCCTTTGGGACGGAGCTTCCTGGAACGGAATCCCGAGTATTGTGGATGCTTCCGACAACGCTCTTTATTTCCCCGGCGTAGGAACGATCACCAGTGCACTTTTCCCGCTTAATGCGCCTAACTCCTATTCGGCGAGAAATACACCCGTACAATACTATTACAGGACCGTGGCAAGCGGTGACTGGAATGATCCTGCGGTCTGGGAAATATCTACCGATGCAGCGTTCCTGAACCCGCTTCCGATCGGGGCTTCCGAATTTCCGGAATCAACCAATTCGCTGGGTATCCTTATCCGGAACGGACATCTGGTAACGGTTACCGCCAACGTAGCTGCCGATCAGCTCACCATCGACAATACGGCCAGCTCTACACTTACGGTGAACAGCGGCGTAACATTCACGCTTGCCGACGGTCCGGGTACCGACCTTACCGTAAATGTTAATTCCGAAGTTGCCGTTAACGGAACTTTCCTGAACAAAGGTTTGATCTCCGGGGCTGCTACAGGTAACTTTAATTTTTATGCGAACAGCCTTTACCAGCACGATCAGAATGGCGGAATTGTTCCGATATCTACCTGGAACGCAAGCTCGGAATGCCTGATCACAGGTATTACCACTGCCACGCCGACGGTTTCGGCCCAGATATTCGGGAAGTTTACGTGGAATTGTGCAGGGCAGACGGTTAACACAACCGGTCTTTTTGCAGGAACGGGAACTTACAACGGTGATTTTACCATAATAAGCACGGGAACGCCGGCCACCAACACGCTGATGCTGACCTCGGGCTCCTCGACGCTCAATTTCAACGCGGATTTCATTCTTCAGAGCGGAACACTGAACCTCGGCTCCGTTGGCTCGAATACCGTGAATTTCGCCGGGAACTACAACCAATCGGGAGGAGCGATCTTCACCCAGACAGGAACAGGAGTAACGAGCATGTACTTTACGGGTGCTGGTAAATCCTACACGCAAAGCTCAGGCGCTCCGGCCACGTATGCTCCCAATACTTATATAACTTATTACGTAAGCCTCGGAGCCTCGTTAACGCTTAATAACGATATCCTTATTCCCGCTTCACGGCTCTTCAACCTTAACGGCTCGCTGACAATGGGAAGCCGCCTTATTACGGGAGCAGGATCTTTTGTGATGAATAATGCTGCAACGACAAGCCTTTCGCTTAACGACCCCGACGGGATCATTGCTGCTGTGGGAACGCTTGCAGGTAACGTAAGGACGACTACCGCCCGTACGTTTGCCGCAGCTGCAAATTATACCTTTAACGCTGCCAATACTTCTACAGGAACCGGTTTGACCGGTGCTTCAACGCTTACATTCAACGGAGCCGCCACAAGCCTTTCGGGCAATGTAACGGTTACCGGGGCAGCAGGTGCGCTTAACATGACGGGAGCATTGGTAAGCCTTGGAAATTTCGACCTTAACCTGAATAATACAGCGAATACGATCACCGGAACTACGGATGCTTCCAACATGATCGTTACGAACGGAACCGGGCGGCTGCTCAGGGGAATTCCCGCCATTGCGGCTCCTACTCCCGTTGTATTCCCTATTGGAATAGCAGGGGTTTATTCGCCCACTACCCTCACATTCGGGGCGGGAACGGTAACCGGTATTCTCGGGGCCCGCGTTACAAACGCGACGCATCCATCGATGAACGTACCTGCGAATCCGACGGATTACCTTAACAGGTACTGGACATTCTCGACCACAAGCGGCCTGGCAACCTATAATTATTCTGCATTGCTTCAGTACGACGATGCGGATGTTGCCGGAACGGAGGCGAACATCGTAGGAAGCAGCTGGAACGGCACCACCTGGACAGGATATCCGTCGACGCTGAATACGGTTACAAATACGATCACATATCCTTCGACCGGAACATTGACACAGGCGTTGGCACCACTTAGCCAGGCTTACACCGGAAGAAATACCATCGTTCAGTACTTCTACCGTACGGTTGCTGCCGGCAACTGGTCGAATCCTGCAACCTGGGAAATTTCTACCGATGCGGCGTTCGTTTCGCCTGCAGGAGTTCCTGCAACAACGTTCCCTACCGATGCAAATTCCTACGGAATTACGATCCGTAACGGCCATATAGTTACTGTAACTGCAGATGTAACTGCGGATCAGCTGACATTGGATAATACGGTGAATTCAACGCTGACGGTTAACAGCGGAATTACGTTCACCCTTGCCGACGGTGCGGGAAATGACCTTACCGAAAACACCAATTCAAGGGTTATCGTAAGCGGGACACTGCTCAATAAAGGGGTGATTTCGGGAGCAACGGCAACCACAATGAGCTACCAGGGCGGCGGAATTTACCAGCACGACCAGAATGGCGGAACAATTCCGACATCGGCGTGGAATGCAGGTTCTGAATGCCTTGTTACGGGAATCGTATCGACGGCACCCGGCGGACTCGGGCAGGCATTCAGGAATTTTACATGGAATTCTGTCGGTCAGACAGCTGCCAACCTCAGCCTTAGTGCAACACTTACAGCGATTAATGAAAACTTCAATCTCCTATCAACAGGCACAGGCTCTCTCCTGCTTGCATCCACGGCCGGTACGCTGACGATAGGCGGCGATCTCAATCTTTCGGGAGGAACCCTCAACCTGAACAGCGCTGCAATTACCACAATCAATCTTGGAGGAAATTATAATCAAACCGGGGGCGCATTTACCAGCACTGCAGCCGGGCCTGCTGCATTCAACTTTACAGGAGCCGGCAGAACCTATACCCAATCGGGCGGAACTGTTACCAATACCAATGTGAACTACAACATTGCTACGGCGCTGGCTTCCTTAACGCTTAATAATTCGATTGATATTGCTTCCGGAAGAACATTTACCGTAAGCAACGGAACACTGAATTGCGGAACCAACCTGGTTACAGGAAACGGAACATTCACACTGGCAAGTGCCGCAGTTGCAACGCTCGGGATCGGGGATACGGACGGTATCAACCTGGTTATTACCGGAAATACCGGAAATATACGTACTGCTACACGTAATTTCGGAGGAGCTGCGAATTACACGTATGCGTCGACAGCAGCCAATACGGGAACCGGCTTTACCGCCGCAACCACGGTCAGCTTTACCAATGCTGCCATAGCGCTTACTTCACCGGCAACGGTATCGGGAACCACGGGAGCATTGTCGCTTACCGGAACAGTGCTAAGCCTTGGTGCCAACAACCTTACACTGAGCAGCGGGCTTGCAACAATAACCGGCGGAACATTAGGGTCGGGCAATATGATCTTAACCAATGGATCGGGTGCATTCGTTCGTGGAATTCCGACCACCGGCTTTGTTAATCCATATATTTTCCCTGTAGGAACTGGAACAGCATATGCGCCGGTAAGCCTTAGCTTCGGTGTAAATGCCGTTGCCGGAACGATCGGGGTACGTACAACCGGCGCTGCGCATCCGAATAACGGTGCTGCCGTGGATTACCTCAACCGCTACTGGAGTTTTGCGACAACAGGAATTACCACTTATACGCTTTCATCGGTAGTTTTAGGATACGATGCTGCGGATGTAACGGGAACAGAGGCCAACCTGATCACGAGTATCTGGACGGGAGGCAGTTGGAGCGGTTATCCGACCACGGTTAACACGATCCTGCATACCCTCACTCCTACCGGCACTTACACGGATGCGTCACTGCCGCTGAATGGCAACCAGATCACCGGAAGGACGACAACACTTGCCTATTACAGAACCGTTACAAACGGAAACTGGGAAAGTCCTTCGACCTGGGAAGTATCGAGTGATCCTGCATTCGTTTCACCGGCTGCCGTACCTGCAACCTCAGCTCCCGACGAATCCAATTCGGTGGGAATTACGATCCGTAACGGACATAAGGTAACTGTAGTAACGGGAGCTTCTGCAGATCAGTTAACGATCGATAATAATGCAGGAAACTCGACCCTTACGATTAATTCCGGGGTGACGTTTACAGTTTACGACGGCCTGGGTAATGACATGGTTATAACGGGCACGTCTTCGCGCTTAACAATAAACGGAACGCTTGATAACAGGGGACAGATCACGGGAAGCGCAGCCGGAACGACAGCAGTCAATACTTCCGGAGTTTATGACCATAACCAGAATGGAGGAACTGTTCCGACTGCCACCTGGAATGCAGGCTCAACCTGCCTGATTTCCGGATCGACGACTACCGGCCCAAGCAACCTGAACCAGACATTCAGGATCTTCACGATCAACGCGCCTTCAGCTACGGCTGCCAACATAAGCCTGGGCGCGGCGCTGGTAGTGGTGACCGAAAGCCTGAACGTGATGAATACCGGAAGCGGATCCTTTACGTTGGGAACTACCGCTCAGACGCTGAACCTGTCGGGAGACTTCAATCTTTCCGGCGGAACGTTCAATATAAATGCGGGAACGGGGACAACGACCTTCAACCTCACCGGGAATTACAACCAGACAGGGGGAACACTTACCTGTACCTCCACCGGCGCTGCCAACCTTAATCTTAACGGTGTAAATAAATCGTACACCCAAAGCGGCGGCTCTGTAGTAGGAACGATGATCAACTACCAGATGAATACAGGTACTCCCGTGATTACGCTTAACGACGGAATTACCTTATCAACGGGCAGGACGTTCAGCCACAGCGCCGGAACGCTTTACACGGGGACAAAAATCATTGGGGGGGCCGGATCGTTCTCTATGTCCAGCACGCCCACAGTAAATCTTGGTATCGGTCACGTTGACGGAATCACTACTCTGGTTACCGGGGCGGTCGGGAATATCCAGACGACCGGGGGCAGAACATACGGAGCCACATGTACCTATACCTATAACGGCACTGCCGCACAGGTATCAGGAAATGCACTGGCAACCGGCGCAAATACACTTGTAATAGATAACGGAAGCGGGGTTTCGCTGAATGTTCCCGTAACATCGGTTAACCTTACGCTGACCAACGGTGTACTTACAACAACGGGCATCAATATCCTCACGCTAACGAACTTAACGGGCGCTATCGGGGGAACTCCTTCAGCCACGGCTTGTGTAAACGGGCCGATGGTAAGAACACTTCCCGGCTCGGCAGCTGCAGGACCGTGGATTTTCCCGCTCGGGAAAGGCGGCTCATATAACGGCTTTGAGATCCTGAGCCCAACAACGACCGGATCCGTGAGCATACAGGCCGAAGTATTTAATTCAAATGCCGGCGGAACTCCGGGAATCGGCTTCTCGGCATTAAACACAAACCGCTACTGGAGAGTAACGGCCATTACGGGCGGGGCGAACCTGACAAACCAGGGAACGGTAAGATTTACCGAAACTTCTCCGGCGCTTGTATCGGGCGTGAGCAATGTAGGTCAGTCTGCCACGCAAACCGGAACCTATGCATTCAAGGGCGGAACCGTTTCGGGAAATACGGTGGCCAATTCGAGCGGGTTGAATCCGTCTTACGGCTATTTCGTTATCGGAACCGCAGGGCCGATCAGCTGCCCGGCATCTGTTCTTACAGTGGGTGTTGGCGGTGATTTCGGGAACCTGACCGATGCCTCGGCCATCCTGAACGGGACATCGATCAATTGTAACCTTATCCTGGAGCTTACCGGAGCGTACACCTCTTCGACAGAAACATGGCCGGTGGTTCTCAATCCGTTCACATATGGCGGAGGCGGTCCTTATACCGTAACCATCAGGCCGGCTGCCGGTGTAACGGCATCCGTGACCGGATCGAGCAACACGCCGCTTCTGGATATAAACGGTGCCGACAATGTGATTCTCGATGGCCGCCAGGGCGGTTCGGGAACTCCCAACAGCCTTATCATCAACAATACGAGTGTGAGCAACGCCGCTACAGCGGTAACGTTCGAGAACGATGCGACCAACGATATCATCCGCTATTGCGAGCTTTCCGGTTCCAATAACACTACGTTCAAGGGTGTTTTGAATGTTCTTACAGGGTCGGTAACAGGAAATGATAACCTTACCATCAGCAATAACGCTATCCACGGAAATGCGACGCGTGCTTTCAATCTGGTTTATGCGCAGGGTAGTTCCGGCGCGGATAACGACAATGTTACCGTGTCGGGAAACAACCTCTATAATTTCGGTGCTACCACTTCTGTTTCAGGAGTTGCCTGCTACATAGGATCGTATAATCACACCTGGACTGTTACCGGCAATTCGATCTACCAGGCGGCAACCTATGCAAATCCGTCCCGTCATTTCGGGATCCAGATAGAAAGTGCGGTATCGGCCAATTCCAATAATACGGTTACGGGTAACTTTATAGGTGGAAATGCTTCCGGGGCAACCGGAACCTGGACCAATACATCCGGAGATTATGCGTTCTGCGGAATCTTTGCGACGGGTCCTACCCTGGGTGCGACTCCCAACCTAATCGACGGAAATACGATAAGGAACATCACGCTTGTAACGACTCATACATCGGCTACACAGCAAAGCGCATTTACCGGAATTTACCTGGGAGCAGGAAAAGCAACCGTTTCTAATAATAGTATCGGAAGCACATCGGCGGCAGCTAACATTTCAATTACTACAAGTGCTGCCAACCTCAATATTCATGGGATTTTCAGCGAATCGGCACTTGACGGGTCCATCGAAGGAAACCAGATCGGTGGAATCTCTCTCACGAACACCGCTTCATCGGCAAACATCAACAGCCTGTTCGGGATACGTAACACATCCGTTATTACCAAAATAAAAGGAAATACGATCGGCAGCGCGACGGTGGCAAACAGTATCCAGAACAATACGGGTAACACCTACAATGCAGGGCTGAACTTCTACACCGCCGGTATTTACACGTTCAACACCAGCAATATGCTTATTTCGGAAAATACGGTTTCCAATGTAGCATATACGGCAGGTGCGAATGCGACCGGTAGCGGAAGAATCCAGGCGATCGGTATCTATAAAGGTGCTGGTGGGATCAACTACGTGGATTCGAATACCGTGTATAACATTTCTTCGGCAAGTCCTTTCGTGGGTGCGGGTCTTACCTCTGCCGTTGCAGGGATCATTCTCGATGCGAACTCGGTGGGCGGACAAAATGTGATCGGAAATACGGTTCATTCCGTTACCAGCTCGGCCGCTGCCGCTGCGGTGAGCGTTTCAGGGATCATCATTAATACGCCAAGCGCGGGAGATCCCAATAACCTTATCCGGAATAAGGTTCACTCACTGTCAACAGCGACTACAAATGCATCTTCGGTAAGTACCGGTTTAGGAATAATTGCAGGAAAGATCAACGTTAACAACAATATGATCCGCCTCGGAATAAAGCCCGACGGGACATCGCAGGCAACCGGCGGAATTATTTACGGAATAAATGAAACCGCAGGTACCAGCGACTTTTACCATAACAGCATTTACATTGGCGGAACGGGAGTAACGGCGAATGCAAATTCATTTGCCTATTACAGTGCATCCACAGGATTGAGAAACCTGGTGAATAACATCCTGTACAACGCGAGGAGCAACAGCTCCGGAACGGGTAAGCATTATGCGATCAGAATTCCTGCGGTTACCGGCCTTACAAGCGATTACAATCTTCTTGGAACCGTTGGAACAGGAGGTACCACAGCAGTGATCAATGCAACGGATTACGCATTCATTCCTTTGTGGAGGCTGGCTACGGCTTTTGATCAGAACAGCGTGGAAGGTTATCCTAACTTTATCGATGCAACGGGAAATGCAGCATCGGTAAATCTGCACATTCAACCTTCGCCCGCCCTTACCCCTATCGAAAGCGCCGGTACTCCCGTAGCTGCGGTAACAAATGATATCGATGGAAATGACCGTGCTACCAATACACCTGCGGATATCGGGGCCGATGCCGGCTTATTCGTTCCCACCGATCTTACCCCTCCTTCGATCTACTATACGCCGGTTACGATGCAGGCACTTTGCCCTGGAGTAACTACTACCACCGTGCAGGTGAACATCATCGATAACCAGAGCGGGCTTTCTACGGTGAGCAATCTCCCGAGAATGTATTTCCGCAGAAGCGTGGGTGCACCGACAACTGCGTGGAGCACGACGAATTCCGTCTCAGGAGCATTGGTCGGCGGAACGGCGAATAACGGCACCTGGGAATTTCTGATCAATTACGCGACCTATGGAATAACGCCTGCTGCAAGTAACCAGTTCGAATACTATTTCGTTGCACAGGATATTGCCGGCACTCCGAATGTGGGTGTGAGCCAGACAAACGGCGCTACGCCTGTTCATCCGAATACATCGACAATGACAACGGCCCCGTCGTTTGCTTTCGGGGCAGGGGCCACCTTCCTCTTCGGGGGCGCGCCGCTTTCCGGTGTTGTTACGGTCGGTCCGGCAGGAACTTATGCGACATTCAACGGGCCGTCGGGACTGTTTAACGCGATCAATACGAACGGACTCGGAGGCAACCTGACCGTAAATGTGACAGGCGATATCAACGAGTCTTCGCTGTACACTGTCCTGGGCCCGATCTCGGAGTTCTGCGGAACAGGTTACTCGGTATTGATAAAGCCGGCTACGACCGGAGTAAAAACGATTTATTCGACTGCCGGTGGCAATTCACTTATCGCAATCCAGGGAGCAAAACAGGTTACGTTCGACGGAAGCTTCTCCGGATCGGGCAGGTTCCTGCGTTTTGCGTCGAGACAAAGTACACCTGCTCTATATATAACAGGTCATGCAAGCTCGACAACGGAAGACCTGAGCTTTATCAACTGCGTTTTTGAAAGCAATAACCAGCTGGGAACCGGTGTCGGAGGCGGAATTATAAACCTGGGCGGTCTTTCGGGGACGGGACAGGACATTTCCGATATCACGTTCAACAACAACGTGATCCGTAACAGGAGCGACCTGGCACAAACAGAAGCCAATACACCGGATTATGCGTTCTTTTCTGCCGGTCCGTCGGCCACTGTATTGAGATCGAACATTACCATCACCAACAATTCGATCTTCAACTTCTGGAATTACGGGATCGTTGCCGAATCCAACGCGAGCAACGGCGGACTAGGAAATAACTGGAACATTTCCGGTAACAGGCTGTACAATCCTATTAACATGGACGGCTCGATTTACATGATCTATTTCGACTCGTATTATTCTTCGTCGGGCCATCTTATAAGTAATAACGTACTTGGTGGAAATGCCGACGACATCAGTACGGCGGGCTTCCTTAACATGGTTGGAAGTACGACTGCCCTTCATGAATTCTGGGGAATTTTCGTGGATGCGGGAGGCAGCAGCATCGCCAGCCCCGGCTCCACGATACGCGGAAACAAGCTTCATAAGATCAATGCGGCCGGCAGTGCCAATAGTTCATTCGTCGGTATCCAGACGCTTAACGGGTATCACCGGATTATCGGCAACCAGGTCGGAGACAGTACCTACACTTTGGGAAGCAGTATTTCGGTGCAGGGAGGTCAGAGCATAAATCCTACATCTACCGGAGTGCTGATCGGGCTCTGGTCACGTTCGGCCCTGGAAACGCTTATCGACAGCAACAGCGTAAGTAACCTTGAGACAACAGGCCCATACTCTTACGTCGATGGTATCACGCACGGAACGAACCTTAATTATTACGGAACAAACTTTTCTTCCCCTGCTGGTAAAGTAACCCTGCAGCACAATGTGGTTTCCAAGCTGCAGACGGCAAGTGCACTCCAATCGAACTGGAGCAGTGAGGGAATGATGGGAATCTTCGTTTACAGCAGCTCCCTGGCGAACGACATCTCGTACAATACGGTAGATCAGCTGGCGGCAGACGGGAACTGGAACCGGAATTCAACGATCATCGGATCATTGCTCGGGGTGTTCGGTGCGGCTGCCAACGGAGGAGGTAACTTCTACAACAACAGGATCAGCAACCTTACAAACAACAATGCAGGCGACAACTCGGGAGGCGCTATCGTGAGGAATCCGGAGATTTACGGACTCGAGCTGGCGTATGGTAACTGGAATGTCTACAATAACACGGTACATATCAGTAACGGGGCAATAACCAACAGGAATACTTCCATTTACGGGATTCTAGATGGCTTGCTGAGCTCCAATTCAAACCAGGCTGCGAATTATTACAATAACTCCGTATTCATTTCCGGAGTTCACAGCGGCACGCCGGCAAATGCAACGTTCGCATTCCACCGTTTCCCTGTTACGACCTATAATCATAATACCGGCCTTGGGAATTCATCTACCGGGGCACCTGTCAGTCTGAAAAACAACATCTTTATAAACGACAGGACCGGAACGGGCAATCACAGGGCTATCGGAAACTTCAGTACCGTTAACCCGGCTACAGGATGGAACGCTTCCGCTTCCAATTACAACTTTTTTGCAGGGACGAATTCTGCCCAGACAATGTACTGGGGAAGCTCTGCGACAACGGCCGCCGGCTGGATGTCGTCATCGGGCGGCGACGCAAACTCGTCGATCGTTACAACTACTACCGGAAGCTCTTCGTCTACCCAGGTCAACCCTACCGAGCTTTTCATCGGCAGCGTTACAGGGAACCTGAGAATCAACCTCACTCCGCCTTCCGCCCCCTGGCCATATGCTTTTGCACTTGACAAAGGAACCACCATCGCGCTGGTCACAAATGACCTCGACAATGAAGCAAGGCCGATGGGCGGCATCTACGATATCGGGGCGGATGAGTTCGCACCCTGCGCCACACCTTTTGTTACTGCCGATCCTGCCGATGTCAGCATTTGTGAAACACTCAATACTTCGTTTACCGCAACTTCCACGGGTCTCGCGCCTCTTGCATATCAATGGCAGGTATCGACCGACGGCGGACTAACCTATTCCAATCTTAGTAATGCAGGTGTTTATTCTGATGTAACGACGACAACCCTTGCCATTTCTTCGTCCACAGGACTCGGAAATAATAAATACAGGGCTGTGGTAACCAACATTTGCGGGATCGACACCTCAGCGGCGGCGACCTTAACGATCCAGACCTCACCTGTTCTGACCTCACTCAGTCCTCCGAGCTTTGTCAACAGCATCTGTGCGCTGAGCAATACCGGCTTCGGGGTGGTAGCCTACACCGGAACGGTCACCGCCTGGCAGTGGCAGCTTTCTACCGATAACGGGGCTTCATGGAATAACCTTTCCAACGGACCTGTTTACGGGGGTACCACTGCACAGAACATGACCATCTCCAACACCCCTGCTTCCCTCAACGGGTACCAGTACCGCGTCATTGCCACCGGACCGTGCGCTCCCCCGGACACCTCCATCGCAGGGGTGCTCAATGTAGGATCCGTTGCCATAGGCACACAGCCTCCCGCTACCACCACCGTCTGTGAGAACGGCAACACCTCCGTCACCGTTGCCGCCACAGGCAACAACCTCACCTTCCAGTGGCACCTCTCCACCAACGGAGGAGCCACCTATACTCCTCTTTCCAACGGAGGGGTATACTCCGATGTCACCACTCAGACACTGGTGATCACCGGGGCCACACTGGCCATGAACAACTACCGCTACCGCGTGGTGGTAGGTACTACCGCCTGCTCTCCGCTGACTTCGACCCATTCGCTGCTCATCGTCAACCCACAGGTTACCCCTACCGCCTCCGTCGCTGCCGCCCCTGCCACAACCATCTGTGCAGGAACCAACGTCACCTTTACCGCCACCATCGGTAACGGTGGTGGAACGCCTGCCTACCAGTGGTACCTCAACGGCAACCCCGTCGGATCCAATGCCGACACCTATGCAAACAATGGCCTGAGCGACGATGACGAGGTCTATGTCAGCCTCACCTCTTCGGCTACCTGCCCTTCGCCGGCTACCGTTTCCTCCAACACCGTGGTGATGACCGTCAACCCCGTGCTGACCCCTTCGGTGAGCATCGCTGCCGCCCCCGGCATCTCCGTCTGCGTGGCCACTCCCGTTACCTTCACCGCCACTCCGGTTAACGGTGGGGGAACACCCGCCTACCAGTGGTACCTCAACGGCAACCCCGTCGGGCTCAACCAGGACACCTACACCAACAATGCGCTGGTCAACGGAGATCAGGTAACCGTGGAGATGACCACTTCCGTCCCGTGTCCGTCCACACCTATGGCAACCTCAAACACCGCCACCATGACCATTCGCTTTGCAGGACAATGGATCGGCAACACCTCCGACTGGAACACCCCTTCCAACTGGGGATGCGGAGGAGTGCCGCTCATCACCACCGATGTGGTGGTCCCTACACTGCCCGAGGGTGGATTCTTCCCGCTGGTGACCAGCAATGCCACCGCTTTCTGTCATCACCTCCAGCTCCAGGTCGGCGCGGTGCTCACCGTCGATCCTACCTATGACCTGGCCGTATACGGCAACATCACCAACAACGGAACGCCTTCCTTCGGAGGCGGGCTGGTAAAGCTCAGCGGTTCCGCTCAGCAGACCGTCGCAGGTACTGCCGTCACCCAGTTCGGGGCCCTCACACTGGACAACAGCACCGCTTCAACCGCACTGCTCCTTAGCCAGGACATTGCCGTAAACGGTCTCCTTACCATCTCCGACGGCATCGTGGACCTCAACGGAAAGTTCATCGACTTAGGAACCACCGGAACCCTTACCGGGGAGACAGAGACTGACCGCATCACCGGGGTAGCCGGGGAGATACGCGCCACACGCACACTGGCCGCTTCCACCCCCTACACAGACCTGGCGGGGCTAGGCATCGACATCACCACCTCGCCCGTCGCCCCGGGGGTGACAACCCTTGAGCGCGGGCACCAGTCCTACCAGCAGCTCGGCATCTACAACGCCATCGAGCGCTACTGGAGGATCACTCCGGTGACCGACATCAACCTCGATGCGACAGCCAAATTCCATTACTTCAACGCCGAGGTCGTGGCCGGATCAGAAAGTGAGTTCATCCCTTGGAAAAGCGACGACAACGGATCCTCATGGGAGGGGCAGTTCTTCCCTGCCAACCTCTCCAACAGCCCCGCTGCCAACTGGGTACAGCAGCAGCACATCGGATCCTTCTCCCTGTGGACCATATCAGACTGGGAAACAGAGCCCCTGCCCATCGAGCTGCTCAGCTTCGATGCGGTGGAAAACGGTAGCCGGGTAGACCTCCAATGGGTCACCGCATCGGAGATCAACAACGACTTCTTCACCGTCGAACGCAGCGCCGATGCCATCCATTTTGAGCATGTATTCTCTCTGCCGGGAGCCGGTAACTCCTCCCTTTCAAACACCTATAGCGGAATCGACCCAAAACCACTCAACGGACTGTCATACTACAGGCTCAAACAAACAGACTTCAACGGTAACTTCTCGTTCTCCCACATTGTGCCGGTGCATTTCAACGGAAGCAATGTGCTTGTCGTGAATGCATTCGTAAATAATGACAGGAATATCAATGTGCAGATTATCGCACCGGATGATGAAAAGATATCCTACGGACTTTACGATGCATCGGGAAGGCTTGTGTTAAATGAATCGTCGTTCATTTCAAGAGGAATTAACAACAGGCTCATTTATAATCCGGGTCTGGCTCCGGGTATTTATCTTCTGAGAATTGAAGGGCTGAAACAACCATATTCGCAGAAATTATTTATCCGCTGATCGTGAATTCTGAATTTTAAAAAGAGCCGCTCCGATAAAACGGAACGGCTCTTTATTTTTGTCCTTTATTTCAATCACCAACACATCACCAAAATGCTTTTCAATTTTAAAAACCTGGCTTTAACGGTTTCATTTCTTATTTCGGTTGCCGCTGCAAATGCACAATTAACCGGAATAAAAACAATAGGAGGTGCGAATCCGGATTACGGCAGCTTTGCCGAAGCGATTAACGCGATTAACGGGTTTGGAATAGGAGCCGGAGGCGCTACATTCAGGTTCCGAAACGGAACGTATGAAGGAGGAGCGTCGGCTGCACCTTTAACGGTGACGGGAAGCGCGTCCTCGCCACTCGTTTTCGAATCGGAAAGCGGCGATTCCAGCCTTGTTGTCATAAGCAGCAACTCGGCTCAGGATGTACTGAGAATTGTTGGAAGCTCTTTCGTTACATTCAGAAAATTAACGATCGACTATACAGGAAGCGCCGGTTATAATGCCATTGATTTCGGAAGTTCTTTCGTAACGTCTTCGCATGATCTCAGCATCAGCAACTGTATCATCGACGGCACCTCTGCCGAGGCGAATGCGGACGCAAACGCAGTAATCTATGCTTCCAAGACAGTTGAAGCCAACGATCTTTTCAACATTACCATTTCTAATAATCTGATCAGGAACGGATCGTTCGGAATTTATTTTCACATGAGCTCGGAGCAGCCTTCAGGGTTAATGGTAAGAGACAATATTATTTTAAACGGAAGCCTGGGAGGAATATCATTGAGCAACCTTACAGCGCCCAAAATTCTTCACAACAATATAAGTACGGATAAAGATTTTTCGGGTTATGGAATTAAAATCAATAACTGCGACGGGAAATCGGAATTCATCGGAAATTACATTTACACAACCGGCCAGGGAACGCTGGGATACGGATTCAATATCGGCCTCTCCTCCTCTACTGCAGGAAACAATGCATTAATTATTAATAATTCGGTGCAGGTAATTAACGGCAGTAACCCCGCAAGAGGCTTATACCAGACAAACGGCGTAAATTATTTCGATATATATAATAACATTTTTTACGTTTCTGGCGGCACGGGAAGCGGGAGCAAAACATTTGAAAGCTTTACGTCGTCGAGCGGATCCAATCTTAAAAACAACATTTTCGTAAATGCATTTAACGGTGCCAATGCAGCGGCAAATAATTCCATCTCGATCGCAAATGCAGGCTCCATCGCATCTATGAGCAACAACTGTTATTTTACCGTAAATACAGGTACTCCGTTCAGCGGGCAATACGCTTCCAATTACACTTCTTTTGCCGCATACATTAATGCAACAGGTGAAACGAATTCGGTAAATATCAATCCCCAGCTCCAGTTTATTCCCGGCAGGGGATGGAAAGCAACCAATCCCGACCTCACCGGGGCTGCACTTTTTATCGAAACCACGAACCCGGATATCGACTACAATACACGCCAGAATCCGAGCACGATCGGACCACACGAAAATAATATTCCCGATTGCGTAGTTCCGGTCGTAACTGCTCAGCCGCAGAATAAAACCGTTTGCCAGGGCGGAAGTACAAGCATTTCTGCAGGTGCATCGGGAACAGCCCCGCTTGCTTACCAATGGCAATTAAGCATCGATAACGGCGCGAGCTGGGTTAATATCACTTCACCGGGAACAGGCCCTCTCTATTCGGGGTTCAATACTTCGGTCCTGGGGATCGGCAGTGTTCTGACCGCGCATGACGGACTTAGGTTCAGATGCATAATCACAAACAGCTGTCCCGGGGAAGTAACATCGGGTGAAGCGGAATTAAGTGTCACACTGCCGCAGTCCGGAACATTAACACAAAGTATTTGCGCGGGCGAAAGCTTTGAAGGTCATACGACAGGCGGGATTTTTATCGAGCATTTCGCCACTGCCGGAGGTTGCGATTCGATCAGGATCCTGAACCTTACCGTAATGCCGGAAATCGAGCAGTCGGTTCCTGTGAGCATCTGTGCAGGGGAAAGCTACCAGGGTCATACCCAGAGCGGAAGCTACAGCAGTACCTTTACTTCGGCGAGCGGATGTGATTCCGTGAGCGTTCTCGTGCTTACCGTTTTACCTGAAATACAGGAAACATTTACATTGAGCATTTGTGCGGGAGACAGCTACGAAGGTCATTCGGAAAGCGGAATATTTACCGAAGTATTTACTTCCGTAAATGGCTGCGACTCAACCCGGACGCTCGATCTCACGGTGATGCCTGCGATCAGGGATTCGTTCGACCTCAGTATCTGCCGCGGTGGAAATTTCCAGGGATATACCGAAACGGGAGTTTATACTGCTACCCTTGTTTCGGTAGATGGCTGCGACTCAACCCTTGTTGTCAACCTTACCGTGCTGGAGCCGGAAGCGGATGTACTTCAGAATGGGAACTGGCTGTCGGTATTCAACGACGAAGCCTTCATTTCCTTCCAGTGGCTTGACTGCAACAACGATTACGAGGAAATAAACGGAGAAACGTCTTCGCTCTTTATCGCTCCGGCAAACGGAAGCTTTGCCGTGCTAACGGATAACGGCCAGTGCAGGGATACTTCCGGATGCTTCCTTGTTACCACGACAAGAATCGGTTCAACAGGAGAGAACGGATTTAATGTTTATCCTAACCCATCCACCGGGAAATTCTTTATCAATTATCCCCTGAAAAACGGAGAAACGATTCCCGTAACCGTTTATGATGCAAGGGGAATGTTGGTTTACAACGATCTGTTGACTGCAGAATTGAGCACTGTTCAGAAAGCCGGCCTGGCAAAAGGAATTTATTTTGTAAATGTCGGGGCCTACTGGAAGAAATTAATTATTTCGAACTGATATTTTAAAGGACAATTTCAGGACACAGGTAAATTGAAAAAGGGCGCGAGGATTTAGTTAAATTCCTGCGCCCTTTGAATTCCAGGGAAAATAAATTCCTTAATAAATTTCCGTGAAACCGGATCATTCTCCTTTTCCGTCCGAGGCAAAAACTTCATTCTGCAGCCCGAGGGAATGCTGATGAATAGCATCAAAGATCACTTTAACGAAACTTTCCTCAAGACCAGTTTCCGCTGCAATGCGCATCCTGTTATCGACCATCTGGTTCCAGCGGTCGGCCTGGAAAATGTCGAGCTTATTGGCTCGTTTATATTCCCCGATCTTTTTCGAAACGCCGGAACGGAGGAATAACGTTGTAATTAACTCGGAATCCAGCTTATCGATCAGGTGACGTAATTCCTGCAGCTGCTCGGGGTTGGCTACGCGCTCGGCATCCAGGTCCAGCGCGGTAAGCAGTGCATCCAGCCCTGCCGGGGTAACCTGCTGTGAAGCATCGCTCCAGGCGGCATCGGGGTCGCGGTGCGTTTCGATCATAAGCCCGTCCACACCGAGGTGAAGGGCTTGCTGGCTCACCGTTTCGAGCAGATCGCGGCGGCCGGCGATATGACTCGGATCGCATAATAAGGGTACACCCGGCAGCAAAGCTCGGATCTGCTTTATTATTTCCCATTTGGGCTGGTTGCGGTAAGGTTTATTGTAAAGTGTGGAAAATCCGCGATGAATAAGCGCCAGGTCGGTAATGCCCGCCCTGTTGAGTCTTTCAAGCGCACCTACCCACAATTGTATGTCGGGATTTACCGGATTTTTTACCATTACGGGAATATCCACGCCTTTTAAAGCATCTGCGATTTCCTGGACCGAAAAAGGATTTACCGTGGTGCGAGCCCCGATCCATAAAATATCGACACCGTATTTCAGCGATTTTTCGACATGACTTGTATTGGCAACTTCGCAGGTGGTCAAAAGCCCGGTTTCCTGCTTTACGGTGTTGAGCCATTCCAGCCCCACATCGCCGATCCCCTCGAACAGCCCGGGGCGCGTGCGTGGTTTCCATATCCCTGCCCTGAAAACGGAAACACGGTGGTCCTTTTTTAAGTCACGCGCCGTTTCCAGCATTTGTTCTTCACTTTCCGCGCTGCAGGGTCCTGCAATAATCGTCGGTAAATGTCCACCGTTTAAAATCCTGGTTTTTGAAGCTAGCTGAAGAGATGGAGATTCGGGCATTGTCTTAAATTTTAGTGGTTGGTGATGATTGAAAATCCGCTTCCTGAACACTTACCGGCAAAGCGGCACCGGTATACATCCCAAGGATCTGAATTTCTCCGGCCGATGTTTTTAATTGTTCGGTCAGGGCTGTCAGCTCCCCGTTCTTACATTCGATTTCAATTGCTGAATAATTGTCTGACAAGGATTCGAAAAGGGTAATTTCAGGTGTGTCCTTTACATAATTCCGCCTGATCAAATCCTGTATTTTTTGCGATAAAGACGCATGAAGAACAAGTGAAATTTTATTTGCTGCCGAAGAAATGGAAGGGCTGCGTGACAAAATAAAAAAGCGGGTGTAATTATCCTTCCGGTCGGCGATATCGGGCCGGATGATTTCAAGACCATAAATATCAGCGGCTTTTTTCCCGGCAATAGCTGCCATTCCATAGGTCGTATTTTCACGGATCCCGCGGGCCGCCGCCGCGGTATCTGAACATTCCTTTTTTGCAATAAGCGGGTGAGCATTAAAAAAATTACCGCATTGCTGCAGTGCAACGGGATGAGAAACAACCGTATTTATATCGGCGATCCCCTGCCCCGGCAATGCCATCAGCTGCTGATCTATTGCCAGCCACACCTCACCCGAAATGCTCAGCTCCGGGTATTTCTGCAAAAGCCCGTAATTGGTTAAAATACTTCCGGCAATGGTGTTCTGAATGGCAAGTACACCTTTGTCTGCATACCCGCCCCTTATTGCTTTGCAAATAGCTTCAAATGAAATGCAGGGCAACAGTTCGATGCTTTCTCCTGCGAAATACATTTCTGCGGCAGACGCATGAAATGAGCCTGAATTCCCCATTACCGCCGTTTTATTTCCTGTTGCCATATAAAAGAAAAGCCCCGCTGTTGGCGGGGCTTTCAAAGTTTTGCTTTATGTTAAAACGCATCAGCATACTTCAGGAGCCCCATCGGGAACCATAAAAGCAATAGCTAAAATAAAATGCGTTGTGAAGTTTCATGTCGCTTGTCAGAGGTGTAATATTAAGAAATGAATCCGAACTATCAAAATTTAATTTTTAATGATAAGATCGGAACGCCTGGGAGCAGATGTCCGGAAACTCAGGATGCCGTGTCAATCAAAATATTGATTAATTCCTGATCAGCTTAATGACGGAGTAACCGCTTTCCTCTTCCACCCGCACAAAATAAATTCCCGGTGATAATTCTCCGGAAGAAACGGTTAATGCAGGGTTGCTTCGTTCAATTGTTTTACGCATCACCATTCTCCCGCTGAGATCAAGTATCGAAATCGATTTAATGAATTTATCCGCCGGACCCGAAATAGTGAACTGATCCGTCGCAGGATTGGGGAACAACTGAAAAGATAATTTTTCGGAAATATTATTCTTTACTCCCAATTGATTAGCAGACATTCTCCAGATACCGGCACCAATGCAACCCACAAAAAGATCATTTTCATTTGCCGCTAACTGGCTGAATGCCGTCTGCGGAATAGTTCCATCATTAATTCCAATTGCAGATGGTTGCCAGCTCGAAAGTACTGCGCACCATTTTTTTAAACAGGCAATTACTAATCAATTAAAAGTACCATGATCCTGCTGCTTTCTCCCATGACTTCTTCACCGGCACCCCTTACATTTGATCATATTCTTTTACCATGAAAACTCTTTCCGTTCTTCTTTTAATAATACTGTTGCCTTTTGTGTCCGATGCACAAACGGTGAGCTGTGAAAATATCTGCGTGCTTAATGTGGAGCCTTCGGAAACTGCAGGTTATATCAATGTGACCGTTTACAACGGCGACACTACCCACATTAATTATCCGACCATACAGGTTATTAATGATGCCGGCGATACCATCGGAAATCCTGACGCGCAATTCGACCTTTTCGGCCAGATGGGAGGCGACACGATCGTGCACATGATCCCGGGAACATTGCCTAACGGAGATTTTACCGGAACAGTGCTGGTGCGTGACAGGATCTTCGACATTAACTGCTCCTTCCCCTACCCGATGAATTGCAAGCTGGAAACACAGCCCGTTGGCTGTGAGCATTTGACCGTAACAAACATCCGGGTGCTCGATGCAACCGTGGTTGTAACGGTGTATAACGACTGCGACGATTGCTTTTCAGGATTCCAGAGTCCAGTGTACAACGAAATGATAATGATCAGAACGGTTGCGCCGTTCGATACGATCGCATCTTCCAACTGCTATTGCCTGGTTAGTCCGGAAGACAACGACACATTGACCTACCAGCTATATTTATTGCAGCCTGAAATCCCACCTGCGGGCGAATTCATGATTTCATTCCGGTTTATCTGCGACAGCCTTTCGCTCGATCTTCCGCTTTCCATTAAAAATGAGGAGCCGGGAAAAGGCATTTACGCATACCCCAATCCCGGCTCCGGCTTTATTTATTTTAATTCTGCCGGTGAAATAATAGAAAACATCAGTGTATATGATTCATTGGGGAAATTTTTAAAGAACTGCGGTAACGCAAGCAATGCAAACCTGGAAAGTCTTTCAGACGGAATTTATTTTATCCGTATTAAAACCAACGACCAGGTTCGCACTGTGCGTTATGTAAAGATCAATTGAACCGAACAGAGATCTTTACGAAGAACGGTAAGCCATTTCATGCGCCGATTTAACATGGGGTCCGAGAAATATGCGTGCATAGATCCGGATGATCGATAAACCGTCGATGATCACGCTCATTGAAATAAAAAATGCAAGCAGGGCCTGGTCTTCGTGAATATGACTGAAGATAAGGTCTTCTGCGATAAATGTAGGAGTGATCGGGAAACCGGCCAGCCCGAGACAGCAGAGCAGGAATAATAGCGCCAGTCCCTTATGCTTCCACGAATAGCCGTGAAACTGGTTAAGATCGACGATACCCTCAAGCGATCTTATCCGCACCAGGCATAAATAACCGAGCAAGCCGGAAACAACAATTCCGCTCAGGTAAATGTGCACCTCGCCGAAGCTGAAATGCTCGTTGAACGAAACCGCCAGCGCAATCCAGAAGTGGTTGAGAATAATAAGCAGCCAGGCCAGCCAGACGTTCTTTCGCTCTGTGAATGATTTCAAAACCATTACAAGCCCGATCAGCGAAAAAATGATCGGCAGGTAATCGGGCAGCTTTACCGGGACAAGATCGGGGTTGTACAGGCAGAAAAGTCCTGCAAGATATACCGGAACCACGATCAGCAGCAGCCGCTTTACATTGAGGAAGCCCAGCTTTTTGCCTCCCCATTTCATCGGGCTCCACAAGACACGGTACATGAATGAATCGAGGTTGAATTCTTTCAGGCAGATCATGTAAAAGGTATTCTCGATCTTTTTGGGTAGAGCATCCTCGATGCTGCGTTTACGCGGATTAAAATCGTAAAACTGCTCGCGTATAAGGTAACTTACCACCGATGGGGAAACAAGCAGCTGGTAAGTCCTTAAAAACGCATTTCCAGCGAAATGTACCAGGGCAAGCACCTCCAGGCCCAGCGCAACCTCTATGAATATTAACCCGATCTGCGAAACGGACGAATAAGCGATCTGGCTTTTTACAGAGGATTGAACACGTGCAATTCCTGCGGTAACAATGCTTGTAATTAATCCGAGCAGGCCCGTTAAGACCCTTACCGAATACTGAAATTCCCAGAAGGGATAGGTTCTTAAAAGAATGAAAACACCGAGGTGCACCGACAACGATCCGTAGAAAATAGCGCTCGAAGGTGTCGGTCCTTCCATTGCCCTCGGAACCCAGGAAGAAAAAGGAAGCTGGCCGGATTTTGCGGCTGCGGCAAGCAGAAGCATCATTGCTATAAAGGCACCTATGAACGAATGATTCTGCAAGTGATGACTTACAAGCTCGTAATTACTCAGCTTTACAAACGTGATATTTTCCCTGAATAAATGATGGGTAAGCCACATGGCCAGCAGCATACCCACATCGCCGATCCTGTATATCGAAAATACTTTCAGGGCATTTTTCACAGGTAAATAGCGGTCGCGGTAAAAAGCAATCAACAGGAACGACGAAATTCCAAGGATTTCCCAACCGATAAAAAGCGTTTCCAGGTTTCCCGAGCAGACCGCGATATTGTACCCGAGAAAGAAAAATAAAATGGAATTGAAAAAACGTTTGTACCCGCTTTCACGATGTAAATAATAGCTGCTGTAGATGCTTACGAGAAAAGTGAGCAGCGCCCCTACGAAAAGATATACGGCCGTTATCTTATCGAAGCAGAAATCGATAAAAAATTCGTAGCCGTCGGAATGAAGCAGCACGATGTCCTTTACATCAACGGTTTTATGACCGGTGAATAACCAGTAGGAAGCAAAGACGATAAAGCTCAGCAGGTGTAAACCGACGACACCCGAAGTGACACGCGCGATCAGCTTTTCTTTTTTGCGCGGGATCAGCAGGCTTAAAATAAAACCTGCAAGGGGTAATAAAATAAAAAGGTGAAATAAATCTGTCATCTCCGGTACTTATGAAATGGAATAAACAGGAAGATTTTCATACTGCGTTTCCTCGGGCAGCCCTTTTTCGGGTAATGGCAGGATGGATTTATTCACGGTGTGATAATCGGTGAATTTCCCGTCCCTGAACCTGTGCAGCGTCCGTGTTTCCGGATCGATGACCACCAGGTTCACCCATTCGTTGATGAACCATTCGTAGGTTGGCGGCGATTGACGGATCGTATTTAAGACAACCTCCGGAAAATGCTCGACAATGATGAGCAATCTCACCGGCTCGTGCACTTCTATCATCTGGCTGGGAAGGCCCGGCCTCAGGTCGCCGTCGATCCCGTTGGCCACACCGAAAAGCCCCATAACGTTATGAGGAAGCTTGGTTCCGGCCCCGAGCTTTTGATTATCGACCCTGGAAAAGAAATATTCGAGGTTGATTCCCCCGCATACCGGTGCAGCCGCCCCGAGGATCCGCGCCAGGTATTTTCCTTCCGGATCCACCCGGTAGTCGAACGAATTAAGGAACGATCGCCTGTCGAGGAAAAGTCCTTTCGACAATTCCCTTCTGCCTACAATGCACAGCGCATTGGTTGCGTGATTCAGTTCCGGCCTCGGCTCGAACAAAGAAACCGAGCGCCTTTTCATCTTTTCATGGATCTTAATGGCGGGAAGGTTCGTGTCGATGGAATCGAATCTTCTCGCGCGCTCTTTTGCATTAAGATCGAGGCTTTCCGCAAAAACGGAAATATTATGGAGATGTCTTTCCGCATTTCCGGGCTTCAGCGAAGCTTCATCGTAAAATACGATCTCATCCCGCGTTGTATCATGAAGTCCCCCGATAAACCGGGTGGTTTCGGGAATAACGATCCCTCGGGTTGCCAGCTCTTTTCTCACTTCCGGGTGGTTCGCCATGAAACAGATGACACGCGCATTGACGGATCCCGGACGACCGGAGCAGGCACCGCAATCGTACGCGGCATAGTGCGGATTATTGACACTGCTCGAACCGTGGCCGATCACATAAACCAGTGAGGCGAAATCCCTGACGAGGCCGATGCTTTTCAAAAGCCCTTCCGCACGATCGGCCATTTCGGCGATCGTAAAGCCGACCTGCAGGTCACCTTCCCGGTCCTCTTTGTTTTTATTCTCGATGGTAAGCTTCGAAAGCTTATCCATATGCCGGAAGGACGAAGCTGTGGCCGGGCTCATCGCAGGCCTGAAAATATTGAAGAAAAGGCGGAATGCCGACCAGAAGCCGAGGGTTTGGGTAATGAGCCAGCCGCTGAAAAGATCGTGCGAACGCTTCGTAAAATGCACGTCTTTCCTGCGTTTTCCGGTAGTATCCAGCTCTTTTACCAGGAATTTCGGAGTCACCGGGGCGGGACAAAGTTTCGTGTGAAATTTTCCATGCTCGGGCTGAAAGAAAAACTCGACACCGAAAAATCCAGGTGTTCCGAACGTTTCGCTCCCGGGGTCAAGCTTCTCGATGTAGCGCCTGAAGGAACATTCGCGATCGTCGATGCAGAACAAGGCCTGGAAGCTTTTTTCATGCGGCTTGGTGTCTTTTGCAGGCTGATCCCGGAGACCGGTAAGTACCTGGTCGTAATAGCTCCATTCGAATGCTTCCTGCCAGATGGAAAGAACATCGTTGAGGTCGGTTGAAGGAACGGCATCGAAAAGTCCTGTGGGCAGCTCTTTTACGATCCGGCCCAGCGGCTTCCAGTCGGTGCCGAAGCTGAAATCCAGCGCATCTATCTCAAGAAGTGTTTCGAAATAAATAAGATCGTACAGGCTGATATCGCGACGGTCGAGCAACGATTCCGGGAGATCCTCTACCGACGAAACCATTCCCGACCAACCCTGGTGGGCAAACTGCTGATCGTAGAGGTAGCGTTCGTAAAGACGTCCGTCGCCGACAAGTATCTTCAGAAGCGATTCCAGGTCGTGACCGCCTTCCGTCAACAGCCTGCGTGCCCTTCCTTTTTTAAAGAAGCTGGAATAGCTGTTCCTTTCCATATCTCTCACCGCAGCAAGAAATCCTTTTCGCTCCTCCGGAAATTTCCAGATAGAGATCCCCTGGTCGAGGTAGCTGCAGAGTATCCTGAATAAGATCGGGTGAACGAGGCCGTCGAGGTCTATGTGAAAGTCGCGTTTCCAGCCTGCCCTTAATTTACCGATGCGCGTAGAGCAATCGACCTGGTAGTCTTCGGAAACCGCTTTCTGCTTCCATGAGCCTGCCGCCTGTTTTCCTTTCCTGTCGGCGATTACTTTTTCCAGCACATCTTCCCTGATCCTTCCCGATTTATAATGGCGGCGGTATTCTGCGAGAGAAAGGTTCACATTGTAGCCGAAAATGGCGAATGCGTCTTTTGTTGCCTCATCGAACTTCAAATCCTGGAAAGCGTGAAGCGTATTGTGGTGAATGAAATCTTTTAATGGTGCCTGTGCAGGCAGGTAGTGCTTCAAACGGTGAATCACTTCCCTTTCATCGAAAGAAGTCTGGCTGTTTTTCATTTTAACAGGTAATTGGAGGTTCGATTCCGACCGGAAAGTCTCCTGAGGGGGTAGATTCAGAAGTCTTTACCGGAGGAAATCATTAATCAGATAGCCACCTGGAACTGCATGGTAAAGCAATTCTTGCGGCTATCGAAAGGCAATCGTCCGCTTCCGTTCGCAACACCCGAATAAACGGGGCGCTGCTGCCAGTCAAGGGTGATTTTGGCGTTGTGATTATTGAGGAAGAAATTAATTCCCGCATTGGTCATCTGCATCGGCGCGTCCAGGCGCTCGTAGTCTCCGAGCATATAGCAGAAATACGGCTGTATCTTCAGCTTGTCGTGGTTCGACCAGCCGTTTCCAAGCACATACCCCACCTGTCCGTAATAAACGGTTCCCGTTCCGAAAAGCGGGAATGCATTCCCCGCTCCGTTAAACGTTTGCGTTCCGGCCACTGTTCCGTTAGCCGGATTCATCACACCGTTGTTGCGCAGGTAATTCTTTCCGTAATTGTTGAAATAGACCGCACCGTAGAATGTCAGCGCATCTCCTTTGTCTTTTCTCAAAGGCATGTCGGCGAATACGTCCGCCGAAAGCAGGGTCATGTCCGACCTTACCGTATCCGTTCCGCTGTTGAGACGCCAGGTTGCATTTCGCTGGTGAATAAATCCCGCACCGATGTTGAAAACGCTTTTTGTTCCCAGGTACGTTCCATTCATGTATGGAGTAAGGTTACTTTCCTGGTCTCTGAACTGGTACATAAAATAACCCTGGTACTGTTTGCTGGCTACTCCCGGAGCAAACTGGCTGTTGGCGGTGAGTGATGTCGCAGCGCTGTATCCTGCAGATTTTTCAATATCCATAGGATCGGTTAGCTCTACGCGGTAATCCAGCTTGCCAAGCTTGCCTTTCGCATACAGGCTGAGCTTCCTGTTGAACTGGTCCGTAGCATCGATCGTTGCAAAGGGAAAAAGCGGCGTATCCATCGCCAAAAAGGTGATGATACTGGCATTCGACATACGTGAAAGCCCGACCCAGTTTGTGAGTCCGCCCCCGATGCTGAGGTATTTCGGAACGATCGCATATTCGGCGATCACATCGTGAAAGAACGCGCCCACCTTACGGTCGCTCAGGTGATTGAAATTATTCATCCCGAACTGCACGTAAACGAATGAGCGGTTATTAAGCGCACCGAACATCTGGATACGTGTTCGCCGGATGCCGATATCGAATGTGTTGTCTACCGGCGTTCCGTTGAGCGTGCTTCCCGGGTTGCTTTCATTGAAGCGGGTCCAGATCTGGTTGGTAAGTGTAAATTTCAGGTAATGGGAACCGTCGTCGTTCAACTTGAAATTCAGGCCGGCTCCGTTCTGAGGGTCCATTTGCGCAGAGATGCCGCTAACCACCAGGGTTAACAGCATTAAAAAAAGAAGCTTTTTCATTACCTCGTTGCAGTTGCTTTGTTTTTCCTTGATGCAAGCGCATGCTTGGACAGCGGCTTATGGTTTTCGAGCCCGACTACCGTAAACTGGCCTCCGTTGCGGATATACGCTTCTTCAAAGTTGTGAATATTTTCCATTACGGTGTGATCCACAAGACGGGTCTGGCTGAAATCGATCAGGATCTTTTTACCCTGGGGAATGCGTTCCAGCTGTTTTTTAAACCCGAGAAAATTGCTGAATACGGCCGATTTCGCCACATCGATAGAATAAATACCTTCCTTTTCATCCACGTGCATGGTGAGAAAAGGCTTGAAAAAACTTTCCATAGGAACCCCGTTGGCCATGTGGATCATAAATTTCACAGCAATTCCCACGGCGATCCCGATCAGCAGATCCGTAGCCAGCGTGGCAATGATGGTTGAAATAAAGATAAGGAACTGCTCGCGCCCGACATGGAAAACATGTTCGAACTCCTTGGGCGATGCCAGCCGGAAGCCTACAAAAATAAGCATTGCAGCAAGGGCTGCAATCGGAACCAGCTTGATAAGCGGCACCAGTGCCACGACGAAAATGAGCAGGAAAATTCCGTGGAAAAAGTTGGCCCAGCGGGACCGTCCCCCGTTTGCAATGTTTGCGGAGCTCCTGGCAACTTCGGCGATCATAGGCAGGCCTCCGAGCAATCCCGAAAGCGAATTTCCGATCCCGACCGCCGTAAGGTCTTTGCTCAGGTCTGATTTCTTTTTGTAAGGATCGAGAAGATCGATCGCACGGCCTGTAAGCAATGATTCCAGCGAGCCGATAAGGCTGAACATCAGGAGGTATTTTAATGCAACCGGAAGCAGGTCGGGATTTGTAAACCCGCCGAAGTCGACATTGATATCGAGCCTGAAATCGCCGGGATTCACCAGCGGCTTGCGCGCCTGGTAAATCGGATCGTACAGGTGGAACACCTGGCCGAGGATAACCGAAACAACCAGCACGACCAATGCGGGCGGAACGTTCTTAAGGAACCCTTTTGCAATGTATTTCCAGCCGAACATGATGGCCAGGCTTATTCCCCCGATCACCGCAATGTGCCATTCCATATTCATAAAAGAATGTGGAAGCATTGCCAGCAGCTGGAGCGGCTCCTTTCCTTTCATTTCTGAAGGCATCGTTCCGAGGGCGAGGTTCAGCTGTTTGGACATGATAATGATCCCGATGGCGGCGAGCATTCCGTGAACGGCCGATAATGGGAAGAAGTCGGCCATCCGGGCGACTTTCAGCCGTCCCAGAACGATCTGGATAAGCCCGGCGATAAGGATCACTCCAAGCGCAAGATGCCATCCCGTTTCCAGGTTTCCGCGCCCCAGTTCTTCTACGGAGCCGGCGGCAATAACGATGAGTCCTGCAGCCGGACCTTTTATGGTTAATTCGGATCCGGCAAAAAAGGCAACCACAACACCCCCGACGATCGCAGTGAGCACTCCCATGATGGGAGGGAAATTAGAGGCTCCGGCTATCCCGAGCGATAGCGGCAATGCGATGAGTGAGACGAGAAATCCCGACAAAAGATCGGTTTTCCAGAATTGTTTTAATGTCCCGAACAGGCCGGGAGATTTCATTTCCGAAGAATTCATTTTTAATGGGTTTGGGCGCAGACGGTGTTACCGGTTGCTAATGAGATAATAAGATAGATCCGGGTGTTCCGGCAGATTTGCGGCATGGCAAACCGGTGCAGAATTCACTTCTGCTTTATATCTCAGATCCTGAAAACCCTGTTGAGGATATGCTTGTCGTTATTTACAGCAACGACCGTATGTTCGACCAAACCGGCTTTACCGAACTCCAGTTGCAGAAAGTCGGAAAATGCGGAAAAGAAAGGAAGTATGGCAACTGCATTCAGCTGCCGCCCGATCTTTTCGCTGAAATCTTCACCTTCAAGATTTTCAACCGGCATTTCGATCATGTGGTTGACATCGGTCAGATCGTTTCCGGCGGCGGAAACGGAAGTGACAGCGCTTCCGACGATAAAGGGAGTGAACGATGAAATCCCGAGACGGGATATCAGAAGGACGATTAAAAGTAAAAAGATTTTCAGCCCTTTGAACATGGCGCAAATTTAAGCACTTAATTATTGAGTCCGGCAGAAATGAAGAACAAATATTCTTTTTATTCTAAAATCCCTGTATAGATAACGATGCGCTTCAACCGGAAAACCCCATGATCGGGCTTTCGGGTGCTTTGGCAGTCATCCCGCCGGAGTGTTCGGGCCGGCAGGACAATGTGGGAACTCCCGGATGCCCGGGAACGGTTTGCGAATAAAATGAGGATCCGGGTCTCAGATCTTTTTCAGGAACTTCAGGCCTACAAAGGCCGAGCTTAGGGTGAGCACAAACAAGAAAACGAGGATGATCCATAATCCTGAAGAAGCGCTGGTTTCGCCTCCGAAGGCCTCGGAAAAAAGACGAAGCGTCATTGGCAGCAGGAACAGGGAAAGCATCGAACTAAGTAATCCTAACAACCTTATCATGGGATACGAATGTATTCTCATAATACCCTGTTTTTCAATAAGCTGCAGAAAAGCAATTAACCGGCATTTGTTAATAACCGTTTCGTTTAATGTGCATAAAATCAGTAGCTTACAAATTAAACACGTTGCAAAACGGCAAAAATCCTCCGCCCTCACGGTAGCATATTCTACTAAACCGATGTCTGATTAATGCCGCGAAGGGATAGCTAAGACCTGCCGGAAATCCCGATATAAGACCAGGATGGCCTTTTAACCGGAAAAAAATCAATTCAGTGAAATTGCGGGTAATCCGCTGCCCGCAACATTATGAAATGCAAGTTCATAGATAGTGGAAACCATGAAATCGATCATCGGCATGGCCTCAAGGATCTCCTGCACTTCATCGGTATTATTGGCATTGATGACCGCCCACACCTTACTCCTGTCGAGGGAAAGCGCATACGAAGCAACCGTACCGCTGGCCATAAGCTCGTTGATCTGATCCCTCTGCTCCGGAATCAGCGCCAGGAATTCCTCCGTAAGATCCGAAGGAAGCTCTATGTCGACCATGTATTGGTTCATTACCCGATCCTGTTAATTTCCCTGCCTGTAATTTCCGGCAATGTATAAAACGCATTGATAAGTCGACATTCTCCTTCAGAAATAAAAACCGATGTGGAGACTGCCGAAACGGTGAGAAAAACCGTTTTTAAACCGCGGAGTTTCTGCAGACAATGAATATTCGAGGCTTAATTTCCTGAAATTCAAAATAATCCCCGCCGACTGTGTAAAAATAACTCTTTCAACCGATGCGGCCGAAAAAACGTAAGGAGAATTTTTGTTAAATAATCCTCCCTGCAAGGTTGCATCATAGCCGACAGCCGTTATTACAGGGTGATAAAAAAAATGGAACCTGGGAGGCGAACACGATGAGGTACGGTTGGAAAATGACGGATCCATCAGCCCGAGCATTACCGTCGCCCCGGCTGAAGCCGCTGTAAAAGGTGAGCCCGCCGTTCCGTAAATATCGCCATTAATCCTGAATACCTTTCCTGCATCGATCAGCGTCTTCGAATACGCGACCGAATAATTTACCAGCAGATCGGAAGCGACCTGGTTGCCCCAGCCTCCGGGAATAATGCTGTTCGTTGCCCTGTGAATGCCAACCTGGATCTCTTTTCCGAAGGCGGCCGGCCCGATAACTCCTGCTCCGAAAGCCGAGGTCAGCTGCCACTTTTTTATTGAATCGGAAGCCACGGAAAACTGCTTTGCCATGAGTGTAGCGGAGAACGGCTGGTCCTGGTTCTGAATTTCCGGCGCGCCGATATTTTCAGGGGTAAAGGCATTTATTTCCAGCGTAATTCCCGACCTCACCGCTGCGCCTTCCGGATGAAGCAGGATTGCCGAAACGGGCGACCTGTCAATGAACGGATTGATCAGCTCGATTAAAGCGCCCTGTGAATAATACCTGTCGGTTTGTGTAAAAAGATCGTTCTCGTAAATGACACGAAAAGACCTGTCGGAAGGAAGCCGGCGGTAAGCCTCCGTATTGCCGATATGCTGGGCCTCAAGGTCAAAGCTGCACCAAACGCATAGAAAGACAAATAACCTGGAAACAGTCATGGAATTATTTACGACAACGGTACCCCGGTGGATTTACTTACCTCGCGCAACACAGGATTGTGTCACGGATTAAAATAGCCCTGCGACGAAATAAAATTATTCCGCGTCCTTTATTTCGACGAAATTTCCCGTTCCCTCTACCCTTTCCAGTTCCGTTCCGTAAGGCAGGTGAAGGTACTTTCTTACTGCGGGATCTGCGGCAAGGACCGACTCCACATCGTAAATACCGCTGTTGTCATCGTCTTCCATATAGGCATCATCTTCGGTTCCGGACAAAAAACGCCAGCCGCTGTCAATGTCTTCTTCCGGTTCCTCGCGGTACATAAAGCCGACTTTCATTCCGTCTTTCATGATATGACCGGTAGCCATGCAGATGCCTTCTTCTATCTTCCTGTTTGCAGGGTTCCTGCCCGGGTGGTGTTGCTTTCCCTTTGCCATTTCTGTCGTTGATTAAAAAAATATAGCCGGGCGTGTCAGACAAACCCGGCTATAAATATCGTTATTAAAACAACTATTGCTTCCATTTGATCGTGCACCCGATCGCCTTGGTAAAAGCAGGATCCACATTTTCTCCTTTAAGCAGCTTATCAAGCGCCGATTCAGCATATTTTTCCTTAGCGGCAGAGGCATCGTCGGCATTATCGTCGATCGCACCTACATATTTAACGATTAAATCCGCTCCCGACTTCTGCAGGATATAAATATGAGGGGTACGAACCGCTCCGTATGCTTTTGCGATTTCCTGGTTCTCGTCGTAGAGGTAAGGAAAATTAAACTGCTTTTCAGCATAACGTACCTTCATATTATCATAGCTGTCTTCCGGCTGCTTTACCACGTCGTTCGGGTTGATGGCCACCACGGGATATCCTTTGGCGGCATACTTCGTATTGAGCGCTTTGATCCTGTCCTCGTATTTCACTGCGAAGGGGCAATGGTTGCAGGTAAATACAACGATAAAACCTTTGGCATCCTTAAAATCGGCAAGAGAAGTCATTTTGCCCTCCGTGCTTTTAAGCCTGAAATCGATGGCTTTATCGCCGGGCTGATATCCCGGTGGAGCTGTAAATGCAGCAAAAACGCCTGCAATAATGGCAAGAAAGATTATTCGTTTCATGGTTGGGTTTATTTGATTTTTAGTTGTGCTGTAATGGTCGAATCGAGTTGTGGGCCGGTAAATTCTCCGTCGTGGAAATACACCATTTTTCCCGACCGGTAAAATACCGTTGCCGGGATCGCTCCGCCCCAATGCCTGTAAATCTTGTCGATCCATTCGTTCGGGTTTCCGGCATCGAGCAGGAACACCTCATTCTTCAGATTATGTTCGGCCCTGAATTTTTCGAGCCGGTCCATCTGGCTTTTAAAATCGAGGCTTGCCAGCAGGATTTTAACCGGCTTATCCCCGATTTTGGAAAGCTCCTCTTCAAAAAAGGGCATTTCCGCGACGCAGGGCTTGCACCAGGTCGCCCAGAAATTGACCACATAAAGCGTATCGTTTTCCGGATGCAGCACTGCCGCCTGGAACTGGTCGAAATTTTTAACGGGAATGATACCTGCTGCAAAAAGAGAAACGACAGACAGGAGCAGAATTTTTATCATCGTTTGCTTAACAGGTAATTGCCGGTTTGGTTTATCGGATCAGCGCAGCATGGTCAATGCTCCAGGTGCCTTGGTAAAATGGCAAGTGAGCGCATCGCGAAGAAAAGGCTCAGCAGGCTCAGGAAGGCTCCGAGCAGGAAGGCAGCCCCGGGAAAATGAAAATTGCCGCCGGCAGACGTAAATGTTGCAAACGTACTTGTCATCAGCGGAGGCCCTACGATGGATGTCGCGCTTACCAGGCTGGCAAGACCGCCCTGGAGCTCGCCCTGCTCGTTGGCCGGAACCTGGCCCGACATGATCCCCTGCAATGCTGGACCGCAGATCCCCCCGAGACAATACGGAACCAGCGCGGCAAACATCATCCAGCTGGCCGAGGCGAGACTGAAAAAAGTAAGGCCGATGGCATAAAGCAGCAACCCGAAATACACCGATCTTTTTGCTCCCAGCCGGGGATTTATGATCCGGATCAGTCCTCCCTGGACGACTGCCGAAAGGATACCGACGAAGCCGAGCGAAAGCCCGACGATCTTTTCCGTCCAGGCGAACTGCTCCATGGTGAAAAATGTCCAGGTGCTCTGAACCGCGTGACTGGCTACATAAATAAGGATCAGGGAAATTACGAGGCCGCTTATCACCGGGTATTTTCTCAGGTGCTTGAGCGAGCCTATCGGATTGGCGCGTTTCCATTCGAAACGGCGGCGGCTTTCAACGGGAAGCGATTCGGGTAAAATAAAATATCCGTAAAGGAAGTTGGCGAATGTTAAGCCGGCTGCAACCATGAAGGGCACACGCGATCCGAACTGAACGAGCAGGCCGCCGATCACCGGCCCGATAATAAATCCGAGCCCGAAAGCCGCACCCACGAGTCCGAAGTTCTGTGCTCTTTTTTCAGGTGTGGAAATATCTGCAATATATGCCATTGCCGTAGTGATGCTGGCTCCCATCACACCGGCTATGATTCTCCCGATGAATAACCAGAAAATAGTAGGAGCGAACGAGAGGAAAAGATAATCGATGGCAAATCCGAAAAGAGAGATCAGTAGGATCGGGCGCCGGCCGTATTTATCGCTCAGGTTTCCAAGCACCGGGGCGAATAAAAACTGCATGATCGCGAAGGCAAACAACAGCCAGCCGCCATATTCGGAGGCTTCGCTCAATGTTCCGCCCGTGAGCTCCTGGATAAGCTTCGGAAATACGGGAATAATAAGACCCAGTCCTGTGATGTCGATCAGCAGCGTTGCGAAAATAAACCCAAGGGCAGGCTTTCGGGAAGAAGTCATAAAGAATTGAATAATTGCAAATGTAAGCGGCATCTCTTCCCTTACGCGCTTAATTGTAAAATCGGGTCCGGAAAATAAAAGCCCGAAAATTTAAAATTTATTCCCGGAATCCGTCCGTTTAATTTTCACGTAGCTGGCAGGACATCGTTGCGGTGAACAGGATGCAGGATCAAAAAAATATTTTTTCGTCCCCGTCTAAGGGTATCATTTATACTTGGAAGAAATATGTTTCTTTGTAAAAATCTTACCTGTTCCCGCAAAAAAATTAAAAACCAAACAGAAAATCAAACAGTTGAAGAACCGGATAGAATGAGAGATGTAACTGAATTAATTGAATCTGGCCTTCTTGAATTATATGTTCTGGGTCAGGCTTCTGCAGAAGAGCAGGAAGAGATCGGGCTGATGGCGAACCTTTATCCCGAAATTTCCAGGGAAATCGAAGAAATTGAGAAAGCGCTGCAGAAATATGCTTCTCTGAATTCAAAAGAACCGTCTCTTACCCTCAGGCCGATCATCATGGCTACGGTGGATTACACGATCCGCTTGGAAAACGGTGAAAATCCCGGCAATCCACCGCTGCTCGATGAAAATTCAACAGCCGGTGACTATTCTCAATGGCTCGACCGCCAGGATATGGTTCCCGGCGATTACGACGATATCTTTCTGAAGCTGATTTTCGCAGACAGGGAAAGAACGATCGGTATCGTCTGGATCAGGGAAATGGCACCGGAAGAAGTTCATAAAGCAGAATACGAGAGCTTTCTCATCCTCGAAGGAACCTGCGACATTACCGTTGGAAATGCTGTTTACCGCATGGTTCCCGGGAGCTTTCTCCGCATCCCGCTGCATCTTCCGCATCGTGTAAAAGTTACTTCCGCTATTCCATGTAAAGTAATTCTTCAGCGGCTGGCTGCCTGAATACTTTCATAATTTCCTTAAAAATCCCTGCCGGTCATGTTTAAATCACTGACCGGCTTTTTTTTGCCACAGGTTTGCCTGTTTGTAAGTTTAATAACTATTTTATCACCTGCGGCTATTTTCACATGTGCAGGAAAGTTTAAATTCGGACACTATTTTCATTGATGCATTAATGAATGATTACAGGAATTAAACAGCTTGTATGAAGAAGTTATTTTCACGGAAGGTCCTGGACCTTTTAATGATCCGGAATGCCCAGCAGGCTCTCGGGGAAAATGACCTTCAGTCGCTTCAGCGTCTTAACTTTTTCAGAACCTTTACCCTTACTGTTTTCCTGATCGGAAATTCATTGCTCTACCAGATCCTTCTCATTTTCGGAAAGATCGATTTTGTTTCGGGCTCCATTTTCGTGCTTACGGCACTGATCGTTCTCAATTATTTCCTGCTCGACAAACACCGGAATTTCAGGCTGGCCTATTCCATCATTATTATCGCGTCGCTGCTCGTATTGCATATCGTAAGCTACTATTCGGGCGGGATAAGAAATTCGGGAATGATGTACCTCGGCGGTCTTATCCTTACCACGTTCATGCTGCTCGGCAACAGGGAGGGAAAGATCATTTCCGCCGCCATTGTTCTAAACCTCATTTATTTCTATTTCATTACCGATAGTAACGGGTATGTCAGAAATATCCTGGATACCGACCGCGAAGGTCACATGCTCAACCTCGATTACCTGATCAGCTATACTGCGGGAATCCTGCTGATCTACAGCCTCTCCAACAACCTGGAAAGCTCAAAGAATATCGTGATTTCGAACGTGGTAAAATCGAAGATCATTCTTGAGAAGCAGAACGAAGAGTTAAAAAAGCTTTCCCTGGTCGCTTCAAATACGGACAATGCGGTGATCATAACCGACCAGTACGGAACGGCGGAATGGGTGAACGAAGGATTTACCAGGCTTATGGGATACAGCCTGGAAGAAATGGAGGGGGAAAAAATTTCGCTTTTATACGGGCCGATGACCGATCAGCAAACGATCGAAAGCCTTGTCAAAAGCATGGAAGAAAAACTATCTTTTTCCGGGGAGGTTCAGAAGGCGCACAAGGACGGCCACCCGATCTGGGTGCAGGCAACCCTCACTCCTATTCTTGACGAGAAACACCGGATATCGAAATTTATCCTGGTCGAAAACGATATTTCGGAAAGGAAAAAAGCCGAGGAAAAGATGGCCGTTTATTACAATAACCTCGAAAAGGCGAATAAGGAGCTGGATAAATTCGCGTATGTGGTTTCCCACGACCTGAAGGCTCCGCTGCGCGGGATCAATAACCTCACCGTGTGGATAGAGGAAGACATCGGCGAGCAGCTGACCGACGACACGAAAGCGCATTTTCATATGCTCAAAGGCCGGGTTGAACGCATGGAAGCACTTATAAACGGAATACTGGACTATTCACGCGCCGACAAGATCAAAAGCCCTGTTACCGAAGTCAATGTGCTGACCCTGATCCACGAAATTTTTGAAATGCTGGTGCATAACGAAAAGGTAAATATTAAATTTTCCGATAACCTTCCCGTTGTTTCCGCCGAACGGATGAAGCTTCAGCAGGTGTTTTCCAACCTTATCAGCAATGCTATAAAGCACAACGATAAGCCGAATACGGTGATCCGTTTTTCCTGCGTGGAGGAAAAGGATTATTATGTTTTTGGCGTAGAGGACAACGGGCCGGGGATCGAGGAAAAATATTTCGAAAAGATATTTATCATTTTTCAAACGCTGCAGGCGCGCGATACCTTTGAAAGCACGGGCGTAGGGCTGGCAATTGTCAAAAAGATCATCGATGAGGCAGGAGGAAAGATCTGGATTGAATCCGAAGTGGGAGAATATACGCGGTTCATGTTTAAATGGCCGAAAAAAATTAATGAAAAATAATTTCCCTTTAAATAATTATGCGCATCCGAATGATGAACGTGATTTCTTTCATTCTTAAAATGTATGCAGGATTTGTTTTATACTCATCTGCATGCTGAAAATAATATTGTCACATTCATATCATTTGCTAACCTTGTCAAAAAATTTCAGGCAATGAATTCACCACAGAATAAGGTTGTTGTAATATCCGGCGGATCAAGCGGGATCGGTTATTCCACTGCCAAAAAGCTCCTGGAAAAAGGGGCTGTCGTATGCCTTCTTGCCAGGGATGAAAACAACCTCAGGAAAGCTGCAGAAAGTCTTAGGGCAAATAATCCTTCGCCTTCGGTTCAGTATTACGCCTGCGATGTGAGCAATTACGACCAGCTGAAGACAGTAGTGGAAAAGATCGCCGAGGTCAACAACGGCATCGACTGGGTGATAAATAACGCGGGGATCGGGGAAACGGGCAGATTTGAATCGCAGCCTGTCGGGATCATGCAAAAGGTGATGAATATCAATTACTGGGGTTCCGCCTACCTCACCCTGCTCAGCCTTCCCTATTTAAAAAAATCGGGCGGCGCTGCAGTCGCTTTTGTAAGCAGTGTTGCCGGCTATGTAGGACTTTTCGGCTACACGCATTACGTACCTTCGAAATTTGCGCTTACCGGGCTGGCAGAATGCCTGCGGATGGAATTCAAGGATTATAATATTCCGGTAACGGTAATTTACCCGCCGGATACGGCCACGCCGATGCACGAAAGGGAAAAGCTCACAACGCTTCCCGAATGTACCGCATTGAGCGCAAATGCCAAGGTGGTTTCACCCGAATTGGTCGCGGATAAATTCGTGGACGGATTGATGAAAGGTAAATTTGAAATTTATTGCAACGGCGAAAGCAAGCTGATCCGTATTTTAAGAGGGATTGCGCCGGGAATGCTATTCAGCCAGGTAGACGGGATCGTGAAAAAAAGCAGGAAGAAAAAAACGAAATAGGTAACGGCTCTTTCCGGAGCTTCAGCAATATGCCGGAATGACGGCTTCATAATCAAAAATATTATTAATAAACCCCGGCATTTCCGGGGTTTATTAATAATTAAAAACAATTGAGAGATCAATTCTTATCAGAAGGTTCGTTTTGCTTCCTGCTTTGAGCCGCAATTACTTCATCCGGCAACAGATTACCCATTGCGGCATTCATCTTATTCATCACTCCGGAAATTATTTTGGTATCTCCGGACATTAATGCATCATAACCATCGCGTGCTACATCTGCCGGATCGGCAAGGTTACCATCCTGCACTACTTTCGCATTTTCGCCACCCGATTTATTAAAGAAATCCGTATCGGTTGCGCCCGGTAATAAAGCGGTAACCGTAACCCCTGAATCTTTTAATTCATTAATTAAGCTCTGCGTGAAATTGTAAACAAAGGCTTTTGTTCCCGCATACACTGCCATCAAAGGCGAAGGAGCCTTACTGACAACCGAAGCCAGCTGCAGTATTTTTCCCGATCCATTTGCGACCATATCCTTTAAAAAGAGTTTGGTTAACACCACAAGCGAATTTATATTAAGGTGAATTATTTTGAGCTCACGCTCGAGATCCGTGTCTACAAATTCACCGTAAACACCTTGCCCGGCATCATTTACAAGAATATCCACTTTCAATCCCCTGCTTTTTACGTTTTCATAAAGCTCTTTTGCCGCATTTTCTTCCATAAGATCGCTCGCAATAGCAATGGCCTCTATTCCGTAAACGGAAGATACTTCGGATGCAATCCGTTCCAGCTCTTCCTGAACTCTTGAAACAAGAATTACATTATACCCGTCTTTTGCGAAACAATTAACAAGCTCGCGTCCTATTCCGCTGGTAGCGCCCGTTATAAGAGCAGTCTGACCATTATGTTCCGAATTTTTCATGTTTTTTATTTATGATTATAAATTGATTATGCCCAGGGATTTAAAACCACTTTAACACAATTGTCCTCTTTCTTTTTGAAAATGTCGTATGCATGTGCTACCTGTGAAAGCGGTAAACGATGGGTAATAATGTCATCGAGCTCAACACGTCCTTCAATTACATACTTCAATAAAAGGTCGATATGCTTATGAGCAGGAGCCTGGCCACTTTTAACGATGATACCCTTATCGAAGATCTGCCCCACCGGAAAATTATCATAAGGTCCGGGATATACACCAAGGATCGGAACGATACCTCCCCTGCGCACGGCGCTGAAACAGGCTTCCAGAACTTTCGTAGATCCTTTCTCGAAATTTATAACGGTTTTAACCCGATCGATAAGTCCCCGGTCGGGTTCGAAGCCAACCGCGTCGATGCAAACATCCGCACCCCGGCCGTTTGTCATAGCGCGGATCTGTTCCACCACGCCTTTCGCACCATCTTCCCATAGAATTGTTTCACATCCCGAAGATGATGCAGCCTTATCAAGCCTGTATTGAAGCGTGTCTACGATGACAACCCGTGCCGCTCCTCTCAGAAATGCACTTTTAGCAGCCATTATTCCAACAGGCCCCGCACCGAATATTGCTACCGTTTCTCCGCCTTTTACTTCTCCCCAGTCCACACCGGAATAGCCTGTCGGAAAAATGTCGGTAAGAAAAAGCACCTGTTCATCGGTAAGGTTATCAGGGACTTTTCGCGGCCCGTAATCTCCGTAGGGAACCCTCACATACTCGGCCTGTCCGCCATCATAGCCGCCGTAGAGATCCGTATAACCGAAGAGGGCACCCCCTTTTTGAGTTAATAAGCCTCCTTCAGGTCCGTAATTATCCGGGTTGCTGTTCTCGCAATGTCCCGGCAGATCGTGATTACAGAAAAAACAGGTTCCGCATGCAACAGGAAAGGGAACGACAACACGGTCGCCTCTTTGCAGATTTTTCACCGATGATCCTACCTCTTCCACTATACCCATGAATTCATGGCCAAGCGTCATAGGCCGGGGTTGAGGTATGCCGCCCGAATAAATGTGGAGATCTGAACCACAAATGGCGGTAGAGGTAACTTTTAAAATTATATCCCTGCTTTCTTCAATTTTGGGATCGTCCACCGTATCGTAGGTAACGGTACGCGGACCATGTATAACAGCTGCTTTCATAGAATGGATTTTCTATCCTTTCCATGAAACCTATGCCTTTGGAATTTTACACGATAAATCCCGTTAAATAAATGCGATAATTATTAACTAACCGGCTTTACCATTGGATTTGCCGATAAAAACCCAGCTATTTTAAAAATCTCTTAAGATTCGGGTTACGGGAAATCCCGGCCTCAGATTAATTGACTGGGAATTAATCCGGGGAATTGCGTTCATAGCAATTATTCCCCATATTTAAGATATTCCGGGAAAACAATGATTTATGAAGCGCTGCTTAACGTAAATATTCCGAAACTATACTTCCGAATTACATCAACCCGCAAGCTTCACTGAAATTGCATTCAGTCCCTTCTGCCCCATTTCCACTTCAAAGGTTACTTTATCGTTCTCCTTGATCGGGCTCAACAAACCGTTCACATGTACAAAAATGCTTTCCTGGCTTGAAGTATCTTTAATAAATCCGTATCCTTTCGACTCATTGAAAAAGGTAACAACCCCTTTCCTGATCAGGTCGGCAGGATCCATTTCTTCCTGTTTCTGAACACCGATTTTAATGTCCTCCAGGTTTACAACGAGCTTCTTTTTGGGATCCGGCGGGGTTGAGGTAAGATTCCCGTTCTCATCCACGTAAGCAAACATCTCCTCGAGGGACTTTCCTTTCTTCGCATTCGCCTGACGCTCCTCTTTTTTCTCTTCTTTTTCCTTCTTCTTTTTCTGCCTCTTTTTCTCGTTTTCCTTCTTACTGAATGTTTCCTGCGATTTACCCATAGTTTGTTTTGAAAATTCCTGCTGCCAGATGAAAAAACTGAAAGGAGATTTCAGCAAATGTATTTAAAATACAGGAGTATATCAACCCGGTTGTAAAAAGCCGTAACCACACGAATGTACCGGGATATTTTTAGCAGGCGGTTCTTTCGTACCTTTCATCCATGCAAAAATTGTTACGCTTTCTTCTTCTTTTTGTTGCCGCATACGCACATCCTTCCCTTTCCCAGCCGCTTCCTTTCGGCTGTCAGCACTGGCGAACGCTTAACGGCCGGGGTCTTCCCGAAGCAGCAGCAAGATCGATGAACGAAAGCATCCTCAGGAGCGATACCTTCGATATCCTTCATTACGATATCGGCATCGATATCACCGATTACGCAGGCCGTTCCATAAAAGCCGCCACTACCGTAAGCCTCATCCCGAGGATGGAGAACCAGTCGCATGTCAGGTTCGACCTGTACAACCTCACCGTGGATTCCGTTAAGACAGCGGATGGGCCTTTAACGTTCGGTTATTCGAACAATATCCTTGATATAGATTTCAATGAAATTCCGGCTGCCGGCGACACCTTATCACTGACAGTCTTTTATCACGGAAACCCTTACCAGGACCCGACATGGGGCGGCTTTTACTTTGAATCGGGCTACATTTACAACCTGGGAATCGGCCTTACCACTATTCCTCCCAATTTCGGTAAAGTATGGTATCCGTGTTTCGATTCATTCGTGGAACGGGCCACTTACAGCTATCATGTTAAAAGCGCCGGACCTTACAGGGCGCATTGCCAGGGCGAATTCACCGGTCAAACGGCTTTAGGCGGAGATACGGTGATCCGTCATTTCGAATTCAATACGCCCAATACCACCCACCTTTCGGCTATCGCCGCCGCCGACTACCGCGATATCGATTTCATTCATAACGGAAATTTCGGCCCCGTTCCGGTAAGGCTTACCGCAAAACCTGGCGATACGGCGGCCATGCGCGCCCGTTTTTCCAGCCTCGGCTATGCGATAGATGCCTGCGAGCACTGGTACGGGCCTACCGGCTACAACCGGATCGGCTACGTTGCCACAACAGTAGGAGCGCTCGAAATTCCCGAAAACATCGCTTACCCGCAGTACATGTTCGGACAGGCGAATAATACGAACCGCAACCTGTTTTCACATGAGCTCGGACATTTCTGGTGGGGCGACTGGGTGGCACCTTATATTCACAATGATATGTGGCTTAAGGAAGGTCCGGCCGAGTATACCGGGCACCTGACCGCGGAATGGGAAGAAGGAAACGATGCATTTGTAAAGATCGTAAAGGACAACCAGTATTTTATTTTAAACCAGGCCCATATAAACGACGGCGATTTTTTCGCCTTGTCACCCATGCCCGATTCCGTTATTTACGGCGATCACACCTATTACAAAGGCGCATCGGTACTGCACAACCTGCGCGGTTATATGGGCGATTCGCTGTTTCGTGCGGGGATGTCGGGAGTGCAGGCGCACCATGCGTTTGAAACCATAACGCCCGATCTTTTCCGCGAAGCGCTTGAAGCAGAAACAGGACTGGACCTGGGCGACTTTTTTAACGACCAGGTATATCTGCCCGGTTATTCCACGTTTGTCGTCGACTCATTTCCTTATACCGCAAGCGGCAACAGCTGGAATGTCGACGTATATATCCGCCAGCTTCTGAGAAAATGCCCGGCTTATTATTCGAACGTTCCGCTCGACCTGACAGTTGTTGCAGAAGACGGTCGGAGAGAAGATTTCCAGATCGTTGCCGATGGCGAGCTAACGGAAGTAACGCTGAACACGGCCATTCGTCCCGCTATGATCATTCTTAACGGATATAACAGGCTGAACCAGGCAAGAATGGATCACGGGATGGACATTGCGCCCGACCAGGTCTTTTCATCGCTGCTTCCGAATACGGATTTCAGGTTATTCAAAGACAGTATTTCAGACACCACGTTCATGCGCATCGAGCATGTTTGGGCGGGACCTGAACAATCGCAGAAGGCAGAAGGTGTTTTTGCAGTTTCTCCGACTCATTACTGGATTGTAGACGGATTGTGGCCGGAAAATGCGGCGTTTCATGCGCAGGTGAGCCTTAAAGCGCTGACTGAAAATGATTTCGATTTCGAATTATACAGCGAAACGGAATCCCAGGCATTACTGGCTTACCGTGAAAATGCTGTAGAGCCCTGGGAAGTTTATCCCGACCAGACGCTGAATCTCGGCTCGCTGACAAATGGTGTCGGCTCGATAAAGATCGATTTTTTGCGAAAAGGTCAGTATGCATTTGCAAACGGCGATATTTCAATCGGAATCGACCCGGTAAAAAAAGCCATTCAGCGGCTTTCCATTTACCCGAACCCTGCAGATAAGCTGCTTACCTTTTCCGGTGAAGGAGACGGATCTGACCGTTATACCGTGAATGTTATTGCCATCGACGGCAGAGTTGTTTTAATGAAAGTTATCCCGGGACAAAACGGATTATATAACGTGCAGCTCGACCTGTCATCGCTGACATCCGGAAATTATATTCTTGAAGTGAACGGAAAAAACGGGAACGTAGCTTCAGGAAAATTCGTAGTGAATCATTAAATTCCGGGCTGCAATAAGCATTTATTCCGGAGCGTTTACCTGGGAAACGCATCTTGAAAAGGCTTGTCATGCTTTGTTACCTGCTGTTGACGGATTTCCTTCTGCAGGCGCAGATTCCCGAGGATAGCTGCAGGATCAGGTATTATTACGACGAGCTGATAAACGGTGCTCATTTCATTCAAAAAAGCCACCTTCGAAATTTCAGGCTCGTTGTAAACAAACGCAGTTATAAAGTGGTGAAATATGATTTCCAGGTGAATTCTCCGGGGTTTTGTTTCCCGCGTTCATGCGGAAGCGATACGCTGCCTTTATATGCCATCAGGCTTGCAGGTCAGAAAGCAGCCGACAGGAGAAGGATTTTTATTACCGGAATTGAATACGTAGATACCGTTACGGGAAAAAAGTTCATCTGCAACCATCCTGTCAGCCTGGAAGTATACGACAGGCTTCCCGAAAAAAAATATAAGTATCACTGAATCCGGCACCGAAATTACATTTTTTAGGAATGAAAATCGCCGTTTCCGGTAATGTCGGGTATTATCTTTTAAAGCTGAATAATTCAGCATCTTTATTCTTTTTCCCGGTGATTAAATCCCTGATAATTTCGGCTGCAATTACGCTGAATGTAATTCCGTTACCACCGAAACCCAATGCGTAATAGGTATTGGGAGTTTTGTCATACATTCCGATATAAGGCAGGGAGTCTTTTGTGGATCCGAAAGTTCCCGTCCAGCTGAATTCGGCGATCAGATCTGTTTCGGGAAATAATTTTTTAAAATCACTCACAAGCTGCTTCGTCTTTTTAGGGATAAGCTTATCGCGTTTTACCGGGTCGTAAAACGCTTCATCCCTTCCGCCCATAATAATCCGGTTATCTTTTGTGCGGCGTATATAAAGGTACGGATCCGCGGTGTTCCAGAACATCGTTTTATCGGTTAAAACCGGCTCTTTGCCTTCAAAATTTTCGGAAGCCAGCGCATAGGTGGAATTGAGGGTTACGATCTTTTTATCGATAAAATGAATAACCTGGTAGCCGGTCGCATTAACCATCTTTTTTGCGGTTATTTTTTCTCCCCTCGGTGTAATCAGCTCGACACCGTTCTTTTTATAATGAATATCCTTAACGGAGGTACGGTCGAAAACCTTCAGGCCCTTTTTTTCTGCGGCCTTCAGCAGCGCATGGGTAAGCATATAGGCATTTGTGGCCGCTCCCTGGGCAGAAAGAATTGCATTGGGTGCCGAAAATCCGAATTGTTCAGCGATCGCTTTTTCATCAAGGAGGTCGACCTCGAAACCTGCTTTTTTCCGGATTGCAAATTCCTTTTCTATTAAACCCGAATCTTTTTTATATGCCGAAAAATAAAGACTTTTATTGCGTTCAAAATCGTCGAATTTTATTTTATCGCAAATGCCGGCAAGGGTATCGATCGATTCGGAACACAAGGAATAAGCGCGGGCGGCGGCTTTGTATCCGACAATTCCGCTCAGTTCCGACAAAGGCTTGTCAAGCTCGTACTGCAGCAGCGACGTGCTTGCGCAGCTGCTTCCCAGACCGATGGTACGTTCGTCGATCAAAACACATTCTACACCTGCATTCACAAGGTAAAAAGCGGCCAAAGCTCCCGATATTCCGCCCCCGAGAACGACTACTTCCGTTTTGAGCGATCTGTCGAGCTTCGGGTATGCGGCAGGTAATCCATGATTAATGAGCCAGAAAGGGTAACCGGTTGATAAATCCAAAACAGTAAATTAATTGGTAATTGAAATTGAAGATAAATCGCCAAGTAAGGTAAACGGGCATTCTTCGCTGCCGTATTTCATCAAATCCTAATCCTTTCTGCAATAATGCTCCGACCGGTCGAACGGGTATTTTTTATCCAGGTCGATATTATTCTTACTGGTGTTTTTTCCCCATGAGAAGAACCGCTCGAAGAACGGGAGGAGCCTGCTGTCCTTTATCTTTCCGAGAAAATAAACCTCGTGTTCCTTTTCCTTCATTCCCATTTCGTAAAGTAATTCATCGTGCTCGGAAATTCCCATCGAATTAAAATACTGCCTCATCCTGAAATATTCGCATACGTTCCCGCTTTCAAGGCTGCCCGCAAAATAAAAAGGCATAAACCGTCCTATGACATGGCATCCGGCCGAGATCACCTTCCCGATCATATAAAACCTCAATTCAAAAAAGCGGGAAACCGGGACATTGTAAAGCCTCATCAGCTGTAATACTTCACGGCGATGGTTCCATTCGTCATTTTCTATCTGGCGGATCGCAACTTTCTCGATATAGGATTTAACCGAGGCCGCATGACCCCGGTAGGCGAAGGCTGCGGCTTTCTCTGCCGAATAAGCCTGCTGCAGCAACCGGATCAATGCCTTATGCTTTAATTCAACCTTTTTAACCGTTTCTGTCTCCACATTAAGCATGAGGCAAATGTAGGAATAGTATCACCAGCAGTAAAGATAATCCGCCGAAATTCGCGTTCCCCGGAATGATTCTCCCCGACCGGTCATCGATCGCTCAAAAACGGATCATTCAAAACCCATAAAAACTATCTTTGCAAACTTTTTTAAAATCCTATGGCTCTCAAATGCGGTATTGTTGGTCTTCCCAACGTCGGTAAATCCACTCTTTTCAACTGTCTTAGCAACGCAAAGGCGCAGGCTGCAAATTTTCCGTTCTGTACCATCGAGCCGAATGTGGGCGTGATCACCGTTCCCGACGAACGGCTTACGGAACTCTCCAAATTCGTGAAGCCCGAAAAAATTGTTCCTACTACGGTTGAGATCGTCGACATTGCCGGCCTTGTTAAAGGCGCATCGAAGGGCGAAGGTCTCGGGAATCAATTTCTGGGGAACATACGCGAATGTGATGCGATACTTCACGTGCTGCGCTGCTTCGACGACGATAACGTTGTTCACGTCGACGGGAATGTAAACCCCGTTCGCGACAAGGAAGTGATCGACCTGGAGCTTCAGCTGAAGGACCTCGATACGGTTGAAAAACGTCTTCAGAAAGTGGAAAAGCTGGCTAAGACCGGCGAAAAGGAAGCAAAACGTGCCCACGACATTTTAAGTCGTTACAGGGAAGCGCTGAACCAGGGAAAATCGGCGCGCACGGTTGTTCTCGATAAGCCGGACGATATCGAATTCGCCAACGATCTTTACCTTCTTACAAATAAGCCGGTATTGTATGTCTGTAATGTGGACGAAGCTTCTGCGACTACAGGAAACAAGCATGTGGAGGCGGTAAAAAACGCGACAAAAGATGAAAACGCGGAGATTTTAATTATTACCGCCGCAATGGAGGCAGAAATAGCTTCGCTCGAAACATATGACGACAAAGTTGCATTTCTCGCGGAGATCGGGCTTACCGAGCCGGGAGTCAACAAGCTTATCAAATCGGCGTATCACCTTCTGAAGCTGCAGACCTATTTTACTGCCGGTGTAAAAGAAGTACGCGCCTGGACGATCGATATCGGGATGAAAGCCCCACAGGCTGCAGGTGTGATTCACACTGATTTTGAAAAAGGATTTATCCGCGCGGAAGTGATCAAATATGCCGATTTTATAAAATTCGGCTCCGAATCCGCCTGCCGCGACAATGGCAAATTAGCCGTCGAAGGGAAAGAATATGTAGTGGGAGACGGCGATGTGATGCATTTCAGATTTAATGTTTAATTCGCTTTGCTAATCATCCCTTTCCGGAAATTCCGTTCGCAGATCTTTTTGCGGTACCCGGAAACGTAGAGATATTTTCCCTTGAAAGAAAGTTTCCTTCCTGCTTTCCATTACAAATCACCGCTTTCCGATTCTGGATTATAAATCGCCGTACATTTAATGAATGTCTGTTCCGTTTTATGATCTGATTATTATCGGCTCCGGTCCTGCCGGCGCGAATACCGCACGTATTGCCGCTCAAAACGGATTAAAGGTACTGCTTGCCGACAAGCGGCAGGAGCTTGGCGCACCCGTTCAATGTTCCGGTGCCGTAAGTCATAACGGGCTGATAGATTCGGGAATTTCTCCCGATCCCGAATATGTGCTTGAACCCGTATACGGCTTCGGAATTTATGATACCGACGGAAACCAGTCGCGCATCGACTACCGCACCGTTAAGCCCGATACTTATGGCGAAGAGGAGGGGAAAACGGCGTTGGGTTATGTGGTAGACCGAAGGCGTTTCGACCGGTATTTAATGACCCAGGCAGAACGTGCCGGTGCCGAGGTCTGGCTTAAAACCGAAGGCATCGGTTACGAGCTGAATCCCGATAATACCTGCACCGTTCTGCTGCGCCGTTTTAACATGGAAATACGCGTCAGGACAAAAGTGCTTGTCGGGGCCGACGGACTGCAATCGCAGGTCGGAAAATGGGCTGGAATTAAAACACACATTAAATTAAATGAGCTTGCGAGCTGCCTTCAGTTTGTGGTGGACGGCGTGGAAACTAACGGCCTGCTTGAAATAGTATGCGGTGACCAATGGGCTCCGGGCGGCTATGCATGGGTTTTTCCGAAAGGTCATGGATATGCGGAAATCGGTTTAGGTGTGATCCGGAATATGACGGATCGCGATGCGCAATGGCACCTTGATCATTTTATGAAAAATTCGTTTTTCAAAGAGCGTTTCAGGAATTCGAAAATCCTCGAGATCCAGGGCGGCGGGGTACCGCTGGCAGCACCATTAAAAACACAGTATGCACAGAATGTAGTACTTGTGGGTGATGCCGCTCGTCACGTAAACCCGGTAACCGGGGGAGGAATTCATACCGCGTTGGCCGGCGGAAAAATAGCCGCTGAATTTTTATCGGGATTAATTAAAAATGACAGGCCTGCAACCAGGGAAAACCTTGCCGGCTACCAGGAAAAATGGCTGGATATCCTGGGAAATAAAATGTGGAAGCTTTATGCTGTTAAATCCGATTTTATTCACACAAAAGATAAACAGCTGCGTGATGATAAACTTTACAAATTGATGTCATCGTATTTCAGCCCGTTGTCCGAATTCAAAAAAATTTAAGATGCCAAAAGCCCCGGTTATATTTCACATAGGATGGAATGCCTGCATTCACTGCGGGGCCTGCGTTGCGGTGTGCCCCCAGAAGCCGGGGTTTATCAGCAGCTTCGATACGATCGCGGTTAATACTCCCTGCGACATCGCCTGCATGATCTGCGAAGACATTTGCCCTGTAAGCACCATTACGCACGAGCTGGTAATAAAAGAAGATAAAAATGAATTTATTGCCGACGATCTGCTGGGATAGTCTAATGCCGGATCATAATTTTCAAAGTGCCGTAAACGTTGACAATGAAATAAATTCCATTGCTGAAAGCGGAGGTATTTATAGAAAATGAATAGCTGTTTACCACTTCCGAATGAATAAATTGACCTATCGGACTATAAACCGGATTGTACCGTGCATTTTTCCGGGATAATTAAATGTGATAAGATCATCGGCAGATTGGGGTTGAACGGCCGCTACAGAACAGTGAGAATGGGCTGCAAGGTGACCGGTAGAGATAAAAATAAAAGCAAGTAAAATAATACGGAAATGCATTCATTATTTAATTTATTAAATAATTATTAAAAGCCGGCAGCAGAAAATACGGTCAGCCGGACGATACGATCAGCAACGGCTTTATTCAAAGATAAATCAGATATAAGCATATTGGCCTCCGGAAGATACCTATCGGATAAGAACGGATTTGTTGCTGATAATCTTTCAGCCTGATAAAAATTCAATCCCGAAAGATCATGGGTCGCTAATTGCACCCTTATTTAAAAAAATATTATGTCTGGAAAAAACAGCAAACAGTTCGGTGTCTGGATGGATGCCCATCATGCAACAATAATCGGTAAAGAATATGTAAATGAAGGCGAATTTGTGGTAAAGGGCAAAATCACGAACAATGAATCGATAGGCAATTCGAACGAGAATGCCGCCAATAATCACGAGAAAGCGCTCGCTCAGAAATTCTTTAAAGACATTTCGGCCCTTATGCAAAATGCCGAAGAAATTCACATTACGGGAACGGGTACTTCCCAGGAGCAGTTTATAAAATACCTGGCGGAAACACCCCAATTCAGGAATACTATTACCACTGAAAGTACCTCGAACAAGATGAGTGAAGAGCAGCTGGTCTCATTGATAAAAGAAAAATTGAACTGATAATTCGATACATTTCACATAAAGCCTGCTTCCTAAAAGGAGTGGGCTTTTTTATGAAAATTAGAGGATGCCTTAAAATTATTTCGCTATGTTTTTAAAAGATAAAAGAGAAAAACGGCTATTTATTCCTACTATCGAATGTCTGCCACAAGTAATCCAGCTTTTCCCAAACACCGGTATTAAATGGTGCCGGCGATATTTCATGAAAAAGGAACGTTTTATCCTCTCCTTTGGAATAGTTAAGATGAACGATCAGGTTTAGTTTCAATGGCCTCAGGGTCATATAATCCAGCATTTCCACGTTCGCTTCGAACGTGAGGATGTCAGCACTTTCAGCAGCCCTGCTCTTTACCGATACGTTAACCCCGGGTATTTTTCCGGTCGGCAATTTCTGCGGATCGGTATTTACCCGGACCAGCCCGGAATAAAACCAGAAGCAGTAAAATGCAGAGTGATTTCATACTATTTATTCTTGAGTTCGTTCGTACAGCCTATTAATCGCGGCAAGATGCCGCCTTGTGAAAAACCTCTCTGCCGGCAGCTTCGTCTGTTTCAATTTGAGCTGCAGGCTGCCATCAGAATTAACATTCAGCGCGCTTTATCGCGTGTTCCTGGAGCCTAAGATAGTTTGAAATCGGGGATACGGGTTAAATGAGTTCGGGCTTAGCACGAAACACCCTAATTTTACAGCCTTTTAAGCAATAAACTTGTCATTCGATCCCAACAGCTTTAACCTTCCCGTTGCAGAAATAATCCCGGAAGTCAGAAATCACCTTGTTTCCAATACGGCTGCAATCATCAGCGCTCCGCCGGGTGCCGGAAAAAGCACCTTGCTTCCACTGGCGTTGCTCGACGAAACCTGGCTGAACGGACAGAAGATCCTGATGCTCGAACCACGCCGTCTGGCTGCGAAAACAATAGCCGTGCGGATGGCCGAACTCTGGGGAGATGAAGTCGGACAAACCGTAGGCTACCGCATCCGCTTTGAAAACAGGATCGGTGCGGCAACCAAAATTGAGGTCGTAACGGAAGGAATTCTAACCCGCATGCTGCATTCCGATAATGCGCTGGAAGGTGTCGGATTGGTGATTTTCGACGAGTTTCACGAGCGCAGTCTCCATGCCGATGTAGCATTGGCCCTGTGCAGGGATGCGCAGCAGGTATTAAGACCGGACCTCAGGATCATGATCATGTCCGCTACGCTGAACCTGCCGAAATTAAGCAGCCTTCTAAATGCGAAAGTGATCGAAAGCAGGGGTAAACAATATCCGGTGGAGATCCACTACGTAGGCGGACAGGATCAGCTGCTGCTGCCCGAAATGACCGCACGCACCGTGATAAAAGCCGTCAGGGAAAACGAAGGAGACGCATTGGTTTTTCTGCCGGGAGAAGCAGATATCCGTAAATGTGCGGAACTGCTGAAACAGGAATTATACGATTTTGCCATTCACCCTTTGTACGGACAATTGCCGGCGCATGAGCAGTTCCTTGCGATAATGCCCGATAAATCGGGGAAACGGAAAGTCGTGCTTGCCACTTCGATTGCGGAAACGAGCCTGACCATCGAAGGCGTAAAGATAGTTGTGGACACGGGCTTCGGGAAAATAATGAGGTTTGATCCCGCTTCCGGCTTGTCGCGGCTGGAAACGGTCCCGGTCTCGAAAGATTCGGCCGACCAGCGGGCCGGACGCGCAGGCAGGTTAAGCCCGGGAGTGTGCTTCAGGATGTGGACCATGGCAACACACCAGCGACTTGCAGAGCATCGCATACCCGAAATCCTTGAGGCCGACCTCACACCTCTTGTCCTTGATATGGCAGAATGGGGCGTGACAACGATCACAGGGCTTACCTGGCTCACTCCGCCTCCGAAAGCAGCGCTGGAGCAGGGAACGGAAACACTTGAAAACCTCAACGCGATTGAAAACGGCAGAATTACAGCCCATGGCAGGCAGATCCACCGGCTTGCCTGTCACCCGCGCCTGGCGCATATGCTGCTGATGGCGGCAGGCGATGATGACGTGCAGCTGGCAACTGACATCGCCGCCGTGCTGGAGGAGCGTGATCCCCTTCCCAGGGAGGCCGGGATAGACATAAACCTGAGAATTGAAGCATTGCGGCGGGAACGCGGAAGAAACAGCATCGGAAAAAAGATGAGCCGTATTGAAAAAGTGGCGGAATCTTACCGTAGAATGCTAAAGACAATGGTAAGCAATGAGCCTGTAGATCCCTATAAAACCGGGCTTTTGCTTGCTTATGCCTACCCTGAACGGATTGCTTTTGCGCGCCCGGGAAATAATGCCCGGTTTCAGCTGGCAAACGGCAAATACGCGGTGGCCGGACACCAGGACGATCTTGCGCACGAGCCCTGGCTGGCAATCGCCAACCTTGATATGCGCGAAGGCCTTGGGAAGATCTTCATGGCCTCGCCCATTAATCCCCGCGATCTTCTTCCGATGGTAAAAGACCAGGAAATCCTGACCTGGGACACGCGCAAAGGCGGGCTTATCGCAAGTAAAGAGCTGCGGATAGGCAGCATAGTTCTGCAGTCGAAGCCACTTGCTTCTCCCGATCCTGAAAAGATAAAAGAAGCGGTATCTAAAGCGCTGAAAACCGAAGGCGAAGCATTGCTGAACTTCGACGAGCAGATGACCCAGCTGCAAAACAGGATCTTAAGCCTCAGAAAATGGAATCCCGGTGAAGACTGGCCCGATGTATCAACAGCGCAGCTGCTGGAGGAAAATGCAAAATGGCTGGGCGATTTTTCAGGCACTGCAAAAAAACCGGATGACCTCAAAAGAATCAACCTTCAGATGGCGTTGAAAAATTACCTGGGATGGGAAAAGCAACAATTGCTCGATACGCTTGCTCCGGCTAAAATCGAGGTTCCCAGTGGTTCCGAAATACGTATCGAATACTTTTCAAACGGAGCCGTGCCGGTACTTTCGGTGCGGCTGCAGGAATTGTTCGGATTAAGTGACACACCTGTCATAAACCGGGGAAAAACACCCGTGGTTCTGCATCTTTTATCGCCGGGTTATAAGCCTGTGCAGGTAACCGCCGATTTACGCAGCTTCTGGAACAATACGTATTTCGAGGTTAAAAAAGAGCTGAAACGCCGCTACCCGAAACATTCCTGGCCGGAAGACCCATGGACCGCTATTCCTGTTGCAAAAGGAAGCAGCAGGAAAAAATGAGATCCCGGCAATAATGAATTAAGCCGAAATCTATTTAATTAATTTGAATGAATTTAGAAACTTTTGGGATGCCTTGTTCATATCATTTTCAGTGGCAGTTATGACCTGGACCATGTACATTTTGTTTTTAACAAGATATAGCCTCACTGTAATTACCGCAAGGCCGTCCTTAAAGTCGATTTTAATTTCCCTGCCCGGGAATCCGTCGATTTCAATGATCTTTTCCGACAATAGCTTCCCTTTGACATTGTTTACCGCTCCGTCGATTCCGCCCCTGAATATATCCGGCAGTCTATCCGTATCGTCCGAATTTACCAGCGAATCCGGGTATTCCGTCGACATTACCATGTAAACGTAATTTGCATCGTTATCCGAAGACTCCGAAGCATCGTACGTATACATATCGAGCTTTAATTCCCCGATCGCAGAATTAACTTTTGTCGCCTCGGTTGCCGGTTGCTTCGGAAATTCCGCGCTAAAAGCCGCGGTTTTAAATAAAACCCAGCTATCGGATTGTGCAGATACTGCCGTTGCCAACAGGAAAAAAAGAGGAATCGTTAATTTTATTTTCATCGCAAGGTGAATGAGGTAATTTATTCTTGTTTTTTAATTGTTGCCGGCGAAGATAAAACAAACGGAAATGCCGGTTACATCTGCCCGGCATACCGGCAAATCTTTCAGACAGATTTTTTTCGCAGCCCGTCGGCGACACAATGATACTTTCCTGAGCCGCCATGCGGTTGTGTTTAAATCCTGCCATTTTAAATTAAGTTTGTTCAATCAAACTGTCATTATGATTAAATTTTTCCGGTACATCCTTATCTGCATCGTACTGATCGCTGCCGCAGATCTTACCGCTCAAACGAACATTACGTTCCGTGTAAACATGAGTGAAGAAACCGTGTCCCCGGACGGCGTTTTCCTCGCCGGCTCGTTCAACGGATTTTCAACGACGGCAACACCGATGAATTCGGCCGGAAACGGAATTTATGAAGTAGAGGTAGGCCTTGTCCCTGATTCCGTTTTCACATATAAATTCGTCAACGGGAATGTATTCGAGCTGATAACCACGGCCTGCGGAACCGACGACGGTAACGGCAATATCAACCGCAGCATCGATGTTCCGGGAGCTGCATCCATACTCCCCGTTGTATGTTTCGGATCCTGTGAAAATTGTCCGGCCGACCCGGTAACCGTCACGTTCAGGGTAAGCATGAGCGGACAAACCGTTTCGGGCGAAGGGGTAAAATTAGCCGGTTCGTTCAACGGCTTTTCAACTACCGCAACCCCTATGACCAATATGGGCGGAGGATTTTACCAGGCCGCCGTTTCTCTGAATCCGGGCGCTTATGTCACCTATAAATTCGTAAACGGAACAGAGTTCGAGCTGGTAAGCAACGGCTGCGGAGTGGATGACGGATCGGGGAATATTAACCGGAGCTACAGCGTTCCGGCCGTTAATGCCACCGTTCCTGCGCCTTGTTTCGGCACCTGCACGAATTGCGAAATTGTGATACCGCAGGTCAATCTTACGTTCAGGGTTAATATGACCAACGAAACCGTTTCTCCGGACGGTGTTTTCCTCGCCGGCTCGTTCAACGGGTTTTCGGCAACGGCAAACCCGATGACGCATATAGGAAGCAATATTTACGAAACTACCGTTCAGCTTCCCCAGGCTTCCGTTATTACCTACAAGTTTGTAAACGGAGATCAATTCGAACTGGTAAGCTCCGACTGCGGTGTAAACGACGGGAGCGGGAACATTAACCGCAGTTTTACGGTTCCGGCGGTAAATGCGGCCATGGCCACAAGGTGCTTCGGGTCCTGCACCGACTGCGAGGAAGAACAGCTTTATGCGATCACGTTCAGGGTAAATATGTCGAACCAGCCAATCGATCCCGCGGGCGTGTTTTTGTCCGGCTCCTTCAACGGATTTTCCACCACGGCTAACCAGCTTACAAATACCGGAAACGGCATTTATGAAACTACAATTCAGCTTGCAGAAGACGCGATCGTGACTTATAAATTCGTTAACGGAACGACCTATGAAACGGTTGGCGCGGAATGCGGAACAGACAACGGCTCGGGGATCATTAACCGCAGCTTTGCGGTTCCTTCCGAAGATTCTACGTTGAATGTCGTTTGCTTCGGCGAATGTTCCGACTGCGAGATTGCAGAGCTTTCGGGAGTTACTTTCCGGGTAAATATGTCGAATGAAGCGGTAGATCCCGGCGGAGTATTTTTATCCGGCTCCTTCAACGGATTTTCCACCACGGCTAACCAGCTCACAAATACGGGAAACGGAATTTATGAAACCACAATTCAGCTTGCAGAAGACGCGATCTTGACCTATAAATTCGTTAACGGAACAAGCTACGAGATCGTAGGGGCAGAATGCGGAACCGATAACGGCTCGGGGATCATTAACCGCAGCTTCACCGTTCCTTCGGAAGATTCGACCCTTAACATCGTTTGCTTCGGCGAATGTTCCGACTGTGAGCTGCAGGTTCCTGTGACAATTACATTCAGGGTTAATATGAGCAACGAGCCTGTATCGGGCGACGGGGTTTTCCTTGCCGGATCATTCAACGGGTTTTCGGCAACGGAAAACGAGATGACGGCAGTTGGAAACGGAATTTACGAAACCGCTGTCGGACTAACCTCCGGGGAAGCCGTAACCTATAAATTCGTTAACGGAACCGATTACGAGGAAGTACCGGCTGCCTGCGGAATAAATGACGGTTCGGGAAACATCAACCGTGGCTATACGGTTCCGGCAATTTCTGCTGCGATACCTGCAGTGTGTTTCGGCACCTGCACGAGCTGTACCGGTGCCCCTGCCGTCCAGGTCCGGTTCCGTGTAAACATGAGCAATGAAACTGTTTCGGGCGACGGAGTAAAGCTTGCCGGCTCGTTCAACGGATTTTCAGCCACGGCCAACCAGATGACTGCTACAGGGAACGGCATTTACGAAGCAACCCTGCTCTTACCGGTTGATTCCGCGATCACTTATAAATTCGTAAACGGCACTGCTTACGAGTTAATTAACGGGGATTGCGGACTGGACGACGGGAACGGAAACATCAACCGTTCTCTTGTCATCGGCTCGTCCGACACAACGCTTCCGCTCGTATGTTTCAATTCCTGCGAGGATTGCATCGTTGCACCTACCGTTAATGTTACTTTCCAGGTGGATATGTCGGAACAGGAAGTCGATCCGTCGGGTGTTTTTATTGCCGGATCATTTAATGGTTTTTCCACCACTGCAAATCCATTGACCGATGCCGGAAATACTATTTACCAGGCGGTGATCGCACTTACACCCGCAACGAACGTAACGTATAAATTTCTGAATGGTGCCGATTGGGAAGAAGTGACGGGACTTTGTACTGCGGATGACGGCAACGGCAATATCAACAGGTCCTTATCAATACTTTCCTCCGATTTTACCACTCCGGTTTCCTGTTTCGGCTCCTGCGGAGTTTGCCTTACGACCTCTGCTTCCGAAGCAGTTCCGGAAAAAATTCCGGCAATTTATCCCAACCCTGCAACTACCATCATTACACTTAAGAACGCGCAGCATTCAACCTTGAAAATTTATTCGGTCGAAGGAAAACTGCTGCGTACATTTTTAAATGTTGCTTCCACTACGCTCATCGATATTTCCGGTATCCCTTCCGGAATTTATATTATTGCCACGGAAGAAAAAGAAGCCAGTCATTTCACACGGCTTATCAAATACTGAAAACAAAAAAGACCGGCTCATTCCGATGCCGGTCTTTTCATTTGATTCGGAATTATATTGATTATTGTGGTTTTTTAGAAGTGGATTTTGTCCTTGAGGTCGAATCTATTCTCGCTTTGTTGGTTGCTTTTCCTGTTTCTTTCTGCTTTTGCATCATCTCGTCGTTTTTACGCGGCGGAGCGGTCGGATTGGCTTCACTCGTGCGGTTTGGATCCGTGGCTTTATTTTTTTCCAGCTTTCTTTCGCCGTCCGGCGGATTATTCCTGTAAACAGTGTCTGCCGGCGGATTTACAGGGTCGGTGCTTCTTTCATCGGGTGTCTGGGCAAAAAGGGCTGTTGTGCAAACAGCAGTAAAAAATGCGATTGCTAAAATGTTCTTTTTCATACTTATATGATTGATAAATAGCTATTTTCAGGAATTATGCCACCAGGGGAAATCGCTGTTAACACTGCAAATCAGGCAAAACAAGGTGGGGAAATACTTGCCTTTTGCGGCGGATTTTCCTTGCGGAAATTAATGCGTCAATTACGAACAATTAACCTTCCGGTCTCTTTATTTAATTCCTTTAACGCACCTTAAAACAAATCCCCAGATGGAAAAAAGAAAAGCCGGGAATTCCGAACTCAGCATAGCGCCACTTGCTTTCGGCGGAAATGTATTTGGCTGGACAGCCGGTGAGATGCGCTCTTTTGAATTACTCGACGCATTTACCGGGGCAGGATTCAATTTCATAGACACAGCTGATGTGTATTCGCGCTGGGCCGATGGAAATTCGGGAGGAGAATCGGAAACGCTCATCGGTAGCTGGATGAAGAAACGCGGAAGCAGGAACCGGGTGATCGTTGCCACGAAAGCAGGCGGCGATATGGGAAACGATAAAAAAGGACTCCGCAAAGCTTACATCATGCAGGCCGCTGAAGATTCATTGAAACGGCTTCAGACGGATCATATCGACCTTTACCAGACACATTTCGACGACCTTTCCGTTCCCGTCGAAGAAACACTTGAAGCCTATGCAAAGCTTATAGAGCAGGGCAAGGTAAGGTACATCGGGGCATCCAATCTAAGCCCCGAACGGCTGATCGAATCGCTGGATGCTTCACGGAATTCGGGGCTCCCACGTTACGAATTTTTCCAGCCCCATTATAACCTCGTGGAACGCGAAAAATTCGAAGGCCCTCTCGAACGAATCTGTCTTGAAAATAACCTTGCGGTGATAAGCTATTATTCACTTGCGAGCGGATTTTTATCGGGAAAATACCGCAACCTCGACGACCTTGGTAAAAGCGTGCGCGGCGGCGGCGCAAAAAAATATATAGACGAAAAAGGACTTTCCGTATTGAAAGCGCTTGATGAGATCTGCGAGGCACACCGGGTGAAGCCGGCAACGATCGCGCTCGCCTGGCTCATGCAGCGAAAGGCCGTGACCGCCCCGATCGCAAGTGCCACCGACGTTGCGCAGCTTGCCGAACTGATGAAAGCTGCCGAAATTTCCCTTAATCCGGCAGAGATCGAAATGCTGGATAAGGTAAGCGCGCCGACGGAATAGCGGAAACCCCGGTTACTTTCTGCGGGTTAACAGGATCTTGCAGATCCCTTCCGATTGTTACGAAACGGTACATCTTAAATCCGGCCTCATCCTTATCTTTGCCCTATGGCCGAACAACAGGAAAGCACATATAACGACGATTCGATAAAATCCCTCGACTGGAAGGAGCACATCAGGCTTCGGCCGGGAATGTACATCGGAAAGCTCGGGGACGGGTCCTCCCTCGACGACGGGATCTACGTTCTTTTGAAAGAGGCGATCGATAACTGCATCGACGAGTATGTGATGGGATTCGGTAAAAAGATCGAGATTTCCATTAAAGACAGGATGGTGAAGGTGAGGGATTACGGCCGCGGGATTCCCCTGGGAAAAGTGGTGGACGTGGTTTCGAAAATCAATACGGGAGCCAAGTACGATTCCGTCGCATTCAAGAAATCCGTCGGGCTGAACGGGGTCGGAACCAAAGCCGTTAATGCGCTTTCGAGCTATTTCAAGGTGCAGTCGGTACGTGACGGCAAAATCAAAGTCGCCGAATTCGAAAAAGGAAACATTACCCAGGATCCTGCAGTAGGCAACACGAACGATCAGCGGGGAACAATGGTTCAGTTCTTTCCCGACGAGCAGATCTTCGGAAACTTCAAGTTTATCAACGAGTATGTTGAGAAAATGCTTTGGAATTATGCTTACCTCAACACCGGCCTGAGCATTCATTTCAACGGTAAAGTATTTAAATCCGAACGCGGGCTTTACGACCTCCTGGAGCAAAACCTGAGCGACGAGCCCCTCTACCCTATCATTCATCTTATCGGTGAGGACATCGAGATCGCACTGACCCACGGCGGACAATACAGCGAAGAGTATTATTCGTTCGTAAACGGCCAGCATACCACCCAGGGAGGAACGCACCAGGCAGCGTTGCGTGAAGCGGTTGTCAAGGTGATCCGTGAATTTTACAAAAAGGATTTCGATGCAAACGATATCCGCCAGTCCATTATCGCCGCGATCAGCATAAAAGTGATGGAGCCGGTTTTTGAATCGCAGACCAAGACCAAGCTCGGCTCGCAGAACCTCGGCCCGGATTCTCCCGCGATCAGGACCTTCGTCCTCGATTTTCTTAAAAAAGAGCTCGACAATTATCTTCACCGCAAGCACGATGTTTCGGAAGCTTTACTTGCCAAGATCCTTCAAAGCGAAAAGGAACGGAAAGAGCTGAGCGGAATCCGCAAACTGGCAAGGGAACGGGCAAAAAAGGTAAGCCTGCATAATAAAAAACTGCGCGACTGCCGGGTTCATTATAACTCCAACCACGAAAACCGCTTAAATACCACCCTTTTTATCACTGAGGGAGATTCTGCATCGGGCAGCATCACCAAAAGCCGGGATGTGAACACACAGGGTGTTTTCAGCTTAAAGGGAAAGCCGCTTAACTGTTACGGCCTCACCAAAAAGATCGTTTATGAGAACGAGGAGTTCAACCTCCTCCAAAGCGCGCTGAATATCGAGGACGGAATGGATGACCTGCGTTACAATAACATCGTGATTGCAACCGATGCGGATGTCGACGGAATGCACATCCGCTTGCTGATCATTACGTTCTTCCTGCAATTTTTTCCCGACCTGATCAAAAACGGTCACCTTTATATTCTGCAGACCCCGCTGTTCAGGGTGCGCAATAAAAAGGACACATACTATTGCTATTCGGAGCAGGAACGCCGCGATGCGATCGCTAAAACGGGCAAAAACCCGGAAATCACACGTTTCAAGGGATTGGGCGAGATCTCGCCGGATGAGTTCAAGCATTTCATCGGCAAAGACATCCGGCTGGAACCCGTCATTTTCGGACGAAATGAAAATATGCACCAGCTCCTGGAATTTTATATGGGAAAAAATACACCCGACCGGCAGCTGTTCATTATCGATAACCTGAAAGTGGAAAAAGACCTGGTCGAAGAGCTTGAGGAGATTATCAATCATTGATCGTTAATCGGAAAGCAGCGATTTAATTTCATTGAAACCGGTTTCATCCGGACAAAAAAACAATATGAAGACAAGAATAATTACTCTCCTGATTGCGCTTTTTTCCGTCAATTCCTATGCACAGGTAATGCTTGGAAACTATTCCGTTACCGGCTACCTGAAAACCGCAACGCATCCGCAGGGCTGCGACAGTTCTTATGTAACCAGGCTCCCCGACGACAGCATTTGGGTTAACCTCGAGGAAAATTCGGTTGTTACAGGAACATTTTCGGCTCCTGCCGTAAACGGAGCCGGCCCGGACCTGCTTCTTGAAACAGGATTTCATCCTTCCAATTACGCGGTGAGCCTGCTTCTGTCGAACGGCGAACAGAGTGCCGTGCACCAGGTGATCATTACCGACTGGATCACCCTTGAAATGATCAACTGGTATCACCTTTTCAGCACTCCCTGTGGCCAGGGCATCGTACCTTCGACCCAGCACATCCTTCCGCTCGATTTTATCGATGATTTCGATCTTACGGATGCCAGCATTGTAACGGGCATACAGTTCATCATGCTGGCCACCGTAGGTCAGCCCGACTTCGCTGGTGCATACACACTGGAAAACACGACCGTAGGCCTGCCAGGCAGGAGTAGTAAGAGCATCCTGCAATTCAATCCCAATCCGCTGACGAGCTCCGCCATTTCGAAATTAAATACCTTATCATTAAAAAATCCCGTGGTAAAAGTGTTCAACGGCTTCGGTAAGGCTGTGAAGCCGGCTGTAACCATAAATTCCTCCACCATTGAAATAGAAAGAGGAGACCTCGTCAAAGGAATTTATTTTGTTCAGCTTTGGGATAATAGCGGCCTGGTGGCAGAAACGAAACTGGTTGTCGATTAAACAGGATATTAAGCTATTTTTCAGCGGTAAAACCGTTTTTTGAATCCTGTCTTGTTGCTGAATCTATTCAGGGATAAAATGAGCCTTCCTTCAAATTATAGTATCAGAACCGAAGCAGCCGGCGATCATGAAGCGGTTTATGAATTGAATAAGCATGCCTTCAGGCGCGAAAATGAAGCCGATCTGGTAGAAGCGCTAAGGAAGAGCGATGCATTTATTCCGGCTTTGTCACTGGTTGCGGTTACCGATGAAAAAATCGTGGGGCACATTCTTTTTACCAGGATAAAGATAATCGATGAAGACGGATGCGAAGCGGAAAGCCTTGCCCTGGCTCCGATGGCGGTTCTTTCCAGGTTCCGGAACAAAGGGATCGGTTCCCTGCTGATCAGTACCGGGCTGAAAATCGCTGCAAAGGCCGGATATAAAAGCGCGATTGTCCTGGGCCACGAAGATTATTACCCGAAATTTGGCTTCGAGCCGGCGGAGAAATGGGATATCCGGGCACCGTTCGATGTTCCCTCAGAAGTATTTATGGCAATAGAGCTCCTGGAAAACGGGTTAAAAAATGTAAGCGGAACCGTTCATTTTTCTAAGGAATTTGAAGCCGTATAAAGCAGTCGTGCGGCAATTCTTATCCGCATTTAATTTCTTCATTCTTTCCAGCACAGTGGGATCCGAAGCTTGGAATTCACGTGACTTGAAGTCGCGG
>JADMIO011545301.1_pt1 | contig 98817 bp, 88 predicted proteins | sample 8958161 | NCBI WGS metagenome assembly JADMIO01 (sample SAMN16585339, study PRJNA669376) | soil metagenome | isolation source: Crop rotation soil | place: USA: Cullars Rotation, Alabama | collected 2011
CGCGACAACTTGTCCACGTGGAATTCTAAGCTTAGGATCCCAATGTGCTGGAAAGTGATCGTCCGGCATGGACGCCGTCCACATAGCGAGGCCCGTACTGAGTTCGGAATTACTAGGCCCTTTGATCTTCAGCCGGCTGCCACTGATCGATAAGACATCGCTGAATGCTTCTTGTTCGTACCAAAGACTGGAGAGATTGTTGGTGTCTGCGCGGCCGAATTCGTCCCGCTGGACGTCCGCATTGACGTCGTAGCCCGAACCGGTGAAAGAAAAGTCATCGACGAAGCCGTTGTAGACGCCGGTTATTCCCACGCGACCCTTATTGATGTGCTCGGCATTAACGTCGGTCAAGTCCCAGACCAAGGTGCTGTTGACATAGACCTTGATGTTGCGGGTCGCGCTGGTTCCTTCAACGCGCAGCTCATCCCCCGAAGCAAAGCCTCCTCCGCTATAGGAAGCCAGGACATACTGCGTGTCGCCGTCAAAGTAGGACACATATCGATTGCCTCCCACCGCCACATAAGCGCGGTAGCGGTGTACTCCATCCGACCAGAACACAATGCCGCCATATGCGGGCGTCCCGACCGAGTGCACCTTCACCGAAGCAACGAAATCTTTCGCAGAATAATCGCTGAGCGCGTCGGTCCAGGTATTAGCTGGTTGGGTGAGGACGCGCGCCTTGTTGCCGTCGATGTGCCAGGCGCCGTAGGAAGACCACGCCGTATTGTTCAGTCCAGTGGCGTCGGAACGATTAAAATTGTCCGTCAAGGCGGGATTGATCCAGGTTCGAACCGACACGCTGCTGGAATCTGAGGACGCGTTCCCCGCTGCATCAACGGCACGGACCGTATAAGAATAGGCGGTGTCGCCGGTCCTTCCGGTATCCGTGTACGTCGTTGCGGTAATGAGCGACCCGCCGGAAATCAGCGAGCTATCTCGATAAATGCGATATCCCGCAATCCCGGAACCTCCGGCATCGGTCGAGCTATTCCATCGCAATTCGACAATGCTATTGGTCAGTGCGCGGCCGTTAAGACCCGCTGGAATACCTGGAGCCGTGCTGTCTCCAGACGTTCCACTCGTGGTTACCGCGACGGATCCGCTGGCCGAGGAGTGATTCTGCGCGTTGTCGAACGCGACGATGGTATAGGTGTATCCGGTCGACGGAAGAAGCGGCTGATCGGTGAAGCTGGTCGCTGACGGTCCTGCTGTTCCTACCGGAAGATTGGCGGCGCTGCCTTTCTGGCGATAAATCTTGTAGCCGGCTAAACCCGAACCTCCCGAATCGGTTGAGGTGCTCCATGTCAACAATACCGAAGTCGGGGTGACGCTGGAACTCGCGGCGTTCGTCGGCGCACTGGGCGCTGTGGAATCAGAAGAAGCGGGCGTGACCGCCGCGATCTCTTTGCCGCCCGGACCCGCATAGATGTGATCTTTCTTGAAATAGAGCGTCGTTCCGGTCGCCGTGAGGTAGCGGATGATGACGATGCCCGATCCGCCAGCGGCTCCCGCAACATTGCCGCCTCCCGCTCCGCCGCCGCCTCCTGTGTTCGCTGTACCCGCGGTTCCAACTTCATTGCTACTACCGCCGGCGCCGCCTCCTCCCGCTCCGCCGGAACCGCCTGTAGAGCTGTCACCGCCGCCACCCCCGCCGCCAGCATAAGTAACCGATGAGCCGGATATTGAAGACGACGTTCCTCCGCCGCCTGCGCCGCTTGTGGATCCGGACCCGTTTGAACCAGCGGAATTCGCGCCACCTCCACCACCGGACGTTCGCGGCGATACCGTGCCCGTGCCGCCGTTGGTGCCCTGCCCACTTGTCCCTGTCCCAGCGCTTCCGCTGAACACGCCCTGAGCTCCTCCGCCCGAGCCCCCACTGCCGCCATTTTCGTCAGTACCACTTCCGTTACCGCCGCCACCGCGGCCGCCGCCTGTTGACGTTATGGAGCCGAACACTGAATTTGAACCGGCCGTTCCGGGCGTGCTCGCCGAGCCCCCGCTTCCACCGGCTCCGATCGTTACGGTGTATCCCTGAGCGGTGACCGAAAGCGTTCCGGTTCTGAATCCGCCTGCGCCGCCTCCGCCCCCGCCGTTTCCGCCTCCACCGCCGCCACCGGCCACGACGAGGTATTCAACGTCGCCTGTCCCATTTGGCGTGAATGTTCCGGAGGAGGTGAAGGTATGGACGGTATAGGAACCGCTCGTCGTCACCACTCCGCCGGTGGCGGAGAACCCGCCCTGCGCCGCGACGCCACCATTGAACACTGAAAAGACCGTTGAAAAGGCGAACAATAGCAGGAAGAGGGTAAGGCAACGGTCCTTCATGTATTTCTTACTCCGTACGAGGATGTTTGTGCTCTGAGTGATAGCCCTATATCAAAGTTGATCTGGAATGCCCTTGGACTGAAACCCTCAGTCCACAAACTGGCAAGGAATCCGGTAGGCCTGCATCCTGCGTTAAGAGGTCTTTGAGAATCCTTTCAGCGCCCGGTAGTAAATGACAGGCGGATGATCGGATACAACAAAGATCACTTGGTAAAAACGGCTATTTCTTGGTAAATCCGGCTGTTTTGCGGAGAACGCTTGGCGTAGTGTGGAAACGTTCTTTGAAATATCGAGTGAAATTACAACTATCGGGAATGCCGCTTTCAGCACAAATCTGCTTAATTGGAGTCGTGCTGTGAAGCAAAAGATCCTTAGAGCGCTGCAATCGAAGTTCTTTCACGTACTCGGTTAGGCTCATCCCGACGTTTTCTTTGAAAAGGTGTCGCAATCTCGAAGGGCTAAGATCTACGAGGTCTGCCAATTCGCCTGGTGTGACGGTTGGTCGTTCTTGTATTTCCGCAACGACAACAAGAATCCGTCGGTCCCTGATTACCAGACTGCTGAAACGAACTTGTAATGCTCCGGTAGCCATTGCAAGTTTGCAAGAGGAGAACGAATCGCTGAACGAAATGGTCCTGCAAATGACAGTCAGGCCTTTCTCAGCAGTCCCCTATATACATAAGACGTAAAAACCGGCAGCTTCCCTGCAAAAATCGTGAGGTATCGAATGTCTTGAGGCTTTCATTGTCGCCGGTGAAAAGCAGCTTAGTACGTCCCTTCTTCGAGCCCATCAGTAGCCCACTCTTCGTTGGCGTTCGCGTAGGTCAACGCGCGCTTGCCTGGCTCGGTCACAGCCATATATCGTCTTGGCGGGCGGCCGCCCTCAGAATCACTCAGCCATGTCCGGAGGAGACCGCGCTCTTTAAGCGAGTCCATAGTCATATAGACTTCGGCCAGGGTGACGCTTCGTCCCTCCAACTGAGATAACTTCTCCTGCCAAGACACGTTATGGGCGTCCCCTTTTAACAACGCGACGGCCATGAGAAATCGATATTCAAGTGGGGATATGCGTGCGACCGCATTTTCATCGATCGACGGCGCCGCTTCCAGAGTCGTTTTAAGCCTTTCGAGACCGCGCTCGCGCGCCGCGTCCCATTCTTCGGGCGTTCGCGTCCTCAGGTAGCGCTTCAAGAACCGGCTGATTTTTTCATCGATGGGTTTCATTGCTCCCCCTTTACGAAATGCAGCAAGCGCTGGCGCAGACGCCACAACGTGAGACCGACCATCGAGACGGACATTCCAAGCATCCACGCGATCTCTTCATTGGTATGTCCATCGAGGTATTTGAGTCTGATCATTATTGCCTTTTTCGGTTTTAGCGTCTGCATGAACGCGTTGAGTTGGCCCAGCTTCTGTTCGAATGAGTCCGGCGGCTCGGGCGCTGGAGCCTCAAAAGCATCCAGGTCGAGGTCGCCGTCGGTGGCCAGCCTTCGCTCGCTGATGACGCGCATGGCGAGGTACTTTGCTGCTCGAATGAAGTAGCCCTGAGGATTGACGATCGTGATAATGGACCTGCCGCTTCTGAAGAAGTCCACAAAGATATCGTGGACAACTTCTTCCGCATCCTCAAAATTACCCATCACGTGAAGAGCGGTTTCAAATGTCACGCGGTAGTACTGGCGATACACGCGCTCCAGTTCGGCCGCGGCAGCGGCATCGACCGGGCTTTTGGTTTCTGTGGACATAGGGCTTTGGGTGACCGGCATTCTACATCGTTTCCGGAAAATAGGGGACGGAGGAGAATTCCCTCCGTCCCACGTTGATCCGGAACATCGCTAGATGGCGATACGGGTTGCTGAGTCACTCCAGTCCGTCAGCTTTCCGTTTCCGAAAGCGCGTATCTGAAAGAGGTACGCGTTGCCGGGCGTGAGGCCGTTAACGGAAATGTTGCGGGAGTTCTGATACGGCGGCAGCACCGTCCAGGCGCCGGGACGTCCCTCGTTGTCATTGACGGCGTAACGCAATTCATAGTTACGCGCGCCTTGCAAAGGACTCACCGACACACGGATCTGTCCGGTGGCCGGCCCGTTCTGGAGCTTACGAATAATGGGCTGCGGCAGCGGGACCTGAGAGGCACGGCCGGGACGGTTTGTATACGCCGGCAGGAATCCGGTCGAACGCAGTTTTGCGACGTCCTGGTCGCAGTTGGCTTCAACCCAGTGGCCAAGTTTGCGCATCATCTTCACAACCTCGTCTCTGAGTTTGTTGCGTTCGATGATGGCCTTCTTGCCGCCATCTGCCGCGGTGTAGATGGAAGTGGTAAATTCGTCGAGGGTGTTTTTGAAATCATCGAGCGGCACCGGCGGGTGTTTAAAATCCGGGTGATCCTTGAGGCCTTCGTACACCGCGACGCCATCGTTAGCAAGCTCAAGGGGAGGTTTCGTCATATTCAGCATTACACGTACTTTGGACATGGGACGTTTCCTTTCTTCGAATCGAACGTTTTGGGATCATGGCGCTTCTGGAAAACCGGTTTGGAATCGTCCATCCCGCCAGCCGCCTTCACTAGAGAAGTGACAAAAGTGGGTTCCGCATTATCATTTTTGAGAAAAAAGATTTTCAGTTCGGGGAGAAGTCGTGAGGGAATGCCTTGGCCGCGTTTTTACGCCAAATACTGCGCGAAGTCATACTGCGACTCATGAAGCAACGCTTTCTTGAGACGAAGGAATGCCTTCGCGAGACAGAGTCATCACTTCGTCTCTTCTTTAAGCCATTCCTCGCGCGTTGTCGCGCTCCAGTTCATGAAGCAATTGCTTAATGCGGCGAACCCACGTTTTGCGGCGCGAAAGCGTTGCTTCGTTCCGTTTTTGGACAATTCTTCCGGCGTTGTCGTCCTTCAGCTCAAGAAGCAATTGCTTCGCGTGATGTAGGAATCGCTTCACCGGCCGAACGGATCACTTCGTCCCATTCGTGGACAATTCCTGCGGCGTTGTGATTCCCCCGGCTCACGAACCTATTCCCTCATGCGGCAAAGGATGGTTTCGCGAAGCAAAGGCATTGCTTTGTCCCTTTTTGGCGAATTCTTGCGCAAAAGCGCTTTGCGGGTTTACTATCCACGGCAAAATCTCTGGAGATCCCAACATGACTGCGCAAACCCGCAAGCTCGTCACAAGAACGATGCAATGGATGGTGCCGGTCGAGCACCGCCATGAGATGGTTGAGGTCCGCTTTGAAAATGGGCCGGTGCTGCGAAACATTTTCGATCTCTTCATCGCATTGCCCGGCGTCTTCATCCTCCAGATACGTCGAACCTTCCATCCGACGTTTGTTGCCGCACAGGCCATCCTTATATTTATAGCTGCGCTCTCAGGACCGCCCGGCCCCTGGTTTCTGATCGCGGGCGTCGCTTCGCTCGTACTGGTGGTATGGGACGCCTACATCGATCAATCCGAGCGGACATTGGGCGAACCGTTTAGTTACGGGATGGTCGGGCTGGTGTGCGTCGTCTTCTGCGAATACGTCTTTACGATGCGGGGGCGCTTCGTGGTCACCGGAGAATTCCTTGTCGCCTGCGGCCTCACCATGCTCATGGTGGGAGGGTGGCGCCTGGCGCATAACGTCAAGTTACCGCAGAGCGATACGCGAACCGATGAAGAACGGTATGAGGCGGCGATCCGGCTGATTGCGTTTTGGTGGGTTGCGGCCTTTTTGGTCAGTGCTCCGACGGTCAATGCAGTGCCGGGAAGCGCAGCGCGGGACGCCACTATCGGGTCTCTGCTGGTGATGGGAATTATGGGAGCATTTTACACCCGCCGAGCCGCAGTCAGGCCTCCCACAAAACTGAGTTGGGTCCGGCTGGTGTCGAACGAAACCCGTGAACGCCTCGCCTGGTATGCCAACATGCTGATGCGGCCGGTGAAGCGCGATCTGTTTCTAGTCTCAATCGGTTTTGAAGTCGGCTTATTCCTGGTGAGCTGGTCGCTTCCGCCAGTTGCGTTTTGGCGATCGTGGACCGGCGATCCGATGGCTTCCCAAACCGATTGGCTGATTGTGTGGCGGCATATCGGCGGCATGTCTCTGATCACTATCGTCTGGATATATGTGCACCGCGCGAATTACGACGCCGCCAGGAAGATGCTGCAGAAAGCAACGAAGCCTCACGACAAGGCCGACAAAGACTGAGACATGTTTCGCCGAACGTGGGGCTCATTCATAGCCGCGGATTACGCGGATTTCACGGATGGGAAAACCACCATTCAGTCCCCTTTGGATTTCCCATCCGTGAAATCCGCGTAATCCGCGGCTACTTTCCCACCTTTGGGGAACGGCTATCCCCGAAGTCCGAAGGGATAGCCGTTTGCCGGCTAGGCGGAAGCGATCTGTTTGGCTTCGGCCGCCGACTGAATTGGAATCTGCCGTGTCTGCATGTACTGCGCAACGATCGGCGTCGTGATTTCCAGGACGCCGTTTTCGAACTTCGCGGCGCACTTCTCCGAATCGGTCAGCAATTCCGACGGCAGGGTGATCCGCCGCTCGAACTTGCCATAGGGAACTTCACTGGCCAGAACGCGAACGTCCTTGCCAACATTTTCCATCTTCCGTTCGCCGTTGATCGTGAGCACATTGTCGGTCAGCGATACGTTCACGTCCTTCTGATCGACGCCGGGCAGGAACAGACGAACCTTCAGATCTTTCTCCGTAACGTAGCAGTCGAAGGCCGGAACCCACTTCACGTCGCGGCTTTCGGGGCGATCGAGCGCCTTATTAAAGAGTTCGTCAAAGTTGCGGTGAATGGTCATCAAGTTGTCAAAGAGATTGTTCGTAAACATAAGCTCCTCCTAATTTGATGATTGAGAATGATTTTGTTCGGACTCCGTATTTGGAAATTCAAGACCCATCACGCCGGGATAGTACCAGGCCGACAGAGGCTCCAGGCTGCCGCGGGGGCTCTCACCAAAAATCAGGCGAGTCGTTTCCGCCAGATTCCTCAATTCGACAGGAATCCCGAAAAGTGTTGCGTAGACTTTGGTTTCCGTGGGGTCCGTGATGCGAACCAGCGACGGGTCCATTGCCGGATCGGCACGTTTGATGACGTAAGACCCTGCCGGAAGAACGACCTTGCCCGGAATCCGCACCGGTTGGTTAATGCTGAAAGCCGTCTTCCGATCCCAATCGTCCGCGCTTGCGACTTGAACGCAAACGAGAACGAGCAGAACAACCATTAGGATTCTTCTCATTTGTGTTCTCCTGAATATATTTTTGAGTTGGATGCGGCTCCCGGACGAGAAAAGCTTTGCCGGGGGGTTTTACCCCATCCAATTTTTATAGACGAAAAAGCTCAAAAACGTGAGCAGGGACGGATGTAAATGCAGGCCGGAAAAAAAACAATTCTTGTGGGGATGACACCGAAGACATTGCGGACCTCGTGGCGACGATGCTCGGCTTCGAGGAGTTGCTAAAAGTCATTAGATGTTGCCGAAGGCGTACCGAACGACTGTAGGCGCGGTCTATGACCGCGCGTATCTTGTTGAAGCATGGAAGAACGCGCGGTCATAGACCGCGCCTACAGTCGTTCGGATGCGCTTCGCGCGTCCTTTACCGCCTGTTGCCGTGGCTTTCCTTTGAACCGCGCTCGATCAGCTTTTTGGTCAGAACCACCATTCCGATTTGTTGCGACCACTCCGAGGCGAGATTACTCACCACCGTTCCCCACTTGCTGTCCGGTTGCACGCGCGCGAAGAGCAGCAACCAACCCACCCATGTAACGCCGAGAACGATCGTCAGGGAATGCCGGCGCAGGAAACCAATATGTTTATGAATGCCGCGAGCGTGCGGTTGCCGGCTTTCCTGGGATCCGCTCTCGAAGAACCATTTCGTGAAGACGATCGCCACGACGACTCCGGCCCAGTCCGCCACGGCGTTCCCAAAAAACGATCCGCGGTGCGACTTCGGGTCGGCCTGCGCGTAGAGAAAGATCAATATGGTGAAGATGCCGAGAGCGGCCAGACTGAGGGAGTGTTCTTTCCAGAGAGGCGTTTTCTTCTTCTTTCGGCTTCGGGACGTCATGCCTCCAGAATAGCGCGCCCCAAATAGAAAAGCCCGGCGCCGCCGAAGCCGCGCCGGGCCTTTCTTAACTTAGTCGTTAACGACTAGTAGCGGTTGCGTCCACCGCCGCCGCCGCCACGGTTGCTTCCGCCGCCGCCGAAGTCGCGTTTGACCATCGGCTTGGCTTCATTCACCGTGAGGGCCCGGCCGCCCAGTTCCGCGCCGTTGAGCTTCGCGATTGCCTTATTGGCATCTTCTTCGCCCATCACCACAAAACCGAAACCCTTGGAACGCCCTGTGTCGCGATCGGTGATGATTGCCACCGACTCGACAGGACCAAACTGTTCAAACGCAGAAGTGATATCGCCTTCAGACGTCTGAAAGGACAAATTTCCAACAAATAACTTTTTCGACATTTTTTCCTAACTTTGTAAGGGAACTTCCGGGGCTTTGCGGTGAGGATTAAGGATCAATCGGCTACCGGTCAGAACTGGAGCTTCCGAACATTGAATTTACGCGGCATGATCGCCGCACTTCTAAGCATACGCGCGCACGCCGTGGTGTCAACCGGGAAGAAATGTCCGCAGGCGTTTCATCCATTTCTCCAAGATCACTCAAAATAATGGAGTAATTGTTCGGCATCCGACTTGCAATGCCTTTCGTCTTTGGATGGGAGGAGTTTTATGAAAAATCCAAATGGAAAGACCTCACAAGATGTCCCCAAGGCCGGCCTCTATGTTTCCGATTGCTGCAATATCGAAAAAGCTTTCGAGGCGCGCGCGGTGTTTCAACGGTGCCCGGAGTGCGAGCGGCTCACCAAGTGGGAATTCGTGATGCCGGTTAAAGGAATGGTCGCATGATCCGGTTTCAAGTCGGCGACGAAGTTCGTATCACAGGTCTACCCGCATCGGAGTGGCAAAACGAGGCGGGAATCATTGTGAGAACCTACGAAAGAGCCAGCGACGACGGCACGGAAGGACAGGAGTGTGAGGTGAAACTTCACGGCGGCCGGCGCTGGTTCCTGGCCACGCATTTGACCCGAGCCGTGCCGGACAGAGCTCGCCGCTTTTTCAGAGGCGAGGCCCTGCACCGCTGGAGCGATCTCTCGCCCGACGACGTCACGTTCCTAACCGGAAAACGCGACGAACTGATTCAATTCCTGCAAGAACGCTTCGGATTCGGATTGAAAAGGGCGGCGATGGAAGCCGATTCGTTCATATCCGATATCGAGAACCGCATCCAATCCGCCCGCGGAGACTCCGTCCGGACGGTCCGTTCAAGCGCATAATCCCGACAATTACGCGGCGCGCGCGACAGTATGCCGTTGGTGAGTTGCGTCTTCCTCGCCTGGATCTGTTTCCCGAGTTCCCTGAGTCAACGCTGCGATTAGGCATGCGTAATCCTCCTAAATTCAATATAGGCGAAGCGCCGCCGGGGTTTTCTATTTCGTGTTGGCGATGACTTTGGCGCGGAGCGCGACGATCTGGGGCCGTTCGGGAGCGTTGCGGTTCTCGGCCAGATAAAGGTCGATCTGACTGAGCGCGTCCTGCCATCGTTGGAGACGGACGTAGAGGTTAACGAGCGCGATGCGAGAGGGGGCGAAACCGGGAGAGAGTTCGAGGGATCGTTGGAGATTTTGCTCGGCGTCGGGATAGATCAGCAGCTTGTAGTTCGCGACGCCGAGATAGTAATGGGCCATTCCGGAAGAAGCGTCGAGGGCGAGCGCGTCCTGAAGTTCCTGCCGGGCGCGCGCCGGATCGCCAAACTGCGCGCGCATACCGCCGAGGTTGACCAGCGGCTCAGCCCACCGTGGGTTCAAATCGCGGGCCGCGAGATACTCTTTCGCAGCGTCGTCGAAGCGTTGCAATTTCTGGAATGCGGTTCCGAGCGCATTGTGCGCCTGGGCAAAGTCCGGAGCATCCTTGACGACGGTTTGGAAACGCTCGATGGCCTTCGCGTCATTCCCTTTGCGAAGGTCGTCCCTGCCCTTCTCGTACTCATCGACAACTTTTTTCGGATAGCGTTGTGAGAGATCATCGACGTCCACGACGCCCGAGGCTGCTGTGGACAACGCCACGGCCTGGTCGTCGCGAATCAGCGGAATCAGGATGCGGGTGGAGCCTCCCGCCGTGAGGTAGATCCGCTCGCGCGCTTCCTTAAAACCGTCGAGACGGACAACCACATACCAGTCGCCGCCCGGAATTGTGGGAAACACGAACGTTCCTTCCTCGTTCGTGTACGTGCGCGTGAGCACCTGCCCGCTAGGTTTTTCCACCACCACTTCGATTTTATCGATGCCCTGGGCCGAAGGAACCAGCACCTGCCCGCGGATCGCCTGGGCCTGGGCGCACACTGCCGCAAGCAGAACAGTCGCCGCGAGAAGTGGGATGTTGGGCCGCACGATGACTGGGATTGTACAGCAACAAACAACAATGTGACGCCCCGGATGGGCTATACTGTCTGTGTTTGCGAGTATTCCAACCTTCACGGGAACGCTCCAGGCTTTTACATTAAAGGAGCATTCCATGTCTTTCGATCACCTCGGGCTTTCGCCCATCCTTATCCAGAACCTTCAGGAACTTGGCTACCGGGTTCCGACGCCTGTTCAATCTAAAGGGATTCCGGTCGCGCTCGAAGGTCGTGACATCCTCGGGAGCGCCCAGACGGGGACCGGCAAAACGGCCGCCTTTGGCTTGCCCATGATAGAACGGCTCATGTGTCGCGACGCGAAGCGCAACGACCCCAGGACGCTTATGCCCCGAAAACCCCGGGCGCTCGTGCTGGCGCCGACGCGAGAGCTGGCGCTTCAGGTTACCGAATCCCTCAAAGATCTGGGCCGGCGAACGGGACTTCGAACAGTCGCCATCTTCGGCGGAGTCGGCATACAGCCTCAGATCGATGCCTTAAAGCGAGGCGTCCATATCGTCATAGCGACGCCTGGGCGCTTGATCGATCACATGGAACAGGGGACAGTCGATCTCTCGCACGTCGAAATCCTCACTGTCGATGAGGCCGATCGCTTACTGGATATGGGCTTCTTGCCGGCGTTGCGGCGCATCCTCAACGCATTGCCCAAACATCGGCAGACCATGCTCTTTTCGGCAACGTTTCCGGCGGAGATCCGGCAGCTTGCCGGCCAATTCATGCAACAGCCGGTCGAAGTGCAGATCGCGGCTCGAAACAGCGCGGCCACAACGGTGGCGCACCGCGCTCATCGCGTTCACCAGGAAAAGAAGCGCGACCTGCTGGTCCATCTGCTGAAGAAAAGCGGCGATCAGACGCTCGTGTTTTGCCGGACCAAGCACGGATCGGACCGGCTTTGCCGTCATCTGAATAGTGCGGGGATTCGCTCCACCGCCATTCACGGCGACAAAAGCCAGAGTGCGCGCACTCAGGCGCTTCGTGATTTCAAGTCGGGTCGAACCAACGTGCTGGTCGCCACCGACATTGCGGCGCGAGGTCTCGATATCGATCAGCTTCCCATCGTGATCAATTACGATCTGCCGGTTGTCGCGGAGGATTACATTCACAGAATCGGCCGGACCGGCCGCGCGGGCGCGTCGGGTCAGGCGCTGTCGCTGGTCACGCACGCCGAAATGGATCAATTGCGCGGCATCCAGCGCCTGCTGAACAAAACCATCGATTTTGCGACGGTGGCCGGCTTCGAGTTCGCGGCAAGCTAACGGAATTTCCGAATTACTCTGCGCTAAACAACTCTGCCGCCAAATTATCGCGCAAACAAGTCGGCAGGACGTTTCGCAACATCAGGGAATGTACGTAACAACTGACGATCGAAGGTAGCCAGCTTCTGCTTTCTTCGAATGGCGAGCTCAACAAATAGGACGTCGTACGGCGAAACATCGGAATCGATAGATCGTCTGAGTGCTCCGCGCCATAACTGGCGCACGGGTACCGGATGAATGCCCAGACTCGCAGCCGCCTTGAGCTTCGAAACGCTGTCGCTCGGCGTGATAGCTCTTGTCCGCACGGCCATCCAAAGAACACTCAGAAGTTCCGCTTGCCATGATGCCGGTGCACTGGCCTCATTGACTCCTTTCCAGAATTCCCGACATTCTTCTACGTGTGACTCTGTGTTTAGAAGGTAATATGCGACGACATTCGTATCGACAATCGCGTTCATTCCCTCCCTGCCCGCTTCCACGCGTCGACTTCAGACGCCTTCGGACGGCGCAGTTGCCTCCGCCAGGACTGCTCGATCTGGCGAATCGCCGACATGCGATCACCCGCATGCTCTTCGAGGATGTCTCTAATCTCCTGCTCCATCGAGCGCTGGTTCTTCGCAGCGAGGCTTTTTAGAGTCCGTGTCACTTTCTCGGGCACATTTCGAATGGTTAGAGTCGGCAAATGAACCTCCTGCCAGCATTGTGCTAGCATGATCCTACTCTAGCATTCAACTATGGATTTCGCTACTTCCGAACTCCGGCCTTGCGGAGAGCAAAGATGAAGTAGCCCGATGGCGACGCATCGGAGGTTTTCCCCTCCTTGCGAAGCGGTTAAGGAGGGGTGGCTGCCCGAAAGGGCAGACGGGGTGGTTTTTCAGTAGGACCACCCCGTCCGCGCTTTCAGAGGTAGCGTTTCATTTTCTTGATGCGCGGCCACCCCTCCTTAACCGCTTCGCAAGGAGGGGAAACGGTTCGAAGTAGCTCGCCGATTAGCGAAGTATATTGATGCCCTACGTTAAGAGGGGACTATTGGCAGTTTCCCGCTCAACAGGGAATTATTCCCCCCACGCGTGACATCCAGCATTGACAACTCTTGAATTTCCAATCAGTTCCAGGGGTGGAACAGAATTTGCACTTGGAGCGCGGAACAGACTAGCGGGCTCGGTTCTCATCGCCCGGAGGGGGCCAGGATGTCGGATCGGATCGCAACCGGAATCACAGGACTCGATGAAATTCTGCGGGGCGGGCTGCCGCCAAATCGCCTCTACCTGGTGAACGGCAATCCCGGCAGCGGCAAAACGACGCTCGCCCTCCAGTTTCTGATAGAGGGCGCGCGGCGGAAAGAGCCCGTCTTGTATGTCACGCTATCGGAGACCCGGACGGAGTTGATGGACGTGGCGCGATCCCATCAGTTCGTCATGGACGATATCAACATCTCCGATCTCGCCTCGGTTCTGGGCGAGACCACCGACTCCAGCTACACGCTGTTTCATCCTTCCGAAATCGAACTGGGCGAGACCACTAGTGCAATCCTGAAGGATATTGAACGCATCCAGCCAACGCGCATCGTTTTCGATTCGCTTTCAGAGTTGCGGCTCCTGGCGCGCGATCCGCTTCGCTACCGGCGTCAAATTCTCTTCCTGAAGCAATATTTCGCCGGACGCAAATCCACCGTGCTTCTACTGGACGACAGTACTTCCGCGGATTCCGACCGGCAGTTGGAAAGCGTGGCCCACGGCGTTCTGGTCCTCGACCAACAATATCCGCGTTATGGCGGTCCGCGCCGTCACATCCGTATCGTGAAACTTCGCGGAGTGAATTTTGCCGGCGGCTATCACGACCTGGATATTGAAACAGGCGGCGTGGTGGTGTATCCGCGTCTTGTAGCCGCGGACCATTCCATCGGGTTCAAGCCGGAAGTTCTATCGAGCGGAATTCCGGAATTGGACTCTCTGACAGGCGGCGGCCTGGAGGCCGGGACCGCCGTTCTTCTGCTCGGGCCGGCGGGCACGGGCAAATCCACAATCGCGTCGCAATATGCCGGCTTGGCGGCGTCCCGGGGCGTCCACGCCGCCTACTTCACCCTCGACGAAAGCCGGGCGACGTTGCTCAAACGCAGCAGCACAATCGGCATCGGCCTGGAACCCGCCATTGAAAAGGGACACTGCACTGTGCGGCAGATCGATCCGGCGGAGATGTCGGCTGGAGAATTTTCGGCGCTGGTCCGGCGCTCTGTGGAACAGGATCATGCAAAGATCGTCATCATCGACAGCATCAACGGGTATCAGCAATCCATGCCGGACGAAGATTTTCTCGCCCTTCATCTTCATGAATTGCTCGGGTATCTCCGGCTTCAGGGCGTTCTCACAATCATGGTGATGGCCCAGACTGGAATGATGGGAGCGGCAATGTTGTCGCCGGTCGATATAAGCTATCTGGCGGACACGGTGATACTGCTCCGTTTTTTCGAAAACGGGGGACAAATCCGCAAAGCTGTATCGGTTGTGAAGAAACGGACTGGAGATCACGAAGACACGATCCGCGAATTCGCCATCACCCGGAACGGCATTCGGGTCGGGGATACCCTGCGCGAATTCCGCGGCGTGCTGACCGGCGTTCCTGTATACACGGGCTCGCAGGGCGAAATGATGCGGAAAACGGAATGACCCGGCAGGAGGAAAGGGTATTGATCCTGGCCCCAACGGGCCGGGACGCATCGGTGGCCGTAAAGGTTCTGTGCGACGCGGGGTTCAGCTGCGAGCATTGCACGAACATGAACGGGCTGTGCGATGAAATCGCCGCGGGCGCCGGAGCGGTTCTGCTGACGGATGAGGTCCTCAACGCGGGAGCGCTCTCCGCGTTGGTGGAAACGCTGAATCGACAACCGTCGTGGTCCGATCTGCCCCTGATCGTGTTTCCTGCAAGCCTGGACAACTTCGCCGTACTTCTGGATCGACTCGGCTCGGTCGCGAACGTTACGATTCTCGAGCGGCCCGTGCGCATCGAGATACTCAGCAACGCCGTCCGGGGAGCTCTGCGAGCCCGCCGCCGTCAGTACGCGACGCGCGACCTGTTCATGCAACTCGAAAACGCGGATCGGCAGAAGGATCTCTTCCTCGCCACTCTGTCCCACGAACTCCGCACGCCGCTGACCTCGATTCTGGGCTGGTGCCGATTGCTGATGGCCGGAGAAGTTTCTCCGGAAAAAACCCGAAGAGCCCTTGAAGTCATCGACCGGAATGCAACCGCCCAGTCTCAACTGATTGCCGACATCCTGTCCGTCTCGCAGATCGTGGCAGGCTCGCTTCGGATCGAGAAGGAGCCGCTCGATCTTGTCTCTGTAGTTGAAGCCGCCGTCGAAACCATTCGGCCCGCCGCGGCGGCAAAGAACATCCAGATGGAGTGCTCCTTTGAGGCGAGACCCGCATTCATTTTGGGCGACGGCGGACGCCTGCAGCAGGTGTTTTCAAATGTGCTGTTGAATGCCGTCAAGTTCACCGGTTCCGGAGGGCGCATCGACGTTCGTGTGGCTGCCGGCGATCGAAACTGCACGGTCACCGTGCAAGACAACGGGAAAGGAATCTCGGCGGAGTTTCTCCCATTTGTTTTCGACCGGTTCCGTCAGGCGGACAGTTCGTTTACGCGCAGCCAGGGAGGGCTTGGCCTGGGTTTGGCAATCGTCCGGCACCTGGTTGAACTCCACGGAGGGACCGTCGGAGCGGAAAGTCCCGGCGAAGGCCGCGGCGCGACGATTAAGGTTTCGCTCCCATTGGCCATTGGAGACTCTCCTCACGACGCGCCGGCCGCCGCCAAAGTCAGTGGGACGCTCGATGGCCTTCGTATACTCGCCGTTGAGGACGATCCGGATGCGCTGGTTCTTCTCGAAAACGTTCTGACGCGAAGCGGGGCCACGGTGGTTACCGTGAATTCGTCAAAGGCGGCGGTTGAGGCGGCCAAACAGCAAATCCCCGATATTCTCGTCAGCGACATCGGTTTGCCCGAGTTTGACGGCTATGACCTGCTCCAGCGCATTCGAAGCATCGGTTCCGGGGCAGAACGGCTCACGGCCGTCGCGCTCACCGGATACGCCAGCCCCAAGGATCGCCAGCAGGCGCTGGCGGCAGGCTTCCACGCTCACTTGTCCAAGCCGTTTGAACCGAACGAACTGGTCGAAACCATCCTTAAACTGGCGGCTCGCTAACTCTTCACGTAAATTTCGGCGCCGGCTTTCAGGAACTCGACGCTCTTTTCGTCCATCGCCTGTTTCACGTCTTCCGTGATTTTCATGGAACAAAACTGAGGACCGCACATGCTGCAGAAGTGCGCGGTTTTCGCGCCATCCTGCGGGAGCGTCTCGTCGTGAAAGTCCTTCGCAGTGGTGGGATCGAGACTGAGGTTGAACTGATCTTCCCAGCGAAATTCAAAGCGGGCTTTGCTCAACGCGTTGTCGCGCTCCTGCGCGCCCGGATGTCCTTTCGCCAGATCGGCGGCGTGCGCCGCGATCTTGTAAGCGATCACGCCATCCTTCACGTCCTTCGCTGTGGGAAGTCCGAGGTGTTCCTTCGGCGTGACGTAGCACAGCATGGCGGTGCCGAACCAGCCGATCATCGCCGCGCCGATCGCGCTCGTAATGTGGTCGTAGCCCGGCGCGATGTCGGTCGTCAGCGGGCCGAGCGTATAGAAGGGCGCTTCGTGCGTGAGCTTCAATTGAAGATCCATGTTCTCCTTGATCATGTGCATCGGCACGTGACCCGGACCTTCGATCATGACCTGACAGTCGTGCTTCCACGCAATCTGCGTCAACTCGCCAAGCGTTTCCAGTTCACCGAATTGAGCGTCGTCGTTGGCGTCGGCAATGGAGCCGGGCCGCAAGCCGTCGCCCAGGCTGAACGACACGTCGTAGGCGCGCATGATTTCGCAGATCTCTTCAAAGTGCGTGTAGAGGAAGTTCTCCTGGTGGTGCGCGAGACACCATTTCGCCAGAATCGAGCCGCCGCGGCTGACGATGCCGGTGCGACGCTGAACCGTCAGCGGGATGAAGCGCAGCAGCACGCCCGCATGAATCGTGAAGTAATCGACGCCTTGTTCGGCCTGTTCGATAAGCGTGTCCCGATACATCTCCCAGGAGAGTTCTTCGGGCCGGCCGCCTGCTTTTTCCAGCGCCTGATAAATCGGAACCGTGCCGATCGGGACCGGCGAATTGCGCAGAATCCACTCGCGCGTCTCGTGGATATTGCGGCCGGTGGAGAGGTCCATCACCGTGTCGGCGCCCCAGTTGATGCTCCATCGCATCTTCTCGACTTCTTCTTCAATGGAGCTGGTAATGGCGCTGTTGCCGATGTTGGAATTGATCTTCACGAGGAAGTTGCGGCCGATGATCATCGGCTCGAGTTCGACGTGATTGATATTGGCGGGAATGATCGCGCGGCCGCGAGCGACTTCGTCGCGGACGAATTCCGGGGTGATGAATTCCGGAATCTTCGCGCCGAACGATTCGCCCTTGTGCTGGAAGCGGGAGTCCGTGCGCTTCGCCGCCGCTTCGAACGCCTTCTCGCGGCCGAGGTTTTCGCGCGTGGCGACGAACTCCATTTCGGGAGTGACGATTCCCTTCCGTGCGTAGTGAATCTGGCTGACCGCGCCGCCGTTCGATGCCTTGCGGGGACGGCGCCGGATTCCCGGAAAGACTTCCAGCTTGTTGCGGCCCGCGCTCTGTTCGGCGTGTTTGTCGCTCAGATAGCCGTTGTCTTCCGGCTTGATGTTGCGACCGTCGTACTCCACCGTGTCGCCGCGCTGCAGAACCCAGGGCTCGCGCACCGGCGGCAGGCCGCTGTGCACATCGCACGACGCGTCGGGATCGCCCCATGCGCCGCGCGTGTCATAGACGCGCAATGACTCGTTGTCTTTAGCGGAGATTTCGCGGAAAGGAACCCCGCGAACGTAGACGCGTTTGCTGGAAGGAAATTCCGTCATGTGTTCTCCCTTCGTCGGTATTACCCGAATCAGGTTCTAGGGGTCGGGGAAGGGAGATCGCTCTCCCCTCCTCCCTCTCAGCTTTGGGAGCTCCCCCGGTTACTTAGACGCTGAACGAACTGCCGCAGCCGCAGCTGCCGGTGGTGTTGGGATTGTTGAATTTAAATCCCGCGCCGTGGAGACCTTCAACGTAATCGACTTCGGCGCCATCCATATAAAGAAGGCTGCTCTTGTCGATAAAAACTTTCAGTCCTTCGAATTCAAAGACCGTGTCGGTCTGATCGCTGAAGTTTTTGTCGAAGCCCATACGATACTGGAATCCCGAGCATCCGCCTCCAACGACTTGAATTCTGAGGCCGGCGTAGGGTTCCGGTTGCTCCTGAAGAATTTCTTTCACCTTTTCTTCAGCTTTCTTGGTCAGCGTAATAGGCATTCTTAGTCCTCCTAAATTCAGTCTTTCGCCACGCCCATCGCCTGGAGGCGAATCGTGCGTTCCTGCGGGCCATCGAGTTCGGCGAGAATGACGCTCTGCCATTTGCCGAGAACCACTTCGCCTTCCGCGATTTGCAGCGTTAAGTTCATCCCGAGCAGCAACGATCGAAGATGCGAGTCGGCGTTGTGCCGGTCGCAGTCCGACCATTCCGGATCGTTGTGCCGGTAATAGGTTCCGGTCGCCAACCCCTGCAAATACGTCCGGACGTCGTGCAGTAAAGCGTCCTGCCATTCATTAATAAGAACGGCGCAGGTGGTGTGCAAGGACGAAACGATCACCGAACCGGCGCGGATACCCGATGCGCGCACGAAGTCACGAATGATCTGCGTCAGATTAAAGAGCTCTTCCCGGCTTTCGGTCTGGACCTTGGCGACAGTGCTCGAAACTCTGTAAGCCCCTGTAACAGTGTCCACTCCAGGTTGCTCGAGAGCTTTGACGGAGGCGGAAGCCATAGTGTTTTGGACCCCTTTTCAGCAGTTAAGTACGATAGAGATCAGCCCGTTGGCGCAAGAGGAGATTATAACAACAAAATCGTCTTGAAGTGACGCCCTTTCAAGCTGAGAATCAATGTCCACATGATTGCTTATTTATCCATCATAGCTGTCGCGGCCGCGATTGTGGGCTTAATCCTTGCAATCCGTCGGCAATCCAAGGTCACTCAATCCTATTCCGCGGCCGAACAGGCTCAAAACGCGCGGGTTTTCGAGGAGTCGTCAAAGAAGGTCGAAAAAACGGTCGCCGACCAGCTCGCCGAAAAAGCCCGCGATCCACGACTGGCGTCCATGACCCAGGAGGACCTGGTTTACGAAGTCCTGAAGGACTGCTTCGATCCGGAGATTCCCCTCAACATCGTCGATCTCGGGCTGGTTTACGACGTGAAGGTCCTGATGGATGTGACGAATGTGAAGCTCACCATGACCTCGCCCCAGTGCCCATCACATGTGCAGATCAGCGAAGACGTAAAAACGAAGTTGGACGATGCGGGGTTTCCGAATCCGAAGGTGGAAGTGGTTTGGGAACCGGCGTGGTCGCCGCAGCGGATTTCAGAGGCGGGGCGGAAAACGCTAGGAATCTAAGACAGGGAATTCGGAATTCGGATTTCGGAATTCGGATTTCGAATTCCGCATTCCGAAATCCGAATTCCGAATTTCCCCTCTTACTTTCTGTGCGCCAATTCGATCTTCACGAGTTCGGCATTGTCGGTGTTGCCGAGGTTCTTCCCGTACGTGAGCTCATCCATCATCTTCTTCATCTTCTGAGCTTCACGCTGGGCGGCGCGACGCATTCTTTCCTCGTCGGCCGCGGTCTCGGCGATGTTCTCGTCTTTCACGCGAACGCGAGCCACGTCCTTCGGATTCAAAACCAGTGAATGGTCGAGTTCGGTAAGCGGAACTTCGTGGCCGCCGGCGTAAACCGCGTGCTTGCCGTTCTTCTTGTTCCACTCCGCGACGGTCGCGGTTTTGTACATGTTCTCGATGATCTTCCGCCAGCCGATACCCGTGTTGTACGCGCAGAATGAAATCTCGCCCAACTGGGTGGCATAAGGGATGATGCACATTTCGGTGCGGCGGAAATCATAGTTGAACAGATCCTGGAACCACATGCCGGCGATGAACAGGAAGTTCCACGGATCGGAGCGCCGCTTTGCGATGTCGTCCATCGTGCGATCGCCGGTGACCTTACCGTAGCTCTTGCCGCTCAAGCCGAACGACTTGTCGAACTTCTTCAGGATGTCCATGAGCGTGAGGCTCGGCGGTCCGCCCCAGGGGTTGTAGTTCTTCAACAGGGCCAAACCCATCATGGCGTTTGAGAACCATTTGCCGCGGCCGGAATCCGTAATCACCTGCATGTCGGCGACGAGGCCGGGGATGTTCAGGAACTGCGGAACGGGAGCGAATTCCTTCGTTTCCTTGTTGATCATCAGCGCCGTTCCGACGCCGCAATTCGGGTGGCAGCCGCAGCTGACCTGACCCCAGTCCGCGCCAGGACCGTGCACGAGATCGGCAAAGTCGGCGAAAGCGCCCATCATCGACAACGGGAACCAATCGCGCGTCGGTTCGGTGATGCCGACCTGTCCCTTTACGTCGTTGGCGAGATGCGACAGCGTGTAGCGCTGATGCAGACGCCGTTCGGGGGTGATGTCTTCGTCGCGGCCGGTAAACGACACCGGCTGGAAGGCGATGAAGGCAATCTTCTTCGGGTTGTCCATCGCAAACCGGATGATCGAACCGACCTGGTCGTTATTGACGTTGTTCACCAGCGTCACAACGAGAATGATTTCGACGCCGGCTTCGTGCAGATTCTCGATCGCGCGCAGCTTGACATCGAACAGATTGCCGATCTGGCGATGGCTGTTCGCGTCGTTGCCGATGCCGTCGAACTGCAGGTAGGCGTAACGCAAGCCGGCTGCTGCTGCTTTCTTCGCGAACTCTTTGCTCTTCGCGAACTCGATGCCGTTGGTCGCCGCCTGAACGCTGGAATATCCCAGCTTGCGGGCATAAGCCACTGCGTCGCAGAAATAAGGCGACATGGTCGGCTCGCCGCCGGAGAACTGAATGGACATCTGACGCCGCGGCTTGATGCCGATGGCGTTGTCCATGATTTCCTTCACGTCTTCCCATGCCAGTTCGTGGACATAACCCACCTGGTTGGCATCCATGAAGCACGGATCGCACATCATGTTGCAGCGGTTGGTCAAATCGACCGTCAAAACGGCGCCGCGGCCGTGTTTGATGGTGCTGCTGCCGTGGTTGTGCAGCCCCTCGTCGGCGTGCGCCGGAATGTCGCGGCCGGGGAAGTTCTTTTCGATCCACTCGAGGAACTTCACGTCAATGGCCATGAGGTCTTCGGTACGACCGTGCTGGGGGCAATCCTTCACCATCCATACCTGTCCGTCGCGTTCGATGATCTCGGCTTTGACCTCGCCGACCTTCTCATGAAGAAGGTCTTTCCACTCCCTGGTTCCGGAAATGATGGCTTCCCGGGCTTCTTTAACGCAGGTCGGGCAGAGCGAATCCGTTTCGCGGGGCCAGCCCAGAGCCGGCTTCGTTTTTTGCCACGATTTCAACAGGGGTTTTTCCGTCCATTTCGGCGTAAACGTCGGATTCGGATTGAACTTGTTGAAAAACTGGATGGTGTCAAAGGCGACGCCTGCGCCATAGCAAACGGCCGCATCGACGTACTTCATCATGCGGATACTGAGCTTGGGTTTGACGGCGTTGCGTTTCGTATAGTCGGCTTTCGGGGTTTCGAATGCCGCCTGACTCAGGGTACTGGACAAAGGATGCCTCCTTAGAATTACGTCCTTGGGATGCACTCCAGAACAAGCGAGTGCTATAAGACAATAAGCGGCGTAAGGATAGCCGACGTTCCCGGAATCTTCAACAAAATATTGTGATTACGGCCGAATTATCTCCACCGAGACGTAGGCCGTCCGGGGGGTCTGAATTGGTGAAATTTTGCGGACCAGCACCCGGACCTGCGGGGTCGGGAATTCCTTCAGGACCTCGGCGGCGATCAATTCGGCCACTGTTTCGATCAAATGGAACTCGCGGCCGGCGCAAACTCGGGACGCGACGACGGCCACACGGGCGTAGTCTACGGCATCCTTAATAGAATCGGTTTCGGCCGGTTTGCGGGCGTCTGTGGAAAATTCGATATCAATAGATAGATGCTGCCGGCTCCGCCTCTCCTCGGGGGTAACCCCGATTAAGACCGGGCAGTCGATGGCGGAAATGAGGATCTTGTCGGGCACGATTAGCGGTCCGAGTCGTCGAGCGGTTCGCGGCCGGCAAAGCCCGACTCGATGTCGTGCCAGTATTCGATGGCGTCCTCGCCCAAATGCCAGCAGAGATAGACCACCCGGCCCTGCTTCATATAAGGAAAGTCGCAGAGGCCCTTTTCGACGTCCTTGAGATGGACGTGCATCTCCTTAATTTGATGGAGAAGAAAGAGCAGCTTCGAGACGGCGTTGACGTATTCCACGCCGTACGGGGTGAAGCCGTCGAGGGGGATTTTGTCGCGGACCTTCTGGATCTCCGGATTCAGTTCCTTGATCCGGCGCCACACCACGCCGATGTCTTCCAGAACACCCCGCAGTCGAGGAAGCAAACCGGTCGCCTCAGAAAGAGTGAAGATGTGGTCTTCATCCATAATGAAGTGCAGCTGCCTAGTGCTCCAGCCAGCGTTCCGCTTCGATGGCCGCCATGCAACCGGTTCCGGCCGCGGTGATCGCCTGGCGGAATGTGGGATCCTGAACGTCTCCGCAGGCGAAGACGCCTTCGATGTTTGTACGCGTCGAACCTGGCTTCGATTTGATGTAGCCGCGCTCATCAAGGTCGATCTGGCCCTTCACGAAATCCGTGTTGGGATTGTGGCCGATCGCGATGAACAATCCCTCGACATCGAGCATCGATTCCTTATGCGTCTTGAGATTTTTGATCTTCAGACCCGTGACGCCCGTGGCCGGACTTCCCTGCACTTCTTCGACGGCCGTATCGAGGTGAAATTTGATTTTGGGATTCGCCATTGCGCGGTCCTGCATGATCTTCGACGCGCGAAGCGTGTCGCGACGATGCAGCAGATTCACTTCAGTCGCAAACTTCGTGAGGAACGTCGCCTCTTCCATCGCGGAATCCCCGCCGCCCACCACCGCGATCTTTCGACCTTTAAAGAAAAAACCGTCGCAGGTTGCGCACGTCGAGACGCCGTGGCCCATCAACTTCATTTCGGATTCGAGACCGATCAGCTTGGATGACGATCCGGTGGAAATAATGACCGTCTTCGCTTCGACCACTTCCTCGCCGTAGTAAACCTTGAAGGGACGCTGCTTGAGTTCCACCTTGTGCACGAACGCGCTGACGATCTCCGTGCCGAAACGCTGCGCCTGTTTGCGCATATCTTCCATGAGCTGCGGGCCCATGATGCCGTCGACAAATCCCGGATAATTTTCGACGAGCGTCGTCAGCGTCAGCTGGCCTCCCGGCTCCTTCCCCTCGATCATCAACGGCTTCAGATTCGCTCGGGCGCTGTAAATTGCCGCGGTCAATCCCGCGGGACCCGATCCAATAATGACGACATCACGCATGCTCTGATGCTTCCTCCAAACTTAGTAAGGTATCACGGAAAGTAAGCTAGAATTTCTCTCTGTGCGCCCGTAGCTCAGCTGGATAGAGCATCGGACTTCGAATCCGGTGGTCGGGAGTTCGAATCTCTCCGGGCGCGTCGGTGGGGAAATAATTTCGGGGAATGCGAAATGCGGAATGCGGAATGCGGACTTTAACTCCGCATTCCGCATTTCGCATTCCGCATTGGCTTTCCTAGATAAATCCGAGGTTGCGGACGGGGAAGTTGGCCAGGGTGGGAAAGATTCCGTCGAGGTCGCCATCGGCGGCGCCAAACCACTGCGCCAGCGTGGCGCCATACTGCACCAGGGACGTGCTCGGCAGCATGACGCCACGGTTGTCGGAGTAGTCATCGACGGTCGAATTGAAATTGGCATAATTTGTCATCAACGGATAACGGCCGTACATCTTCTTGCCGTTCACGGCGCCGCCGACTACAAAGTGGTGATTGCCCCAGCCGTGATCGCTTCCCGTGCCGCTGGGCTGGAGGGTGCGCCCGAAGTCCGACATCGTGAACGTCGTCACCTGCTGGTGGAGGTTGTACTGGTACGTTGCGGCGTAGAAAGCGTCGATGCAGCCGCTGATTTCCTTCAAATTTTCCTGCTGCTGATACGACTGTCCGGCGTGAGTGTCGAACGCGCCGAGACTGCAGAAGAACACCTGGCGGCCGACCCCCAGCTGCGAATTCAACGTGATGAGCCGGGCAATCTCTTTCATCTGGTTGCCGAGCGATGTGTTCGGGAACGATTTGTTGAAGTTCACATTCGCGGCCGCGCCCGCCAGGAGCGGATTGAGCGCGAGCGCCGTCGCCATCGACTTGTTTGCGGCGTCGACGATCAGGTTACCGCTCGGCGTCGTGACCACCGTCTTCTGCGCATTCGAACGCGCCTGGCCGGCCGAAGCCGGATACAGGCCAAACGCGCTCTGACCCAGGAAGTTGCCCGGCTGCAGGCTGGCGCCCTGCACCACGTTACCGGAGCAGAAGAGCGCCGGACTGTTCATGGCGATCGAAGCGGGAAAGTTCGATCCGGCGTTGTAGTTGTATCCCACCTGCATCGTATCCACGCAGCGTCCGCCCCAACCCGTGCTCATCGATGCGTCAGGCGAACCCATCTGCATCTGCACAACCTGGTCGGCATGCGAACGGAGCTGAATCGGCAGCGGGAAATTCGGCTGCGATTGGTTGATATAAGAGGTCGGCTTTACGAGCATGCCGACGTTCGACACGATCGCGGCCTGGCCGCCGTTATACAACGCCTGCATTTCGGGCATGCTGTAGTGGAGGCCGAAGTTGCCCTGCACCGGATCGCTGACCTGCAGAAGCTGGTTAACGTTGAGCTGCAATCCGCCGCGCGCCGCTTTGTAGGCGTTGTACTGCGGGGCGTCGAGCGGAACGACGGTGTTGTGTCCGTCATTGCCGCCAAACATGAACACGCAGACCAGCGCTTTGTAATCGTTCGCAGCGGCTTCCAGGAAATTCAATCGTCCAAGGCCGGCAAGCATTCCGAAACCGGCGCTCATTTGTAGAAATTTTCGTCGATTCATTTTCATTCCTCCGGTTCGGTAATTAACGTTGCACCAGGTATTCGCCGGACGTCACCGTGAGATAGATGGCGTTGATGGCGCGCTGATTGTTATCGGGCATCGCGGACAGTGAATTGGAGATCGCATTGCGCAATGTCTGCGACATCCGCCCATAAAGCAGAGCGTTGTCCACGGCATCGATCAATGCCTGTGAATTGCTCGCGATATTGATGTACGGCGAAAGGGCCGGGTTGAACGGATAGGGGTTCAACCGCTGGTACGTCAGGTTCGCGCGATTCACCGCATCGCTGGGCGAGTAGATCTGGAATTCAGGCCCGAACAAGCCGCCGCTTTTGGGAATCCGGAAGAGCGGCGAATAGTGACCGAACACGGAAGGAGCATCGAGGATGCCCTCGTTCATTCCGTACATGATGTAGTTGAAACCCGAAGCGCCGCCGATGTTCATGTTCAACGCCCGAGACGTCGAAATCAGATACTGCATCGGAGTGCGCAGCCTCCCGAAGTTCGCCGCCGGGTTGTCGTTGCGCGCTTCGGCGTTCGTTAAAATCTCGCGGAGAACGGCTTTCATGTCGCCGCGAACGCCGAGGCCGTTGTCGTTAAACTTCGCCGCCACCGCCGCGATGTACGCCGGGCTGGGATTGCTCGTGACCAGCGCGCGAATGAGGCGCGTCGCCACGAATGGCCCGACATTTGGATGGTTGAAGATGATATCGATCGCGCCGTCCAGGTCCTGAACGATCGTGTTTCCGGCCGGAAGCGTCTGGCCGAGGAACGTTTTCGATCCGCCGACATGCCGGTTCGGCATCGGCAGCATCGGGCCAGGATAGAAGGCGTTGTTGCCTCCGCCGCCAATCGTTCCGTTCGCGCTGTTGTAGGTCCAACCGGTCAGCGCCTTCGCCAGTTCGCGAACGTCCGTTTGGTTATATGTCGGGATCGGGACGTTGTTCGCGTCGAGCTGAACGGAGCCGTCAGGATTGAGCTGGCTCAGGCCAATCGAGAACAGCTGCATGACTTCGCGCGGATAGTTCTCATTGGGAGCGCCGCCTCCGCCCGAATTCACGAGATCCAGGAAATGGCCCATGCCGCCATCGAGCGTGATGTCCCGAAGAAGGGTTCGGTAATTTCCGAACGCGTTCTTGCTGAGAATTTTCAGCCAGGGAATGACCATGTCGCCATTCACGTTCTTGTTCATTGCGATGACGATGATCTCGCTCAGTGCATAAATCGTGCGCTGGCGAAGCTGATCCTGTCCTGCAGCGGCATTGTTGAAGAACGCGTCGATCGCGTTCGACTTGCTGCCGGAATCGGCCGGCCACGGCGATTCAGGCATGGAGAATTGTTCGTCGATGTAGGCGTCCACGCCAAGTTGCTGCGCGTGCGCGATGAGAGCCGGCGTCGGACCGAATGTCGATTGATCGACCAGTCGGGCCCAGGTGACAATTTGCGGATTCTGAATCGTGACGGTCGCCGTCCCCGTGGACGTTCCGTTGGCCAAAGCCACGGCGCTGACGGTAACCACGTTCGGACTCGGCATATTCTGCGGCGACGTGTAGAGGCCGGCCGGTGAAATGAAACCCACGCCGGGATCTCCGCCGATTGCGCCGTTGACCTTCCACGTCACATTCTGATTGCCGCTGTTATTCACCGTCGCCGTGAATTGCTGGCTTCCGCCAAGCTGCATGCCCGCATTACCGGGAACGACAGTCACCGTGATCGGCGGCGGCGGGGGAGGAGGCGTCGGCGGAGTCTGGCCGCCCTGGCCGGTTACGTTGAAATACAACGTCTGAGACGGCAAACTGATCGGATTCGAAACCGTGATTGCGATCGTGCCTGCAACCGAAGCGGTCACCGTCGCTTGTAAAAAACTGCTGGTGTTGAACGTCGTCGTTTGTGGGACGCCGTTCCAATTGATCTTCGCGCCATTCACAAAACCCACGCCGAATACCTGCAGCGTGAACGTTGTTCCGACTGCCACAGATGCGGGGTTCAAAGAACTGACGGACGCCGAAGGATTGACGATGGTCACGATTGCGGACCCGACCGCATTCGGATCTTCAACGCTCGTGGCGCGAACCGTGAACTGCGTCGCCACGGGAACGCCCATCGGCGCCACATACTTTCCGTTGACGACCGTGCCTACCGATGAATCGCCGCCCGGAATGTTATTGACCGACCACGTCACCGCAGAGGTCGTGGCGGCTCCACTCATTTGTAAGGTGAATTGTTTGTCATAGCCGGGCGCGACGTACGCCGTGCCGGGACTAACGGTAACGGATACTGCTGCGAACGCAGCAGGCGCCGTTGAAAGCAGAATCGAGAACAAACAGACGAATGCAAATCCATTGCACAACTTTTTCCCCACTACGTTCTCCAATTTTCTCCTCAGCCAAGCTTCCTGCGTTACAAAGTTGCGGAACGTTTGCAATCGAACGGCCAGATACCAAAGTGAGCGAACCAAGCGCGTTAGTGACCGGCGCGTTACGCGTTCTAACAAAATCCGTCAGTGAATTTGACGAAAATGAGTATTCGGCAGGAAGTACCGAACTACTCGGAACGCTACCTTGGCTGAGGTGCGCCGATCACTAACATCGGAATATGACGAGAGTTGCGCCGGAATATTACCGGCGGCGCCATTCAATATTTTGGTTTGGATATTGGACTGCTATCGCTGGCGACCCACTTGGATCTAAAAGCCGCCATCAGGATGATGGAACATGACAGACTCCGACGTCTTAGTACGGGAATTCATCGACGCAATCGACCCCAATGAGGGTGAACGCTCACTCGCGCATCTGATGGTCGTCCACGCCGAGCCGCAGATCCGCCGGATGCTCGGCCAGCGTATGGCCGCCACCGGAGTCGTCGAACGGCAGGACATGGAAGATCTCTGCGCGGAGGTTCTGTCGGAACTTCTCGCCAAATTGCGCCAGGTTAAAACCAGCGCAGGCGCAGACGCGATCGAAAGCTTTTCCAGTTACACCGCCACGATCACCTATCGCGCCTACAGCGACTACCTCCGAAGAAAGTATCCCAAACGTCATCGACTCAAAACGCAGCTGCGCTACCTGCTGCAGGTCGATCCGCGCTTTGAGCTTCGCGAAAATCAAAACCATGTCTGGTTGTGCAGCCTGAGTCAGTGGAGCGAGTCGCAGCGGCAGTTGCGCAAGATACCGACGCTCGAAGAACTCGGCGGACTCGCCGATGAATTCGCGGTCGGCAAACCGGTCGCGCAACCCGCCGAATTTGTGGCTAACCTTCTGAAGCGCTTGTCGGCGCCGGTCGAGTTGAATGACCTGGTCGGGATTGTGGCGGAGTTTTGGGGCGTTCGCGATCGCAGCGGGGTTGAACTGGACGAACTCGACGCGGCGTCGCTTCACGGAAAGCCGAAAGGCCGCGACGTGATCGAGCTTCGCGAATGGCTTTCGCGATTGTGGACGGAAATCCGCACGCTGCCCCTCGCGCAACGTCGCGCGCTCCTCCTCAACTTGCGCGATGAACGCGGCGGGCCCGCGCTGGCGCTGGTCCCCATTGCAGGAATTGCGTCCCTGCGCGATATCGCAGCTGTGTTGGAAATGGCGGAAAGTGAACTCGTCTCCCTGTGGAATCAGCTGCCGATTGATGACCTGACCATTGCCGAACGCCTGGGACTGACGCGGCAGCAGGTTATCAACTTACGAAAATCGGCGAGGGCCCGCCTCACCCGAAGACTAGCGGGCCTGTGAGACTTGATGGTAATAAGGAGCATGGGTCAACGCCCTCTCCAAACAGGACTATGACGCAGACGCACCTTAGCGAGAAACAGCTGGACGGCCTCAGGCAACGCAGCCTCAGTCCGTCGGAGTTGCCCGCCGCAATGGAACACCTCGCGATTTGCGCCGAGTGCCAGGATCACATGCGGTCCGGAGTGAATTTCTCGAAAAGCGTGACCGAGCTTCAGCGGACGTTCGAACGCCACCTGTCGGAGAGCGAGTTGATCGATTGCGTGGGGAAAGTCATCGCGGATGACGCGTTCGTCAGAGCGCATCTGGAACAATGCTCGACATGCGTGGAAGAACTTCGAGAGTTGCGCTCGTTCAGCGTGAAGGTACGAAGCCCGATACTGACGCGGGGATTTGTGATCCGGTCATTGCTGATTGCCGCAGGATTGCTGCTGCTCGCGTTCCTGACGTTCCCGTTGCTCACGAAAGAATCGTCGGTGGTGAACCCGGCGATTGTGGAACGGCCGTAGGAATTCTCTGACTGTAGGCGCGGTCTATGACCGCGCGTTTCTTGGTTGGGCGTGGAAAAACGCGCGGTCATAGACCGCGCCTACAGTTCAGTTCGGAGTTATTTCTTTTCTGTTTCCTTTGCTTCCTTCTCCGCGCGCTTCCCTTCCTCATTCGCGTCGTGCTCCTTCATGTCGGGCCGGAGCTCATGAATCGCGGCGCCTAATGACATCGAGTGTTCTCCCGTCATTTTCGCCTTCAGATCGCTGAACGGAATTCCCAGGTTATCCGACGCGTGCAGCGCCGCGATGAACTGTCCCTGGTTTTTGAATCCCGCCGCGGCCTGATTCAACGACATGCCCGCGGGCAGCATCGTTCGGAGCCGCGCCGCGAGGCGCTGATTGCTTTCGATATGCGTGGCCACATTCGAATCGCGACGCGCGCGTTCTCTGTCCTCAACCCTGGTCCTCGCTTCGGCAGAGCCGTGCGTCTCCACGCCAACCTTTGCAGGCGGAGTGTTCACGCCGGCATTACCGTGCACGCCGACCTGGCTGCCGAGACCGACGCCCAGGCCTCTGCCATTCCCATTTCCGCTTCCATTTCCCTGAGCCAAGGCCGAGAGCGCGGTAAACGCGACCAATGCTGCGATACTCAAAACGATGTTTGTTTTCTTCATAAGTTCTCCTATCGATTAATGACCAACACGGAAACCAAGTCCAAAGAACAAGCTGTTCAGTTGATACGGGGCGCTGTGCGTGTAGCCCACCTGGAAATCCGCCGAAGGACTGACCTTCAGCGTGAGCCAGGTTGAGATACCGCTGTCGTTGGCTAAAACGGGCTCGCCAGTCGTCACGGTTTGCTGTTCGAACGGGGCTGGGCGCCGGCTGCGGCCCACACCAAGTCCCTGCAGGAGGGATTGTTGCTGCGACGGTTGCGACGCCTGCTGATCCGTCGAGGGCTGGTCCGAGACCTTGCTCACAATTTCCTGCTCGCCATGAGCGCGAACGCCGTACACGGATCCGCCGATGGTCACGTGCGGCGCGACGTCGAAGAGAGATCCCACTTCGAAGTGTGCGGTTGTTCCTTTGGACGAGAACGGCCTCACAAAGAAAGCGGTATCCGAAACAGTATTCGCAATGCCGGCGCTCGCAAACGGCGTCACTGAGTTGAACGTATGGCTGAATGTATTCGTCCAATCGGCCGTCATGCGGCCCGTGCTGAAGCCGCGGGCCTGATCGCCGGTAGGCGCGCTGACGATGACGTCGGAGGAGTAGTCCAATGCCGGCCAATACTCGCTAACGGTGAATCCCGCGAACGCGTTGCCGACGCCCTGCGCGCCGGCGCCGGACTTCGGATGGACGAAGTAAACGGGCAGCCCGGTATACACATTGACATGATCGTTGATGCGGTAGCCCACCGTGGAGTTGGCCTTGGTGATTACGCCGGCCGCGTTTGCGCTTCCGGAAAAGCGCTCGGAGAACGACCAGCCGTGATCCTCGTCGGCCGCATATATAAGGATGGGCGCGAGCGTCAACAGAGTGGTTAGAAGCAATAGACGGCTTGAACGCATGCCCCTTGCATCGCAAGGCGGGCGCCAAATCAAACGCTATTTATTTTGAGCGGATTAGGGGCAGGGAGAGGGCGGCTGAACAGCGCATCGAACCGAAACCATGGAAGGTTTCCATAAAGTACGTGGGTTGACCCTCCTGAACGCGCGAAGCGCATCCGCGCAACTGTGGGCGCGGTCTATGACCGCGCGTTTCTTGGTTGGGCGTGGAAAAACGCGCGGTCATAGACCGCGCCTACAGTTGTGCGGTACGCCTTCGGCAACGTCCAATCAGTCCAACCTAGTACTTCAAACGCAAACCCGCGATCATCCAGGCTTTTGGCCCGACGAAACCGTCCTCGTAAGCCCGCTTGTTGAAGACATTCTCAACCTTGTCGTAGAGCTCCAACGTCTTGTCGTCGGCGATCGGCAGATCGTAATGCGCCACAACATCTCCCCGAACCGGCGAGTCATACACATACTGCCGCCCGAACAGCGTCTGCAGCGTGTAGTCGCTCATCGCGTACAGATCAAACGTCACGTTGAACCGCTGCGCAATCCACTGGGTGGCGGTCAGCGCGAACATGTGATCCGACAGTCCGAGTTGCTTGTAGTAGTTGGTCCCGATCGTCGGAAACAGCGAATCCGAATTCGTGTACGTATACGACATCTGTAGATTCGTGCTGGAGACCGGAGAAATATGCGCGCTCAGTTCAACGCCGCGAGAAATTCCGCCGCCGCCGTTGCCGTAACCGGAACGACGCGCGAAAGGATCCCCCGCCGCCAGAGAGAGGAAGCGCACCGTTTCCTGAAGTTTCGTGTAAAAGACAGTCGCGGAGGCCTGCACCTTCGACCCCATCAGCCATTGATCGATCCCGCCGTCGACGGAGATCGCGCGTTCCGGCCGGAGACGCGGATCGCCGAACGGGCCGAGCCTCTCGTAACCCGACGGCGCTCGAAAACTATTTCCCACGTGCGCGCGAAACTTTGTCTGGCTTGGCCGGACGAAGTACGCCAAGGCGCCATCGCCGGTATAGGCGCGCGGCGGTTCCAGAAGCGCGACGCCCTGATACGGACTCGGGGTCGTTCCGCTGAATACCGGCGCCTTCACGTTGAACGACTGCGTGCGCGCGGCGACAGTGAACTGAAGACGTCCATCGAACAGATTGATCTGATCCTGCCCGTAAACCGCCTGGCTTCGTTCCCGCAGATCGGTGAAGTTCGACCGGTTCCCGTCATTGAAGCTGAAGTACTGCTCATCCTCAAACTCATAGCCCAGACTCACGAGGTTATGAGCGCCGGCGCGATAGTCGGATCGCAACTGCAGAGTCTTCGTGTGCCCGTCGAACTGACTGCGTGAAATCGACGCAGGCTCGAACTGGCCGGGACCCGCGGGTCCATCGATCGATGGACGGCTCGTATTCAATCCCTGATACGAGACGTGATAGGAAAGGTCGGACCCGATCTGATGCTGAAATGTCATGAGGCCGCTGAGGAACGTGTACATCCGGCGTCCATCGGGGTCGATCTGGCTGGGGATGTACGTCGCATTGCCGGCCGACAGCGGCGCGGTGCGATTCGCTTCGTATTTTTTCAGTTCGCCAAGCGCCAGAGGAATCGCCTTCACCGGCCCTGTCGCCGGAACGTTGGCCAGAATCTCCGGTCTCGCTACCAGCGGACTTTCGGTGGCCGCGAGGTATCCGCTCGATCCCCAGATCCTTGCGCTCAGCGACGCGTGCGGAGTGAGATTGAACTTCGCGGAACTTTGCGAGCTCGTATTGCGATACGGCAAACCGTCGCGCACGCCTTTCGTGACGTTCAAATGCGACACGCTGCTGCTGTAAGTGAACCGGTCAGCCGCCACGCCTCCCCCGATGCCGAGGACTCCGCGCAACATTCCCAAACCGCCGCCTTCCGCTCGAAACTCTCCGTGAGGCGGACCGCCGCCCGGACGAGAACTGATGTTCACGACGCCGCCCAACGCATGGGAGCCGTATAGCGACGACCCGGAACCGCGAAGAAACTCGACGCGGTCGGTATCCACCGTCATCAGCTCTTCCACAAATGCCGTGGCTTCGCCGCTGATGCTGGAGGGATCGCGGAACCGCATGCCGTCGATCAGGACTTCCGTATCCTGCGCGCGCAGGCCGCGCGTGCGAAGCGTGGTGAAGCTGCCGGGACCTTCCGTCTGCTTCACGCGGATGCCGGGAAGATTGCGGATGGCTTCAGCAATCGACAGTTCATCGCGCAGCGCGATCTGATCGGAATCCACCACGTCCAGTGCTTTTGAAACTTCCGCGAGCGCAAGCGGCGTGCTGGAGGCCGTGACCACGACTTCCGTCTTGTTGCTGGAAATGACGAGACTGACGTCGGCCGTTTGATCGCCGTCAATATGGATGGGTTGCGATTTGGTCAGCGCGGAAGCGGACGCTTCGGCTTCGAGCAGGTAGTCGCCGGCGGCGATCCCCTGAAACGCGTAGTCGCCGTCGCTGGAACTCTGCGTCTGGCGAACGACGGCCTTATTTCGGTCAAATAATCGCAGCGCCGCATTGGCGACGCGCTGCCCTTGTGGATCCAGGACGCGGCCTCGAAGGCTGTCGGCCTGCAGGGAAAGTTGGAACGCGATAACAAACAGTGAAATGGAAATGGAAATCCGAAGTGGTCGGTCCATTTAGCCCCTCCTCTCGAAGGCTCAATGATGTGCGGCGGAGTTTCGCCGGTCGTCGACAGGTCTTCGGACTTGCAGGCAATTCCAATTTCCTACTGGCCGTTGCTTCCCAGCCCGGTTTCTGCGGGCCAGTGCGTTGTTACGGCGGTCGTTCCTGCTTACCGCTGCGGGACAGTTCCGGATTTGCACCGGATTCCCTTAGTCGATGACGATTGAGAGGCTAGCACGGGATGGCGCGGCTGTCCAAATGGACGTAATTAATCCCCTCCTGATGGAGGAGGGGCTTTGCATAAAAAGTCCTAAAAGCGACGCGCGAAGCGCATCCGAACGACTGTAGGCGCGGTCTATGACCGCGCGTTCTTCCATGCTTCAACAAGATACGCGCGGTCATAGACCGCGCCTACAGTCGTTCGGTACGCCTTCGGCAACATCTAATGAGTTATTGCAAAGCCCAGTAGGGGACGGGTTGGTCCGGCAAGGCGAAACGTTTCAGCATCTTTGACCACCCCGGCGCTCCAGCCTTTGGCTGTCGCGCCACCCCTCCTGCATCAGGAGGGGATTATCAGGCGAGTTTCAACGCGCGGAGTACGCGCTTCATGCCGAGATAGAGACCGAGCGCGCTGACGGCGAGACCGCCGAGGCTGAGGATCACCATGCCCGTCGCCCAGACGGGACGGTTGTAGTACCAGAAGGAAAAATCGAGACTGTGCAGGCCGTGATAGATCCAGCGTTCGATGCGGCTGAGATGGGTTGTGCCATATACCAACTGGCTTTGCTGCGTGTCGATGTAGAACCACGTCTGGTCGGGGTCGCCGAACTTCACGCGCAAGACGGGCAGCGGCGCCGCATGATCCTGCGAGTAGTAGTAGGCATCGTAATCGGATAGAACCTGCGACTCCACGATCGGCGTATCCGGGTAGGTTTCGCGCACCTGCTTCATCAGCAGGTCCGTGGAATAAGCGTCGCGACGAACTTGAAACGGATTCGCCGCGATCAAGGTCTCCTCCGCCTTTGCGTCTCGCGCCAGGTAGAACGATTCGCCCTGAATCGTCTCGAAATCGATTTCCTTCAGCTCATGACCCGGCAGCAACTGTCGCCACGCCGGCGCATCCCTTAATGGATAGTTCTCCAATTGAAGCGGGCCGCCCGCCATCACATCCGCGATATCCGAACTGAGTCCGCCCTGTCCGGCCCAATTCCCGGGCTGCATCGACAGGAACCCGCTCACGACCCACGTCAGCGTGAGAACTCCGAAAATAAAGCCTGTGATGTAATGCCATCGCATCCATCCCGAGTACGGAATGTAGGACGAGACTTTCGAAAGCCGGAAGGGCCGCGTGTATTTCAGCTGGACGAATCCAAGAATGATTCCAATCAATGCCGAGAACGTTCCGATGCCCGACGACCACAGCACCACCTGCTGCCAGAGCCGATCGTTCGTGCGCAGCCTGGTGAAATACAACCAGTGCGGTATCGCCGCCACCCAGGCGAGCGCACGCGAGCCGCGCGTGGTGAGCAGCACAACGTCGCCCGAATCGGGCGAGACGTACAAGTTCGTGTGCGCGTCGTCGTCCACTTCGAATTTGTGCAGGGGAAGTTGGCGACGGTTGCCGAGCGTCCACTCATCCACTTCCGTTTGCAGCGAATAATGAAATTTATCGGGCGGAAGATTCATGAAGCGGCTGGCGACGGCGAGCGCATCGTCTTCGCCGATCTGGTCGATGATGTCGCCGTTATCGGCGAACACCGTGGTTCGTCCCAACCGATATGCGGGACGGTCAAGCACGGTCAGCAGCGTCATGCGCCCGGGGGGATTGTTTAATTCCGCAGCCTGTACCGCATTCGCCGGCGTCAGGTTGACTTTGGAGAAGTCGATGGGCGGAAGCCGCTCCAGGCGCAACTCCGGCGTCAAGCGGGGCATGCCCTTCGAAAACATGATCCCGATACCTGAGGCGAACCACAACACGAAGAAAAAACTCAGGACGATGCCCAAGTACCGGTGCGTGAGAATGAGGAATTTACGGAGCCATGCCATGACGGTTGCGCGGCATCATAGCAAGAGTTCCCCTTTCCCGCGAAGTCTCGACGCGAACGCCTTTCTTGAAAACCAGGTGGCCGCCCAGCCAGGCTGCGCCCATGCCGACGGCAAAACCGAAGGTCGATAGCGCTTTCCCCACGTCTCTGGCGCCGCGCCGGCGCGCAGCCAGCGACGATGCAAACAACGTGACGCCCGCGACATTCAGCAATCCGTGCGTGAGTCCGATGTCGCGCGCTTCGCCGGAAGTTCCCTGCCAATCTGTCAGACCGGTCACGGCAGAACCGACCGCGCCGATCAAACCAAGGCCAATCGCCGCATCGGCGGCGACGCCGTATTCCGGTTTGCCCGTTAGGCTTTCCATGCCGTCGAAACAGACGGCAGCCGTCCAGGACCCGAGCGGTATGTCGGTCAATGCCGAGTGCAGTGGATGGCCCAGCCATCTCCCCTGGAGAAAATCTTTCACCTGTTTTCCGGCGTAGCCTCCTTTTTCAAAGGCAGCGCCGATCGCGCCCTGAAGGGCGTCTTCAACTTTGTTAAGAACGCGTGGCTGCATGTGTCCCTCCCGTTCGTTTTCCAAAAACAAAACCTAAAATCATCGCAGCGGCTGCGGCCAGCCCGACAACCGGAGACGGAGTCGGCGCAGTCACGGGCCTGACGTTCGCCGGCCGAGCCGCCGATGTTGCCGTTGTCGCCGTTGCAGATGACGTCAAACCTTCCTGGGCGCGTTTCTCTGCCGTCACGGGCTCTGCGTTTTCCGCAGGCGTCACATGAGAGCCGTACTGGTTCGCGTACACCTGAGTGAATTCCGCGCCGAGAAACAGAATTTGGGCCGAGTAGTAAATCCACACGATCATCACGATCACCGCGCCGGCCGCGCCGTATGCCGATCCGACCGAGCTTCTGCCGAGGTACAAACCGATCGCGAATTTACCAATCGTGAACAGGGCTGCGGTCATTGCGGCGCCTACCCACACATCGCTCCACCGAATTTTCACGTCCGGCAGGAGCTTGAAGATCATCGCGAAGAGCAACGTGATCACTGCAAATGAAATGACGAGTTCGAGAATGTGACCGACCGCGGCCGCGCTTCCAAATGCAGAGATCGCGGCTGTCAAGACCAGCGACACGAGAAGAAGAAACGCAATGCCGAGCACCATCGTGAACGACAGGAATCGATCCTTGATCATTCCCATGACGCCGCGTTTGGCCTTCGGTTTCACTTCCCAGATCGTGTTCATTGCATCCTGCAACTGCGCGAATACTCCGGAGGCGCCGAATAGAAGAATCGCGACTCCGGCGATTCCCACAGCCGCGGATTTTCCTTCCGGTTGTTGCGAGGTTTGCATGATCGTTTGCGCGGTATTTGCGCCGATCAATGTGGCGAGTTGGGTTTGGATCGCGCCCGCGACATCGCCTTTGTAAACCAGTCCAACGGCGGCAATAACCAGAAGAATCAGAGGCGGTATCGAGAAGATCGCGTAATAAGCCAGCGCCGCGCCGAGGCGGGGCGCTTTATCCTCGGACCAGTCCGAAAATGTCTGCTTGATCAGGCTAACAGCCGCACCTTTGTTCATAACTATTTAGACGTGCATTTAGAGGGCCCGGTTGGCCAACGAATTGCCACGTAATAAGTGAGGGATTCTTGCTATGCCTGCGCGCGCCACCTGGAAAGGCGAACTCAAAATCGGAACAACCACGCTGCCGGTGAAACTGTATGCAGCCATACAGGATCGGGACGTTCATTTTCATGTCCTGAAAAAGGGCGCGAAACAACGCGTCAAGCAGCAGATGGTTTCGGAACACAATAAGCCCGTCGAGAAAGAAGAGATCCGAAAGGGATATGAAATCGATCCAGGAACATTTGTAATTCTTGAGGATGAGGAATTACAGAAGCTCAAGGCAAAGGACTCGCGGACTATCGGATTAACGCGCTTCGTTCCGGAATCCGCGCTCGGACACGAATGGTATGAGCGCGGATACTATCTCGCTCCCGACGGCCAGGATGCGAAATACTTCGCGCTCGCAGAGGCGCTCGGGCATAAAAACGTGGTCGGGATCGCGCGATGGTCGATGCGCGGAAAGTCCTATGTGGGCGCGCTGCGTTCGGAAGACCAGTACCTGGTCCTGATCAAATTGCGGTATGCCGAAGAAGTGTTATCCGCGCGCGAGCTGCCCGCGCCGGGCGGCCGCGCGCTTGACAAAAAAGAACTGCGAATGGCCGAGGAGCTCGTCAAGGCGCTTGAAGGCGAGTTCGCGCCCGAAGAGTTCCACGATGACTATCGCGAGAAAGTGCAGGCGTTCATCAACGCAAAGGCGCGAGGCAAGCATCCGCGGTTGGCGCCTGTCAAAGAACGCACGATCGCCGCTCCGCTGGAGCAGCAACTCGCAAAGAGCCTGGCCGCTTTGAAGCGGACGAAGGAGAAGAAAGTTGCCTAAGGCAAAGCCACAGGACGCAAGCGTTCGTCCATTCTGGTCGGGCACGATCAGTTTTGGTCTCGTCAGCATCCCGGTCAACCTGTATCCTGCGAATCGCGACAGCCGTATTTCCCTGCGCATGATCGGGCCCGACGATCAACCCTTGAAACGCGAGTACGCGGCAGCGGGGACCGGCGAGGAACTTCAGAAAAGCGAAATGACCCGAGGCTTCGAAACCGAAAAAGGCAAATACATCACGGTAACCGAAGAAGAACTCGAACGGCTCGCGCCTGAGAAATCTCGCGACATCGACCTGCGGGTGTTTGTCCGGCGAGAGGAAATCTCGCCGCTCTACTTTGATCGCGCGTACTTCCTGACGCCGGCCGACAAAACAGCGAAAGCATACCGCTTGCTTGCCGAAACGATGCAACGCCGGGATCGCGTGGGTATTGCCACATTCGTCATGCGCGGCAAGGAATATCTTGTCGCGATCATGGCCGATAATGGGATCCTCCGCGCACAAACGCTGCGGTTTGCAGACGAAGTACGAAAGCCATCGACGATGGGACTTCCGAAGAAAGCCAAAGCGCCGGCCGCTACTGTGCGCAAATTCGGAACGGCCATCGCGAGACTGACGAAGAAAACAATCAGCACGGCCGAAATGCGAGACGAATACGCGGAAGCCATGATGAAGCTGATCGAAAAGAAGAGCGCAAAACACACGGACGTCGTTGAAAGCGAGCATAAGGCCAGGCCGGCAAAGGTGGTGGACCTGATGGAAGTTCTCAAGAAAAGCCTGGGCCAAACCCGAAAGACGCGGCGCGCCGCCTGACCTATGCCGAAGACGCAGCGGCATCTCACCATCGACGGCTGCGATGTTCCTGTCTCGAACCCCGACAAGGTCTTGTTTCCCGGCGGCAACGTCACCAAAGCGCAAGTCATCGAATACTATCTTCAGATTTCCGAGTACGTCCTTCCGCATCTCGCGAACCGGCCCGTGACGCTGAAGCGCTATCCGAACGGCGCCCTTGGGAATTTCTTTTACGAAAAGGATGCGCCGGCCTTCACGCCGGAATGGGTGAAGACGTTCCTGGTTCCGCGTAAGGAGTCGGAAGGCGACATTCGATACATTCTGATCAACGACCGGCCGACATTAGTCTGGCTCGCGAACCTGGCGAATCTGGAGATTCATCCGTTCCTGCATCGAGTCCCGCGAATCGATCGGCCGACCTCCATCGTCTTTGACCTCGATCCCGGTGAAGGAGCGGACATCCTGGCGTGCGCAGAGGTCGCGTTCCTGCTGCGTGAAGCTTTCGAAAAGCTCGAACTGGAATCGATGGTCAAGGCCTCGGGATCGAAAGGCCTGCAAGTCTATATTCCGTTGAACACGAGCGTGACCTACGCACAGACGCAACCGTTCGCCAAAGCGATGGCGGAGATACTCGCGGAACGTCATCCGAAACTCATCGTCGCGGAAATGGCGAAAGCGAGGCGGCGAGGAAAGGTCTTCATCGACTGGAGCCAGAACTCGGATTTCAAAACGACGGTCGGCGTCTATTCGCTGCGCGCGAAAAGAGCGGAACCGTTTGTATCGATGCCGGTTGAGTGGAAGGAGCTGGAGAGCGCCCTGAAGAAGAGAGATCCGAGCCGGTTGTTCTTTGGAATGGATGCCGCGCTGAAACGCCTCAACCGCCTGGGCGATATTTTCAGTCCGGTCCTTTCGATGAAACAACGCCTGCCCGCACAAGTCGTGAAGCGCCTGCGAACCGCCTAGTTCAGAATCAAGCGGACTTGGCCGAAGATGTTGCGCTCAACTTCTTCACGGAAAGGGGACGGAGGGCCAAACTCCGGATGCTGCGCATCAAGCAGGTTGCGGCCAACCACGGAAAAGTCAACTTTCGAACTGGGCGACCATCCGGCCCGCGCATCCATTTCCCAATATCGAGGCACAACCGGAGCAGGCAGACTGCTCACGTAGCGCAGCGTGGAATCGAATTCCATATTGTGCGGAAGATCGGCCGAAGCGTGGGTCATGAACTGGTGTCGTGGGTCGTTGCCTTCGAGCGTTCCATTAAATACGTCGCGCGACCCGGGCTCGGCCGTTAGCGTCCTGCCCAGATTCGCGTAACCCGCCCCGACGCGCAGCCACTCGGTGACATCGACATTCATCGAAGCTTCGCCGCCCCACGACTTCGCGTTGAGGTTGTTGAGCAGCAGCACATTGCCGGGCGCTCCCTTGAACTCGAGGCTTCGCACCTTGTCATAGACGTTATAAAAGGAGGCGAGATCGAGCGAGACGCGGTTTCTGAGGCGCGTGCGATAACCCAGTTCGAACGCCACGACATCTTCCGATTCGAAATCCGGATTTCCCGCGATAACGATTCCCGGAGGCGTGTAACGGATATCGCTGTCGAAGCGGGTCGGCGTTCGAACCGCGCGCGTTACCGCGCCCCAAACGGTCTGCTGGGCGTCCACATCCCAGGCGACGCGCACGCCCGGCTGAAGTTCGAATCCCGTGAAGTCGTTATGTTCGAACTTCGAGCCGAACAATACTTTCAGGCGATCCTTCGCAAGGGAGACCTCATCCTGGATAAAGGCCGTGGCCAACGGATAGTTGCGCGACTGAGGAGAAAATGTCAGAACGGGAGTGGGTTTTGTCGAATCGTGCGACCATCGGAATCCGGCGCCCCACACGATCGTTTGCGATGGGGTGGCGTTGAATCGATGCTGCATGTCCAGATCAAAGGTTTGCTGATCGAAATCGCTTTGCAGCGGAACGCGCCGATAATTACGGTCGATATAGCCCTGCAACTGAAATTCGGACGTCATGGAAATCCGGCGCGTCCACCGTCCCAGAATGTCGCCGCCCCAAACTCTGGCGTTATCGCGGCCGAGGATGCCTTCTTCTCCCCGATAGATGTCGGTTTCGACAACGGCGTCGTCTGATCCGTGAGTCGCGTCGGCGCGAAATCCGATCCGGCCGATGCCGGCGCTGTCTTTCGCGTCGCCGCCATTGGCCAGGGCCATCTGGTCCCGATAAAGAAATTTGCCATAAGCGCGATAGGCCACGTTCGGAGTCGCCATGGCGCCGACGCGCACCGAGAGGCGCGCCAGATCGTCAGCGCCCCCTCCAGAGGCTATGACCACGGCACCCGTCGTTTGATGCGCGCTCTTGGTAATGACATTGATGATGCCGTTGACGGCGTTCGCGCCGAACAATGTCGCGCCCGGCCCGCGAACCACTTCGATGCGGAGGATGTCTTCAAGAACGAGATCCTGAGCATCCCAGAAGACGCCGGAAAAAATCGGAGAATAGACTGTCCTGCCGTCGATCATCACCAGCAGCTTATTGGCGGCCGTGGAGTTGAAGCCGCGTGCGGAGATCGCCCAACTGGTGGCATTGAATCGGGCAACGTGGAGACCCGGAATGAGACGGAGGACTTCCGGCAATGTCGTGGCGCCCGATCGCCGGATATCTTCCGAGGTGAGGACCGTGATCGCGGCGGCCGTTCGGCCGATCGGCTCGGCGCTGCGCCGGACCGATGTCACATCGATGTCGAGCAGTTCCTCGATGGACAGCCTTTTGACCTGATTTTGCGCGAGATCCTGTGCGGATCCCCTACCCGCGGCCACAGTCAGCAGCAACAGACAGATCAGACCCCGCATACAGAGCCTCCCCGGGCAAAGTATAAGATATGCTAGAGGTGAAGTCGTCAACCGATGCGAAGGCTCCTCGTTTTCCTGGTTATATCCGCTGTGTTCTTCAGCGTACCCTTCTCTTCGGCGCAGGACGGAGAGTTGTCGCGCGATGTGAAAGCCGCCTTTCTGCTGAACTTCGCGAAGTTCGTCCAGTGGCCCGACTCCGCGTTTCCAAACCGGACGGCGCCATTCACCTTTTGTATAGTGGGCGATCCTCTTCAGGGCGCACTGGACTCCACCATTCGCGGTGAAACGGTCGCCAGCCGGCCGCTCGTCATTCGCCATATCAATAATGACGACAACGCGCGCGGCTGCCACGTGCTTTATCTCGGCCAAAGGGAACCGGACCCTTCGCTGTTGGGAACCCCGGTTCTGACCGTCGGCGACTCGAGCGGATTTATCCAAAGCGGCGGGATTATCCGGTTCATCGAAAGCGCGCGACGCATTCGATTTGAAATTAACCCCGAAGCCGCCCAACGCGCCCAGCTTCAAATCAGTTCGCGTCTTCTCCGGCTTGCCGACATTGTGAGGGCATCGCGGTGACCCGTCTGTCGATGCCCGACGTCCCCATTCAACGAAAGATCGTCGCCATCATCATGATCGTCACCGTCGCCGCGCTGCTTATGGCGAGCGCGCAGTTGCTGGGATATGACTTTATTCAGGCACGGCGCGATCTGTTGAATGCGACAACGGGAACCGCGCGCATCATCGCTGATAACAGTTCCGCGGCGCTCGCATTTGAAGACCGCGCGGCCGCCAGGGACGCGCTGAATTCCCTGAGCGTGGAGCCGTCGATCGTCGCCGGCTGTATGTATACGCATGAAGGATTGTTTGCCGAATACGTTGCGGACGGCGCGACGCATTGCCCGATGGACAGGGAACCCGATGGCGCGACAAACGGTTTCATCGTTGCGTCGCGTGCGATTGACCTCGATGGCAAACGGCTCGGAACCGTCGTATTGCGCGCGACCCTCGCGCCGACCTATGCGCGCCAGCGCATCGAAATCGCAATTGTTTTCGGCATTGTGGTTTTCGCCGCACTGTTCGCGCTCTTTCTCTCGTCCAGACTTAGACAACTGGTGTCGAATCCCATTCTCGCTCTCGCCGACACCGCGAATGCAGTTTCACGAACCGAGGACTACTCGATTCGAGCCCAAAAGCAGGGTGACGACGAAGTCGGAAAGCTCGCCGAATCCTTCAATAAGATGTTGGCCCATATCCAGCGACGTGAAGAAGAATTGTTGAATGCGAACCGGATGAAAGACGAATTTCTGGCCACGGTATCGCATGAACTGCGGACTCCTCTGAATTCGGTACTCGGATGGACCGTCCTGCTGCGCGAGGGGAAACTTTCCGGGGATCAACAGGCAACGGCGCTCGAAACAGTTGAACGCAACGCGCGCCTGCAGGTGAGCCTGGTCGACGACCTGTTGGACGTTTCCCGAATCATTTCCGGGAAATTGAAGATGGAGTTCGCCGACGTAGCCCTTCGATCCTTACTTGAAAGCGCAGTGGATAGCATCCGGCAGTCCGCTGAGGCGAAGAATCTTCGGCTGAACCTGGACATCGGCCGACAGGACCTGACCGTTCGCGGCGATGCGTTTCGGTTGCAGCAGGCAATCTGGAACCTGCTGTCGAATGCGATCAAATTCTCCCCGCAGGGTACGTCGATCGATGTCCGGCTCGATACGGTAAGAGGGCATGCGCGGATCACCGTTCGGGATGAAGGCGTCGGCATCCAGCCGGAGTTCCTGCCGTATGTATTTGACCGGTTCCGCCAGGCGGACAGTTCATCGACCCGGCCCTACGGTGGACTCGGCCTCGGTTTGGCGATCGTTCGCCACATCACCGAATTGCACGGCGGGAAAGTGCAGGTTGAAAGCGGCGGTCCGGGCAAGGGCTCGACATTTTCCATCGAACTGCCTCTGAAAAATACGTAGGTTGGAACCGTACAGACAGCGCGGACAATTTGCCGTAGAATGCCGCCCTCTGAGGTTTGAACAGTGGTACAGGATCGTCCGCACCTGGTGGCGGTTGAAGACGCAGCCGATACTCTTCAGCTCTACAAGGCCATGCTCGAAGAAGAGTACGACGTCACGGGGTGTCAGTCGTGCAACGAGGCGCTGGATGTTTTATCGCGCAAGCATCCGGACGTGATCCTGATGGATATCGGGATGCCGGACATGAATGGGTTTGAATGTCTGCGCCGAATCCGCGCCAATCCTGCCTTCGCCAAGGTCCCTGTCATCGCCGTAACCGCCTTTGCATATCCAGCCGACGAGACGAAATGCCGGGACGCGGGTTTTACCGAATACCTCCGGAAACCGATCGTCGATTACGCCGCATTTAAGCAAACGATCAAGGATTGCCTTTCTCGGACCTAGAATTCAACGAGCGTGGTGTGGACGTTGCGATCGGAATCCGTCCAGACCGCGACAATGTCATTTCCAGCGCGCTCGATTTGGGGGACGCTTTCGGACGTGGAGTTCACGCTCGACACCGCGATCGGCATTCCCATCGCGCCACCCGCGTCAATCTGACGCATCCGGACTTTTGCGCCGTCGCCCGTCCGTTCCAGCCAGCTGACCAACGCCGCGCCTGACGACAGACTCACCACATCGACCTGACCGATCGGATTGCCTTCGTCGATACGGACGACTTTGCCGAAAGTCTTTCCGCCATCCGTAGACATCGCCATGTTCACTTGCGCGACATCCTTCGGCGCCGAGAACCAGGCGGCCGCGACATTCGGGCCGTTCGACGCGACAGACGGCCCGTTCACTGGGCAACCATCGATCTCCCAACCTTCAGACGAGAGCGGCTCCGGCTGGGACCAGGCGCCGTTCGAATATCGGACGATTGAGATATCGCGGATCTCTTTCTCGGTGCGATCGCGATAGACCACAACGAGCCCGTCCGGAACAACCGCCATCGACGTGTGACAGCATTCGCACGCGCGGCCATCGAGTTGAGTCTCGGATCCGAGTTTGCCGTCCGTTGAAATGGTTGTGGAAAGCAACGCCATGTCGCCAATGAGATCTTCAGGCAGGTTTTTCCCATCGAGCCATACGGCGGCGAGTTGATTGGCGCCGGTCGGAATCATGGACAGAAACCCGTGCTGCCGCTTCTTCTTGTCGCGATGCGGGCTGACGGGCTTGCCCCATGTCGCGCCCTTGTCGGTCGAAAAGGCAACTTTCGTATCGTAGGCTTCCTTTTCGATCTCGGTCGCGGTGAACCAACTCGCCGCGAGAGTTCCATCCGGCAACGCGGTAACGGAGGGCGCGTCTACAGCGCTCACGAACCAGTCAGTCCCTTTGGCCACGGTTTGCGGCGCAGACCAGTCGCCATTGCTTCGAGTGGCGAACCGAAGAGACTGCGATCCGTCATCCGCCGTCTCGACCCAGCTGAGATAGGTTTGGCCGTCCGGACCAGTCGTGAGTCCCGGCGATTCGCTGCCGGCGCCGGTCGGGGCTTTCAAGTCGGTCACTGTCGGTCCGGGCGGCGGCGCCGGCGCCGCAGGCGGCTGATTGGCGGACGAACAACCGGCTAGGACGAGCGTTGCTATTAATAGGGACGCAATGCGGTTCATGGCGTTAAATCATAGCAGAATCATTGAAATCTAAATCCGATCGCCCGCGTTTGTCGTTTATATGGATATGGCACGATTTAAGATCGGCGATCGCGTTCGAATTCTGACGGTATCCCCCACGCCGTTTGCGGGCCTCGAGGGCGCCGTCGATGAAGTTCATCCCAACGATCGGGGCGTTACGGCTTTGGACCGCTATACCGTGATCTTCGACTGGAAAGAGAAGCGACCTTTCTTCGATGTCCAACTGGCGGAAGCCGCCAAACAAGCGAGGACGGGCAATGAAATTGATTAGAGTAAGGAACGATCCGCGTTTCAGGATCGGCGATTACGTCGAGATTCTGTCCACCATTGCGACTCATTTTTCAGGCATGAGCGGCGTCATTACGGAAGTGACCGTGAGCCGTCACGCGCAAACGCTCGACAAGTACCGCGTCCGGTTTGATGACGGCGCGGAACAAGTCTTCTGGGATGTTCAACTGCGGTCGCTGGCCAACCAGGCCGTCGCACGATCCGCCTAGGGTCACGCGGCAGATGATGCGCGAAGCGCACCCAAATGACTGTAGGCGCGGTCTATGACCGCGCGTTTTTTCGATGCTTCAAGAAGATACGCGCGGTCATAGACCGCGCCTACAGTCATTCACGCGGCAGTCGGAAGCTTCACCAGCGCGGCCAACCGGTCCCACAAGCCCGCCGTCTCCGATTCAATCGGGGGTTGCCCAACGACATGAAGCTTCCCTTCCTTCTCCAGCACATCGAAGGTTGTTTTCCCGTTCTTCTTGCGTCGGAACTGGATCGTCACTCGCGCTTCACCCACTCGCAAGTCGCGCAATGTGATTTGCGGCAGCCATTCCGGCAAGACGGGATACACCGACAGCAAGTGCGCCGAACCTAACGGCAAAATCCCCAGAAGACTTTGAATGATGATTGGAAACGCGCTCTGATTCCACGTCTGCGGCGCGTTTGCCTGAGGAAACGCGCCCGGGTGACGGCATTCCTCCCGGCTATAGCCGCCGACACATTCGGGAATGCGGCCTCGTCTCCAAATCCGCGCCAGGTCGTAGAGCGCCGTCGCCAGGCGAAGCGCCTCCCGCTCAAAACCAAACCGTTTTAATCCAAACAAGAACGTCGCGTTCTCGGCCGCCCACACGCTGCCGAGGTGATAGCTCAGCGGGTTGTACGCAGGGTTCGCCGTACTGATCGTTCGAATGCCCCAACCACTGAAGATGTCGGGCTCGAACAAACGTTTCACCAGCAAGGGCAGCCGGTCTTTTGCGACAATGCCGGTCGTCAACGTCTGCGCGGCGTTGGACGCGACGTCGCGAATTTGTTTCTTGGATGGGTCCAGCCCGATTGCGACGCAATTTTCATCGAACATCCAGAAGTCGCGATTGAAGCGCTCTTTCAGCTCGGCCGCGCTTTTCCAATACGCGATGGCGTCTCCGGGCTTTCCCAATAATGCGCACGCTACCGCCATGATTTGTTGCGCGGCAAACCAGTAGCCCTGGATTTCACATGTGGCGATGGGCGTGTCGACCTGCGATCCATCGGGATAGACGATCGCGTTGTGGGCATCGCGCCAGCCCTGATGTTTGGGGCCGTCTGACGAGCGCGTCTTGTATTCGAGGTAACCGTCCTGATCGATGTCGCCATCCCTGGCAGCCCAATCCAGGATTCGGCGCGCGGGGTCGAAGTATTTTTCGAGGTAACGTGCGTCGCCGGACCAGGCATACAACTGCGCCATCGTGAAGATGAACGCGAACGGGCTGGCATAATCGCCGTAGTACAACCCCATGGGATTGAGATTCAATCGGGCCTGAGGACTTCGCTGCTGACCGCGAATGATGCGGCCGGGCTGCTCGTCGCGCCATGGATCGTCACGAACGCCCTGCAGGCGCGCAAGCTTCGTCAGGATCGATCGCGCCATCTCTCCGCGGTCAAATACGGTTGCGTGCCACGCTGCCGTGAGAGCGTCTCTCGCCCATAGCGACTGATATAAAGGAATGCCAGCAGCGGGCGTCAGCCACTCATCTTCGGCGCCCTCGAGCAACGCCATAGAAACCACATCCTGGATCGATTGGTTCGCAATTGCCGCAAGTTCCGAATCCTCTCCGGTGTGGACTGATGCGATTCGCTTCCACCACTCGGCCACACGGGCGTCCCGCGCCGCCGCCCCTTCATCGGTAATGGCATCGGCATGGTCTACCGCTTGTATGTCCAGGCTGATTTCCGTGGGGACCCGCCGCGCCAGTTGGACCGTCGTTGAAAATTTGCCGCGGGAGAATTTCCAAAGTCCGGGTCCGTCGATTCGAACGACTGTTTCAAGCGGGAGTTCGCGATGCTGATATTGAAACCGCACCGTGGTCCCTTGCTTCTTGGTGCGGATTCGGGCGTTCTGTTTCCGGCCGCCAAAAATTTCACCGTAGTCGGCGAAGTCGGCGGAAAGCCGCCACCCCAGATCAACGGTGGCGTCTTCAAGCCAACGATTGGTGATCCGCAGCGTGACCCGCAAGCCGTTGGCGCGAACCCGATATGAAACCCGAAGATCAAGATCGCGATAGCGAATGCCGTGTTTAGCTCCGCCTCGATCGGATCCGCCGCCCTTCTTTTCAGGATAGACGTAGGCCAACTCCAATTCGTTCGGCGCGGTTTCCACGACAGAACAGAGATGGGCGGGTTCGCCGAATAACTCCAGCCGAAGCTCTCGAAGGTAGCGGGTCTGTCTGAAGAAGAAACCGGAATCGTCAAGATCGCCGGCGACGCCTTCCGCATCCACAACGATCATCGACGGTCCGCGCCAGGCAAACCATGTTCGCGAACGGTTCTCGGCCAACACGTCAGCGCCTCTCCGCGATCAACATTTGGCATTGAAACGCGCCCGACGCAAAACCGGCTTTCATTGCTTTGAATCCTCTCAGGAACGAAATGAAGTCTGAGCCGTGGGACATCGCGAATTTCCAAACGACAGGGAAATTGGTCAGCGCCAGGCAGACATCCCAGGTTTTCGCGACATGCGCGCTGATGTCCCCGGCGCTGAGAATCCGGCAGCCGCAATCTTGAAGCGTTCTCGCGTAAAAGCTTGCCGTGGAAAGCTCGGGCAGCAGCATCTGCTCGACGATCGGATCGATGTAACGCTGTTCGCGTTGCCGGTCCAGCTGCTCCGCCTTAAACCAGTCGATAATCGCCACGCGTCCATGTGGAGCGACCAGATCCAGAAGCTGTTTGAAGCACTGACGCTTGTGCGGAAAGTGAGACATCGCTTCGATCGACCAAAGGACGTCGAATTGTCCGGCAACGCCGGGACACTCCGCATCGGCGACAACGAAATCGGGCCGGGGGTCGCATTCGACGGTGAGGGCTTTCGCAATCTCGACCTGCTTCGGCGAAATATTGAGTCCCACGACCTTCGCGCCGAAACGCTGCGCGAGATATTTCGCGGATCCTCCAAATCCCGAACCGACGTCCAGTATCCGCGCGCCATGGTGAATGTCCGCCTGAAGCGCCAGAAGTTCGACCAGCTGCTCCTGCGCGGTTTCCTTTGTTTCTGCGCCGTCCCGCCAGTAGCCGTGGTGGACGTGCTCGCCCCACAACCCCCGATACAGCGGCGCCGCAATGTCGTAGTGCCGCTGTATTCGAGTCTTCAATTCAATCGCTAGCTCTTTCGCCATATCAAGCCCGCGATAACAACAGCGGCCAAAATATTGGCGTGCAGATCCGAGTCCATGGTCGGGCAAATAGCGGAACGGCTATTGCAGACGTCTTAGGTTGGAGGAGGCTTTATGGAAAGCAAAGCCAAATTTCTAGGACATCCCCTTCACCAGCAACTGGTCGTTTTCCCGTTTGGATTGCTGGGGATGGCGGTGATTTTCGATTTGATTACCTTCTGGACTCATAACGCCAGATGGACGCAAGCTGCGTTTTACATGATCGGCGCCGGGGTAGTAACGGGCCTTTTGGCGGCCATTTTTGGACTGGTCGATTGGACCGCTATTCCGAAGAACACCCGCGCGAAAAGCGTGGGGGCCGTGCACGGCATCGGAAACGTGATTGTGGTTCTGCTGTTCGCCGGCAGTTTCTATTTCCGGTGGCTGGATCCCATGATCGTCCCGACGGTCGGCTACGCGTGCTCATTCCTGGGCTTTTGCATCGCGTTGTTTACGGGGTGGCTGGGAGGCGAGCTAGTTGACCGGCTTGGGGTTGGCGTCGATGACGGCGCGAATCTCGATGCGCCGAGTTCGCTCAAAACCCGTACCGTTCGCCCTCGCCGCGCTGCCTAGTTGAAAGCAACCAGGGGAAGCCCGCCGGACCCGGTATTCCCCTAAACCCGCTCAATTTGGTGTACAGTAGATCGGTAGATAGTAGCTATCGCACACCTTCCCGCCCGCTCGTGTCTGCGTCGGCTAACCTTCAAGGAAGTTTAAGCATATGAATACTTGGCGAGGATCGAAGACTGATGACCGATGGTATCTCGGCGTGTTGTGCCGCGCCTGCCGGGCCCCCATTCTGTTTGCTCTGGACCGGAGCGACGGCAACACGGTGCCCCCTCCGGCGAAACTCTTCCTGACGTGCTCGGAAGCGGGGTGCGGAGAAAGAGGCGACTACAGCAAGTCCGCCGTAAAACGGTATCAAAAGGATAAATAACTAATGTCGTCAACGCCGAACATGCCGTTCGATGCGGCTTTCTCAACCGCGCTGCTTCAATTCAATAATGAAGCGCTGGGCTATTGTAACGGGATCTCGGACGAAAAGGCCCGCGACTACGCCGTCCTGTTTGCGCGGGTGCTGCAAAGCCACGCCAAGGGACTGCAGCCTGAAAACCTGCGCGTTCCTTTCGGGTTGTTCGGACCCAACAAGACCCTGATCGAGACCACCCTCAAGCGGATGTTCTACCGTTACTTCCCGACTGCCCGGCAAATCTAGTTTCCGCACGAAATCTTCACACAACCTTAAATCAGACTTAACATAGGCGCGATCGCAATCGCATGTAGAGTATGCGCATGCCGAATCTGCCCGACGTTCTGCGTCGCAATCGCAGGGTCATCGCTTTCGTGACCGTGATGGTCATTCTGCCTTCACTCGTCCTCGGTCTTCTGGCGTTTCGCGCCATCCGATCTGAAGAGGTTCAGCAGCGCTTTCAAGAGCGGCAGCGGCAGCAGGAAATCGCCGTACTGTTGGAAGCGGACTTGAAGACCTGGCTATTCACCCAGGCGCCGAAGGGCGCAATCGCAGATGGGCTGTTGCGATTCACGGTGGACGGCGACAGCATTACATTTCCCGACTTTAATGTCGCGATCGAGCGGGCCAGGAACAATACGCCTGTCCCTTTCACAACGGAACTCGACAGCGTTCCCGACGCACGAACTGTGCAGGAGCTCTACTACCCGCGCATCCTGTCATTCATCCGGGATTTCAAATCGAGCCAGAATGCCGGCGCTCAATATTTCCGTCGATTAAAGGCAATGATCGTTCAGATTCCCGGCACAAATCAGGGTTATGTGCTGAGCTCTTCAAAATTGCTCGATTATTCGGCGAGCCGCCTCAATGACCTGACGCGATCCGAGGCGTTCAGCGGCGTTTTCTCGATCGCTGAAACCGGCGAAACTTCGCCGGCAGCCGCGGATGTCGTGCTCGTCAATCTCAATGATTTCACTTTCTTTCAGATCGCATTCGCCCCGAAACCAGCGGGGTTCAACCTCCGTCGAAATATCCTTCTCTACTCGCTCGTCGTTCTGACTCTGGTGACTGTGCTGGGCATCGTGTTTATGTATCGCGCGGTTTCCTATGAAATGAGCGTCTCGCAACTTAGAACCGATTTCGTCTCGGCAGTTTCCCATGAATTTCGGACGCCCTTGAGCACGATCCTGGCGCTAGTGGAACGGCTGGAATCCGGGCGCGTGTCTGAGGCGGAAATGTTACAGCGATACCACCAAAGCCTCCGGCAGGAAGCCCGGCGCCTCGGCTTGCTCGTCGATAAACTTCTGGATTTTGCGCAACTCGAGGTGGGAAAAAAGAAGTTCTCATTCGAACGCGCCAATCTGCAGGAGTTGGTGCAAGAGGCCGCGAATGTCTTCGAACAGTCCAGCTTCGCCGGACGTTTGGAATTGATTCCTGTGGATGCAGCCGAACCCACCCTGGTGAACGCGGACCGAATGGCGATCATCCAATGCATCCAAAATCTCATCGAGAATGCATTGAAGTACTCGCCCGCTGAATCCAAAGTGACGATTCGGTGCGATGCAAATGACGGAGCGGCGTTCGTCGAGGTGGTCGACCAGGGCATCGGGGTGAAGGCCCGTGACCAGCAAAAGATATTCGACAAGTTCTATCGCGCCGACAATGCGCAGGCGCTCAATGTTCAAGGGACAGGAATCGGCCTGGCTCTGGTGAAACGCATTATGGACGGTCACGGCGGACTGGTGACAGTTGTAAGTTCGCCTGGATCGGGAAGCTGCTTTCGCCTGACTTTTCCGAAGATCAAAGGCAGATCGTGAAGAAGACCATTCTTATCGTTGAGGACGAACAAGGAATCCGAATGGCGATCAAGGACGAATTGGAGTTCGAAGGCTTCGATGTACGCCTCGCCGAGGACGGCGTGACCGGATTGAACTCCGCGCTGCAATCGCCTCCGCATTTGCTGTTGCTCGATCTGATGTTGCCCGGAAAGAACGGATTCGAAGTTTGCCGCGAGCTGCGTCAGCGCGGAATCAAAACTCCCATCATCGTGCTCACGGCCCGCGGTCAGGAAGTCGACAAGATTCGCGGGCTGGAGTTGGGCGCCGATGATTACATCACCAAACCGTTTAGTCTTGCCGAGCTCGTCGCTCGCATCCGCGCCGTATTGCGGCGCTGTGAGCCGGACAATACGCAGAGCGTCATCACCGGGGGACGAATCACGCTCGATGCACGAAAGCACGAGGTATTGAAAAACAATAACCCTATCGAAGTGACCGATAAGGAATTCCAGATCCTGGCGCTGCTGATGAAGAGAGCTTCCGAAGTCGTCACACGCGATGAGTTTTTGAGAACAATCTGGGGAGAAGACGTTTATGTGACCCATCGCACGATCGACATCCACATTTCCGCTCTGCGCAAAAAGATCGAAGATGACCCGGAACATCCCGAGCTGATCGTCAGCGTCAGGAACGTGGGTTACCGGTTCCTCTAGTCATTTCCGCTCGATCTTCACTCCATCTTCACGCGGGCTTGATGCACTTCACACGGCGATTTTCTAGATTGGGAAGCGAACGAAACCATAGGAGGCTTCCCGATGAAAAATTGCTACGCAGCGCTGGTTCTTGTATTCACGTTGTGCTCGGGCGCGTTTGCCCAATCCAATCTTGTTCGGCTGGACGTGGTGAACGTTCCTGTCGATAGCGGACTTCTCGCGTCCATACTTCCCGAGTTTGAAAGCACGACGGGTTACCGCGTGCAAGTCGACAAGAGGGGCGATGAGGCGTACGACGTCGCCAGGCTGGGACAGGCCGATCTGGTCATCTCTCATTACGGCCATGTCGGCGTCGAGGCCTTTATGGCGGATGGCTTAGGACTATGGCCGCGGGCGGTGTTTGCCAATCAATCGGTAATCGTCGGACCGGCCAGTGATCCCGCGGGCATCCGCGGAACTCAAGACGCAGTTGAGGCATTCCGCCGCATCGCGCAAACGCAATCGAAGTTTCTCGTGAACAATGCGGCGACGGAAAAGTATCTGGGGCAAACGTTATGGGATGCGGCGGGCCGGCCCGATCCCGGCGCATGGTTGATCAATGCGGGATTGCGAGATCAACCCGTCATCCAGGCCGCCGAGCGCATGGGTGGTTATGTTCTGTGGGGCGTCATTCCCTTCCTCAAATTCAAGGAAGCCACTCAATCCAAGCTTGAAGCGCTGGTATTGGACGATCCATTGTTCCAACGCATGATGGTTTCGATCGTCGTCAATCCTGAAAAGATTCCGGGCGTCAATGTGGCGGGGGCCCTTGCGCTGCAAAAATATCTCGGCTCGTCGGCGGCGCAGGCGAAAATTCGCGCCTTTCGCTATCCGGGGATTGACCACCCATTGTTCTGGCCCGGCGCGCGGGACAATAGCGGGTCGTTCCTGGGGGATCTTGAAGGTCCTGTTCCAACGGCTTCTCAAGCCGTCGCGACAACGCTGGCGTTTCGTCAAACCACGATCAGGCCCGGAGGCTCCCTGGGCGCGACGATCACAGGGGCGAATCTCACCGCCGATACGTTCTTTGATGTGCGCTTTCAGGCGCCCGGGGGCGGCGATCAGATTGCGACGAACTGGCAACGCGGCGTAACAGGCGACCACACAACGTCGGCTTCGACGCCGCCGGGAACTTGGCGCGTGACCGGCATACGCGCGCATGTCGATCCGAATGACCACACCGGCGCATTCATTCCGGTTGCTGTGGCGTTAACGGTTCAACCGTGAGTTGAGCTCGCGCTCGCGGAGCCAGGTGAAAATGACGGGGGTCACGATCAATACGTGAATCAGTGAACTGATCATGCCGCCGAGAACCGGCGTGGCCAGGGGTTTCATGACTTCCGCTCCCGTCCGCGTGGACCACATGATCGGCAGGAGGCCGGCCACGACTGTCGCCACAGTCATTACTTTGGGGCGCAAGCGCAGTAGGGCGCCTTCCATGACCGCTTCGCGAAGCGTTTCGCGCGTCAGTGGTCCTGTCGCCGCAATCTTGCGACGGACAGCGTCCTCCAGGTAGATGACCATTACGACGCCCGTCTGCACAGCGGTGCCAAAGAGCGCAATGAAGCCCACCCACACGGCGACCGAAAAGTTGTAACCCAGGAGTTTAAGAAGAAACACGCCGCCTGTCAGCGCGAACGGTACGGCCAGGATGACGTGCAATGCTTCCCGTACTGATTGATACGTCCAATACAGGAGGAAGAAGATGATCACGAGGACGATCGGAATCACGATTTGCAGCCGCTGTTTGGCTCGAATCTGGTTCTCATACTGGCCACTCCATTCGATGTAATAGCCCTGGGGCATTTGAACCGTCCGAGCGACGACCTCCTTTGCTTCTTCGACGAACCCGCCGACGTCGCGACCTCTGACGTTCATCAAAACCGTACCGCGGAGCAATCCGTTTTCACTCGTGATCATCGAGGGGCCGATCGCGAGCCGAATATGGGCAACCTGATTGAGAGGAACCTGAAGTCCGTTCCCGCCAGCGACTAATACGTTCTGGATCGACTCCACGTCCTCGCGAAAATCGCGCGCATAACGTACGCGCACGGGATAGCGCTCGCGGCCTTCAACGGTAGTGGTGAGATTCTTTCCGCCGATCGCCGTCTCGATCACGTCCTGAACATCGCCAACGCTGGCGCCGATGCGCGCCGCCGCCTCCCGGTCGATCTCGATTTCCAGGTAGGGGGCGCCGGTTATCTGCTCCGCGTATACATCTACCGCGCCGGGGACGTCACGCAACCCGCGCGCGATCTCCTTAGATTTCATCTCAATCATCTTCAAATCCGGCCCAAACACCTTCACGCCGACCTGCGTCCGTATTCCCGTCGAAAGCATGTCGATTCGATTTCGAATCGGTTGCGTCCAGATGTTGGTGACGCCCGGCATACGCAGCTTAGTATCCAGTCGCTGGAGAATGTCATCCTTCGTCGTCCCTGCAGGCCACTGATCGCGCGGCTTGAACGTCACAATCGTTTCCGACATGTTGATCGGCGCCGGATCTGTGGATGTGTCAGCGCGGCCGATCTTTCCAACCACCGTTTCCACAAGTGGGTCTGCTGCGATGATGCGGTCCTGCTCGCGCATCAACTCCGTCGCTTTGGTCAGCGAAATCGCGGGATCCGCGATGGGCATCCACATCGCCGTTTCCTCATCCAGAGGAGGCATGAATTCGGAGCCGATCGTTGTGGCAAGGTAAATCGCGAACACAAATAGGGCGGCGGCGGCTGCGATGGTCACCACACGAAAGCGCAGCGCCAGCCGCAGAATTGGCCGATAGATCGCCTGCAGGGCCCACATGATCGGATTGGCATTCTCGGGATGCAGCTTTCCCCGGATGAGAAAGGTGCAGAGCACCGGAACCAGCGTGACCGCAATGATCGTCGATCCTGCCATCGCAAATGTTTTCGTGAAAGCGAGCGGATGAAACATCTTTCCTTCCATTCCAGTCAACGCGAACACCGGTACGAAGGCCAGGATGATGATCGCCATCGAAAAGAAAATTGGACGTCCCACCACTCTTGCTGCGTTCAGGGTGATTTCACGAATCTTCGATTGATACTCCCCGTGCTCCTCATAGTGTCGTTCGGCATGACGAATCACGTTTTCCGTGACCACGATGCCCGCGTCGACCAGCACGCCGATTGCAATGGCGATCCCTCCGAGCGACATGATGTTCGAGGAGATGCCGAACTGATTCATGAAGAGAAACGAAAGAAGCACCGCGAGAGGCAACGGTAGAGTGACGACGAGAATGCTCCGGAAGTGCCACAAAAACAGGATGTGCGCCAGGGTGACCAGAATGATCTCTTCGATCAACGACGAGCGCAGCGTTTCCACCGCATGAGTGATGAGCACGCTGCGGTCGTAGAACGGCACAATATGAACGCCGCTGGGCAGACCGGGCTCAAGCGCCGCAATCTTTGCCTTTACGGCGCTGATGACATCTTCGGCATTCGCCCCATAACGAATAATGACGGTCCCGCCGACGGCCTCTTTCCCATTCTTGTCGAGCACGCCGCGGCGGAACTCCGGGCCCATCTGGACCGCCGCGATGTTTCGTACGTACACCGGCGTCCCACGGCTTTCGGTCAGGAAAACACTTTCGATATCCGCCACGGACTTGATCAGTCCGAGCCCGCGGATCACGAATTCCATGTCGTTGGCTTCGACGACTTTCGCGCCGACATTGCTGTTGCTGCGTTGGACGGCGTCGAACACCGCGCTTAACGGAATGTTGTACTCACGAAGTTTGCGCGGGTCGACGTCGATCTGGTATTGCCGGACGAATCCCCCAATGCTCGCCACCTCCGCGACGCCGGGAACGGAATTCAGCTGATAGCGGATGAACCAATCCTGGAGCGACCGCAAGGCGCCCGGATCCTGAGGGCCTTCGACCGTGTACCAGAACACCTGGCCGACGCCCGTCGCGTCCGGACCCAGCGTCGGAACGACGCCGGGAGGAAGAAGATTCGTCGCGAGATTCAGGCGCTCGAGTACGCGCGTTCGCGCGAAATACACATCGACGTCGTCTTCGAAAATGATGTTGATCATCGAGAAACCGAAAGCCGACGACGACCGCACGGTGCGCACGTCGGGGAGTCCCTGCAAGTTCACAGTAAGGGGATACGTAATCTGGTCTTCGACTTCCTGTGGACTTCGTCCTTCCCAATCCGCGAACACGATCACCTGGTTTTCGCTGAGGTCGGGAATGGCATCGATGGGAGTTCGAAGCAATGCCCAATAGCCCCAAACGGCCAGCAGCGCGTAGGCAAATAAGATGAGGAAGCGATTCTTCAGTGAGAATTCAATGATTCGATTGATCATGGCCGCCTCATTTCGCGCTGAAGGACGTGCGATACGTCGCAACGACGGCGCCGTTACGGCGGACTTCAACGGCCACGTTCCATGAACCGGCCATCGCGACTGAGATCACTCCGCCATAATCGGAACCCGTCCATTTGAGATTCGCGGTTCCCCGCATTTCGGGCATACCCATCGACGGCATTGGCGGCATGATCGCGTTGACCGTCACTTGCGCGTCGCTGACCGGTCTGCCATCGTGATCAAGGACCGTCACATGAACATTGTTGTCGGCGGGGGCTTTCACCGGCGTTGGTTCCATCTGAAATGTGATCTTGTAGCCGCTTGACCTGGCGGTCTCCGGAGCGAATTCTTTTGACCCGCCGAAAAGGCCCGTCAGGCCGCCTGTGAGCCGAGTCTGTGAATCGATCATGAACGCGCCATGCGTCACGACTCGCTCTCCGGCGCGCAGACCGGCCACGACCGGATAGCTGCCTTCTATAGGAGCGCCGACTTCGATAACGCGACGCTCGAACACTCCATCGCCCGCGGCGACATAGACGATTTTTTCTTCGCCCGTGTCGATGACGGCAGAGCGTGGAACTGACAGCGCCGCGGGGCTCGATGAGATCGTCAACGCCGCCTGCACGATCATGCCGGGCTTGAGCCGCATTTGAGGATTGGCTAATTCAATGCGGACGGGAACCGTTCGCGTGTCGGGATTGGCCGCAACCTCGATCAATCGGACTGTTCCCCGAAGATTGCCTCCGCCGTCGCCCGGCAAGATTGCGACCGATTGACCAACACGCACAGCGCCAATATCTGTCTGGAAGACGTCCGCGACAACCCATATGCTGCTCAGATCGGATACTTCGAATAGCGGCGCGCCCGTCTCGACGTATTGGCCCTCGGCGACAATTCGCTTCGTCACAATTCCTGCAACCGGCGAGTAGATGTCGATCAAAAGATTCGCGCTTGAAGACAACGCGATGCTCGCGACCTGTTCGGCCGTGAGCCCCCACAATTCGAGACGCCGCCGGCTTGCGTCGATGAGGGAGTCTGCTTGCGCAATTGCTTCGGCCTCCCTGCTCGTATTGAGGCGTTGCCGGTTCTCTATGGCGAGTTTGTATTCCTGCGAGGCCGTGAAAACCTGCGGGCTGTAGATCGTTGCGATGGTTTGACCGGCTCTCACCGATTGTCCGGTAAAGTTCACAAACAGGTTTTCAACGCGGCCGCCAATTCGCGCGCTGACGGCATGCAGCGCCGTTTCTGCGGCTTCGACGCGAGCCGGCGCAGTGATCTCGCGTTGAAACCGTTGCGTCGCAACCTCGGACAGCTCGACGCCGATGCGTTGTTGCTCCTCCTCGGACAGAGCGATACCCGCGGGTTGCGGCGAGCCGTCAGCCGGAGCTGAGACCGGCAGCGCCGGCGGCGCCTGAACCTCAGGCGCTTTTCGAACCCAGACAGCCCATGACGCAGCGGCCGCCAGCGCGGCGCCCAGAATAAGACTCGACAGGACTAGTCGTGTTTCGCGCCGCGTCATTGCAGTCCTCCCACGGCCTGTTCCAATTCCGCCAGCCTTTTGTTGTATTCGGCAAGGGCGCCAAAGTATGCGTACTGCACGTCAAGCGTGGTGTTCTGACTGTCCAGGACATTCAGTAGATCGGTTTGATCCGTTTCGTATGCCGTCGTCGTAGCGTGGAGAGCAACCTCGGCCTGAGGCCGGAGGGTGTCGCGATAGAGTTCAACCAGCCGCTGCGCGGATTCAACGTGAATGCGCGCCTCTCGCACTTGCTGAAGTACTTTGGCCTTCTCGATTTGATACTCGGAGCGGAGCGCCTGGACTTCAAGCCGCGCCTGCTGAATTTCTGCGTCGTGCTTGCCGCGGTCGAGCCAGGGAATCGTCATCGAGAACTCCGCCATGTAGGCGTTGCGGCTCGACGATCCTGCAGGCATCAGCATGTATCCAGCCCCGATAGAAAAGTCCGGCGTATACGCTTTCGCCGCAAGTTTCGATTTGGTTTCTCCCTGCTGGATGGCCGCCTGCAGGGCCGCCAATTCCACGCGATGATCTTCGGCCAGCTTTTGAAGATCGGCCGTCGGAGGCAGGGCTTGAATGGGATTGAATTCGCCCTCGACTTCAAGCGGCGCCGAGGGATCGCGGCCCATCAAGCTGTTGAGTTCGGCGCGCGCAAGGTCGCCGTCCTGTTCAAACATCACCAGATGATCGATCAGTCGCGTCAGCGCGATCTGCGCCTTGAGGACATCCTGCTGGGGGACCTTTCCTACCGTGTATTTGATCCGAGCGGCGGCGATCGACTGACGCGCCAACTCCACCTGTTCGTCATGGAGCCGCAGTTCGTCGTACGTCCGCAGCAATTCGAAGAACGCCAGGCGTACGCGCGCGACAACTTCTCTCTTCTTGGATTCAAGTTGGAGCTTGACGATATCAACGCTTTCAACAGCAGTCAGATATCGAAGCTCGCGTTTGCCGGCGCCCGCAAAGTTTTGGGTCACCATAAACATGTGCTGCACTTGATTCAGATTCCACGGCTCGAAAGCGGGGACGCCCCATCCGCGATACATCGCCACCGGATCGTCCTGAGCCATGGCGGTCGGAAGTTGCGCCTCAGCCGAAGCAATCCGGGACGCAGCGAGCAGGACTTCCGGATTATTCGCGAGCGCTTCCGCCTCGATGGCGGCAAGGGTCATCGGAATTACGTTCGCGTCGCGATGTTGCGTAGTTGCAAAGGGATCCTGAATCAGGATCGTCAGAAATAAGAAGACGGATCTCATCGTTCCTCCAGTTCATCGGCAGAAATCTCCGGTTGAATGGGAAAACGATCAGATTCGCAGGATGGCGTTAGTCAGAGACGGGGGACCGGGCGGAGGCGAAGAATCGAGACGGACATTTCGGGTTTCCGTCGGAAGAACCAGCGCATTCGGCTGCTGATTTTCGAAGTGGATGACGGCCGCGTCCACGCGGATGCGACGCTCAGGGCTCTTAACCGCTGTCGCAGCGCCAGGAGATGCCGAGGTACAACACGAGTGCGTCGTCGGCAATGGCGTGTGGTCGCAGTCCCCAGCCATCTTCCGGCAACATTCTTCTTCGCTGACCGTGAGCTGCGCGCCAGGCAAAAGACACATCAACTCCGGCGTGCAAAGCAATGCGGCCGTCACAATCAGCGCAAATGTCACTCGGCCCAAATACATTGAAGCGAGTATACCATCTACAGATCTGACGTCCGCGCGTTCAGGCCCGGGATCCCTATGCATCACCGTCGGAGTTGCAGCAAAGTTGTCACATCCTCGTTGAAGTTTTCCAGTCTTCAGCAAAGTCATCGGGTCAGAAACAGTACGACGATCATACCAACTTTCGACGCCGAGTCCCTTTCTGACTGTAGGCGCGGTCTATGACCGCGCGTTTTTCCATTGTTCAACAAGAAACGCGCGGTCATAGACCGCCCTACAGTCAGAACATTTACTTTTTCGCAGGAGCGGCAACCGCTGTCCCGATCTTCACTTCTTCGGCGTGATACATCTTCATCTTGGCATCCATTTCCGCATCGATCACCACGCGGGCTCCGACCTTAAGGTCGGTCTTCTTCCCCGGCTTGTCGTTGAGCAGAAACTTGGTCGTCTTCTCCACCATGATCGTCACGGGCTTGTTCGTCGTGTCCTTGATCGTGAAGGTGTCATTGGTCACGGCCGTAACGGTTCCCATGATCGGATCGCCGTGGGCATGAACAAATCCGGCAAACAAAACAACGGCGAGTAAACAAAAACCAATTCGATTAAACATGTGTTCTCCTTTTGATTACTGATCTTCACCTTGTAAAAACTTCCTCATCTTCTCTTCCTGAGCGAGTTCCGCGGAGCTCTTCGGATTCATTCCCTTCATCTGGACGAGTTCGTCGTCCGTAATTTGCGGCAGGTGGCGTATGAAGGTCACCAGATGCCAGCTCTCTTCGTCCTGCCCGCTTCCAACCTCCGCTTCGCCGAACGCCGGCATTCCGGTCAGGCGGATGCCGTTTTCGATCACATAGTAGAGTTCGCCATCCGTCAGGTTCTGCGTGTCGGCCGCGCTCATATCGGGAGGCTTCGGATAGAGTCCTTTTCCAAACAGGGTTTTGCCTCGCCCATCATTCCCATGACAGATCGCGCAGTGATCGGCAAAATGCGCCATACCCGCAGCCAGCGCGGCGGGACTATTGGCGACCGGATTTTTCAGATCTCGCGCCGCAGACGGCATCGACATGCGGCGCACGCGCTTCGCCACGAAAGCTTCGATCATTGAAGGCTCCTCGCGCGCGCTGAATCCGCGGCGGATCACGACATAGCTGGCCCCGGCCAAAGCGCTCACAACAACAAGAACACCGATCATCACTTTCTGCTTCATCGACTTTTCCTTCAGTGCTGCTGATGCATCATCTGCATGTGCGGACCGATGTTTCCCGTTGGACGGAAATGTAAAAATATCGTCACGCCCGCTGGATGCTCGCCGTAAATCGGCTTGAGTTGAGCCGTCATTCCATACACGGAAGCCTGGACGCCAAGACCGACGTTCAGAAAATCCGGGCTCCACGGCAGGTCGCGCTCATAGCCAAAGGTATAGGCTTGAACCCGGCCTATCGGCTTTTCTTCACCGCGACGGATCAACGTCCGGTCGCGATCGAGATTCTCAATTCGCGTCCATGCCCAGTTCGGTCCTCGGAAATTCAATGTCGATTCCAGCGTGTACGCATTGAAGATCCGGTTCTCATGTCCGTGAAGGTCCTTGTTCCGTCCCCAAATCACGGACGATGCCAGATGTCCGGACAACACGGACACGTTGTGATGAATGGACGCCGTCATCCGAAACGTGTCTTGTTTCGGGTCGAGGATTTCGCGGTTATTGATGCGGCCGACAGAAAACTGGCCGGACAGTCTGTCGCCCAAACCGAGGCTAACGCGCGATGCGAAGGAATCGGGTTTTCCGCCGTCGATGTTCCATCGATTCTCGTTCGGTTCGCGACCGTGAAATGTGGACGCTTCCAACTGAATCGGTCCGCCGGCGAAGCCGATTGTGATAACGCTGTTCGAAATGTGAGTGGAATCCTGCTGATGATGTCCGAGAACCGCGACCGGGTTCTCCGACGCGGACGCACGATGCGAGAAAGCAGTCGGCCCGAGCGCCGGCTCGCCCAGTGGACCGCCATACACAAAGAGCCGCGTCCGTTCCGTGAGATGGACGTCGTAACGCCCGGCTAATTCCATCAGGAGTTCGTGCGGATGCTGGCCATCGACAATCGGGGCTCCATAGGCGGTTTCGCCGGACTGAAACAGTTCCGGGTAGCGCCGATGCGTAACGGTTGCCGGCTCCAGGCTGAGCATCGTACGCAGACTCACACTCTGCCGGCCGAAATCGTGAGCGAGCATCGGCATCAGCCAATTGACTGAATACAACTTGTCTCTACCGCGAGGGCCGCTCTGTTGTGTATCCGCGAGAAACCCATCCGCATGGAACATGAAAATCCAGTTCCCTACAGTTGTATGGAATATCGGCGCAGACTCCGACGTGTTCTTCGGTTCCACGCTGGTTCCCGACGACAGAAATCCGACTGTGTTTTCCATGGCCGCCATTCCCGGCATGGTCATTTCCTGCGCAAACGCCATAGGCGCCAGCAGGAAAAGGACGAGCAACATCATCGTCAATCTCCTTCAAGAAAGTTTTCGAGTGCTTGAAGAAAAGAGCGAATCAGATGCGGAGAGCGGCCGGAACCGGAGGCGGCGACCACAGATCGTGGTCCACAGAAAGAATCGGCATTGGAGAATATGGACTCGCCAAGGCAGGCGCCGGCGCGGGCGCCGGCAAGACTGCGACGGCCTGGGCGCACTTCGTGGAAAAATCCTTGGATTCGATTACGGGCGCAGTCGAACACGCACTCTCGGATTCGTGCGACGTCTGATTGCTCGAATGCTTATGGCACGGCGGTCCTGCCTTGAGCGATTCCGCCAGGCAGAACCCGGCGCACTGCAGGTGGGCAAACAATGCAGCGATAAGAATCGAACAGGCAATCTTCATGATGTTGGAGCCAATACTATCACATGGACGCCGCCATCTTCTTCGCCGCCTCGAAGCGCCGATTGGCTTCATCCCAATTCAGGTTTTGCATAATCGCGTCAATGTATCCGGCCGCATTGCTGCCGTAATCGATGTGATAGGCGTGCTCGAACATGTCGTTAACGAGAATCGGACGCCCGAACGCGAGCATGTCCGTATGGTCGAAGGCGATATAGTTGCGCAGCTTCCCTTCCCGGAAGCTGTAATCGAGTATTGCCCAACCGCTGCCCCCGCCAATCGCGGCAGAATTCGCGCGGAACGCCTGTTCCCACTTGTCGAATCCACCAAAGTCGGCCGCGATCGCCTGCTGGAGCGTCCCGGACGCCTTGCCGTTACCGCCAAGATTGCCGAAATACTCTTCGTGCAGAATCGCGGAGTTGGTCGCGATCAGTTCTTCCATCTTGAGGCTTTTTACCTGAAAGCCCGGAGCATTAGCCGGCAGCCCGGCCAGCATCTGCTGGATTTGGGGAATGCGTCGAACAGCGCCGGCGTAGTTGTTGTCGTGATGCGAGACAAGCAGCTTTTCGGACAGGCCCGTCAGCTTCTTCGGATCGAACGGCAACGGTTTGATCGTGAACGTCGTTGGAGCGGCTCCGGCCGGCGCCTGCGCGCCTGCTTTGCCTACAGTTCCCAGAACGACAGTCGCAAATAATCCACTGATGAGTTCTCGTCGATTCATATTCCCTTCCTTCAATAACAATTGAACATTGAACAGTGACCTTTCGCAAAGCCTAGTTCATTTTATTAGTTGAGAATGATTTTCACTTGTCGTATAAATCTGGAATGATGAAAACGATTCTCATTTTCATGACGCTTCAGTCTGCATTTCACGGAAAAGTTCTCGACATCACGCATTCAGCGATCGCAGGAGCCGAAATCTCGGCAGTTCCGCTGGGCGAAACATCCGGCCCCGCGACGATTTCCGGCGCCGATGGCGAGTTCGACCTTAACCTTCCGGCCGGAACATATACCGTCACCGTGAGCGCCCAACAGTTCGAGCCCTATTCACAAATCCTCATGTTCGGCGAAAACGGCAATGTCCCATCCCTCGAAATCGTCCTCGACATCGCCAAACGTCAGGATGCGATTACAGTCACCGAAACGCCGGGCTATTCCGTCGTGGTTTCCTCAACTGCTACCAAAACGAACACTCCATTGCGCGATATTCCCCAAACGGTGGCGGTGCTCTCGCGCGAGCTGTTGCGCGATCAGAATGCGCAGTCTGTCGCCGACGCGGTGAAGAATGTCCCGGGCGTGACAATTGCCCAAGGCGAAGGAAATCGCGATCAGGTTGTATTGCGCGGCATCAGTTCCGCGTCCGACTTTTATGTGAACGGGATTCGCGACGATCAGGAACGTTTTCGCGATCTCTACAACGTCGAAAGCATCGACGTGTTGCAGGGACCGGCCGCCGTTCTCTTCGGGCGCGGCGGCGCTGGCGGCATTGTGAACTTTGTGACCCGCAAGCCGGCGCGGGGTTTGCCTTCGGAAATCACCCTCGACGTGGGCGACTATGGACACAAGCGCGCCGTCGCGCAGGTTGGCGGGTCGATCCATGACCTCGCCACGTTTCGCGTGAGCGCGATGGGAGAAAACTCGCGTGGATTCCGGGACGCCTACTTCCTGCGGCGGTATGGGATCAATCCCACCGCCGGGTTTGATTTGCCGAACGGCAATCTCACTGTGGGATTTGAACATCTGAAGGATCATCGTCTGGCGGACCGGGGAATCCCTTCGCAATCCGGCCGGCCTGTGGCGGCGCCGCCGTCGCAGTTATTCGGCTCGGCAGATCAAAACGTGGCGCGCAGCGGCGTGGACAGCGTGGCGGCAACGTTCGAGAACCGCTTCAACGGCGCCACGCTTCGAAATACATTTCAACTGGGACGCTACGACAAGTTCTACGCGAACGTGTACCCGGGCAGCGCGGTGAACGCGGCCGGGGTATTCACGCTGTCGGCGTACGACCATCGAATAGATCGAACCAATATCTTCAATCAAACCGATCTGATCGGCAGTTTCAACTGGGGTGGGATGAGACATACCGTGCTCGCCGGCGCCGAGGTTGGGCATCAGTTTCAGGACGAAACGCGCCATACCGCTGCGTCGATTCCCAACGTGACGCTCACGAATTCCATCCGCAATGCCAACTTCGACGCGGTGCCCCTGACCATCGATCGGCATGCGGATTCCAATATCGCAGCAGGCTATCTTCAAGACCAACTGGCGGTGGCCGAACATTGGAAAGCAGTCCTGGGCGCGCGACTCGATTGGTTCAAAGTAGACGTCGCGCCGCTGTCGCGCGCGGACAAAGCTCTGAGCCCGCGCGTGGGATTGATCTACCAGCCGAACAGTTCGGCCTCGTTCTATGCCAGCTACAGCTACGCATTTCTGCCAAGCGGCCAGAATCTCGGACTGGCTGTGAATACAGCTCAACTGTCGCCCGAGAACGCGAAGAACTACGAAGCCGGCGCCAAGCTGGATCTGATGGCGAACCGCTTGAACCTATCCGCTGCGATATTCCGGCTCGATAGGAACAACGTCAAGAATACCGATCCCAACGATCCTACGCGGCTGGTCTTAACGGGACAGCAACGCGCTGAAGGGTTGACGCTGACAGCGGCTGGAAATGTTTTTCGGCAATGGAGGATCTACGGCGGCTATTCGAATGTCAATGCGCGGGTGACCGCGAATACCGCGTCAGCGCCGGCGGGACGCAAAGTCGGGCTCGCTCCGCGGTCGCAAGTCACTTTCTGGAACACGATCGACATGACCGAAAGACTGGGCGCCGGCTTCGGAATTGTGGGTCAATCGAAGATGTATGCATCGTTCAGCAACCAGGTCGAGTTGCCGGGTTTTGCGCAAATCGACGCGGTGATGTACTACCGCCGCCAGGGCTACAAGATCGCAGTGAATATCGACAATCTGTTCGACACGCGGTACTACGCAACGGCCAATGGCGATAACAACATTTCGCCCGGCGCGCCGCGCTCCCTTCGGATTTCGTTTACGACAACCTTTTGAGGCGCCTGAAGGAATTCGGGGACAGTGAGCAATTTCTGAACCCCAAAGAAATTGCTCACTGTCCCCGAATTCCCTATGCTCGCTTGCAGCCCTGACATGCGTTTCTTAACGTTTATTCGCCTGTTACCCGCTTTGGTCCTGTTCGGAATCGCTTCGCTCGCCCTGCTGCCTGCTCCCACGCACCTCCTTTGGATGGCCGCGATCGGAGCGACGGAATTGGGCCACGCGCTGAGCCTGATCTGTATCGCGGCATCGGTCGGGCTATGGAGCAATGCCTGGCCGGGCCGGGTGGCCACTGGATTGTGTTTGGCTGCAGCGGCGATCGCATTGACGCCGCTGTTGCGCGCATCGCAAGTCGCCCATGACCTTCCTGCCAACCTCGCGAAAGCATTTGGCGAAGCGCAACCGCGAAAGGCGCCGCCACTCAGCTACTTCAGTTTGTTTCGAGGAACTTCAACCCCAAACATCAAGGCGGAGACCTTCATCTACAAAAGAGTGGAAGATGCCGAGCTTTTACTCGACTTCTACCCGGCTCAATCGAGTAGCGCGTCGCCTGTGATTGTCGATATCCACGGTGGATCGTGGCAGTCGGGGGACAACAAAGACTTCGTTGCGATGAATCGTTATTTTGCGGGACTGGGATTTGCAGTTGCGGCGTTGACGTATCGATTGGCGCCACGGTGGCGCTACCCTGCCGCCTCCGATGACGTCCGCAGCGCAATCTCTTTCCTACGATCCCAGGCCACCGCGCTCAACATCGATCCGAATCGAATCGTTTTGCTCGGACGATCGGCGGGCGGTCAGATCGCTCTCGATGTCGCCTATTCGGAGAAGGATCCGGGAATTCGCGGCGTGATCGCATTCTATGCGCCATCAGATCTGTTCTGGAGTTGGGAAAATCCGGGGAATCCGTTAGTGATCGATACAAGGAGCGTTCTCAGGTTATACCTGGGCGGTGGGCCTTCGGAAGTCGCGACAGCTTACGGCGCCGCTTCTGCCATTCAGAAAGTCTCACGGGATGTTCCACCCACTCTTCTCTTTCACGGCGGAAGGGACGAACTTGTGTCGCCGCACCACAGCGTGATGCTGGATGAACGTCTCGCCGAGGCGGGCGTGCCTCATTTGAATGTCGCGATGCCTTGGGCGACTCACGGATTCGATTACTTTCTCTCCGGGCCCGGCGGTCAAATCAGTGCGTACGCGATCGAGCATTTCCTCGACCGCTTTTGCGGGCGGGAGGAACTTCGGGGACAGTGAGGAAATTGCTCACCGTCCCCGAATTTTCCCGAACTTCTAACTTCCGTTGTAGTCAAAGGCGTCGAGCCAAATCCATTTGCCTGCAGAGGCAGTGGATTTGGAACCGGTCGCTTCGATGACAACGGTGTGAGTTCCCCACGGCAGGGCCGCGCTGAACACGGTGTTCTTAGCGAGGGCGGTCAGCGAGTACGTATCGACGGTCGCCTTCAATTCCCCGTCCACCAAGACGCGGGCAATTCCCGACCACTTGTCGCGATACGCAACCCACGCGATCTTGTCGCCGGTGAAGGTGAACGTCGCCTTGTCGCCGTTGTTCATCGCGAGAACCGCGCTGCCGCCGCTGTGAACGGTCATGCTATTGGCATTCCATGAGCCGCCGAGTTGCACTCGGGAATTGTTCTGCTCGACGCGATATGTTGCGCCGACTGGAGGAGGCGGCGGAACCGGCACTGCGCCCGATCCGTTGGTCTCGAAAGCGTCCACCCAGATCCAGTTGCCCGCCGATGCGGCGCTCCTTCGGCCGGCCGCCTTGATGGTCAGCGTATGAGCGCCGGCAGAAAGTCCGGAGACGGTATACATCTTGTATTGCGCGACGGCAGAGGCGATGTACGTATCGACATCGGCCTGCCATGCGCCGTCTACATAGACCTGCGCGATTCCCGACCACTTGTCGCGATAAGCAATCCAGCTTGCGCTGGTTCCATTGAAGGAGAACGTGGCTGAGTAGCCCGCAGTCATCGCCAGTTTCGCGGTCTTTCCACTGTGCGCCGAAAGCGCATTGTTGTTCCACGTCCCGGTGTATGTGACGGCGCTCGAGGTTTCTTCAACGCGAGTCGTCACGACTGGAGGCGCCGGAATGCTGGCCGTTGCGGACGCGGAATTTCCGCTCTCCTGCCCGGCGCCGTTCACGGCGACGACAGAATACGAATAGGTCTTTCCCGCCTCGACGGTTGTATCGACGCACGAAGTCGTTGCCGTGCTGCAGATTTTCGTTCCATCTCGATAGACGTTGAAACTGACGGCGGCAAAGGAACCGGACCATTGCAGATCGACCTTCCCGGTTCCGACCATGGCCGTGAAGTTCGTCGGGGCCGCGGGCGTGATCTCGTTGTAGGTCGCCGACGTCAGCGGATACCGGGCATCGCCGGTCTGATCCGGCAGATAGTCGTATTCGACGCTGTAGGTCATCATGCCGCCAAAACCCTGCGTCTTCTGCCACGCGACTGCATCCTTAATAAAATGCGGTCCGTTGAACGACACGAATTGCGGCGGATCGGGAATGCTCAGGTAATCGGAACCATAAACCTCGTCATAGTGCATGTACTCGGGCTTCCAGAGCGTGGGATCCGTCACGAGCGAGTGATACCGGAACGAGCGCGTGTTCGAAAACGATGAAGCCTGGCCCGCCTGGGTCACGCCCGGCCATTTGCGTCCATAGAACGGAATGCCGACGCCCAGCTTGGCTCGCGGAAAGCCGGCGCTCGTGAAGTAATTCATCTTCCATTCGCACGTGTGAACGGCCGTGTTCCCGGCCGATCGAAGCGCTCCGCCGTACCACGCGGTGTTTGGCATGTCGTAGTCGAAGTCGTAGCACATGACATTGACTTGATCGAGATTCGCCGCATCCGCCACAGCAACGGATGCGTGGACTGGATTAGCGGCAAGCGTGATGAGTTTGCCCTGCATGCGGGGCTCGCTGCGCAATTTGCGAATCAGCGCGTCGAGTTGAGTCGCGTTGACGTTCTTCTCCCAATCGAGATCGACGCCGTCGTACCCGTTATTCACGACCAAATCGACGATCGACGTCACAAAGTGGTCGATGTTTGCGGGAGATGCGCTCTTCGGAAGAAGCGAAAAGTCCTGATAGTTGTCGATGATTGCCACCAGCGCCTTTTTGCCGGCAGGGCGCGACTTGATGAAGTCATCGATCTTCGCCTGGGTCAGATAGTAGAGATTGACGTTGCCGTCGCCCATCGTGGACGCCGCCATATGAATGATGTGGGTGTATTTATCCCAAGGCAGCGCGGACGTCGGCATGAAGCCGTTCTGGCCGCTTCCGGCCTCGTAATAAGTCGTCATCCATGATTCGGCTTGAAGATTGGGGACAGACCATGCCGCAGCACACGCGAGGAGCGCCGCGAGGCACACGCGAAAAACTAATTTCATTGTTAAAAAAATTCCTACTCGGGTTGTGGGATCTGGGTTGTGTGAATCCAGATTAGCAGGGAGGGGCGGGGAAATCTCTAAGGTGTTCGCCTTAGGCGCTATACAATTCTAACGTGGGAAACAGGACGCAGTTTGTCACGATGGTCCTCATCATATTTTGCCTGCTGTTCGGCAATGTTTGGCTTCAAGGGATCCAGCTGCCGAAGGTCGATAGCGACTGCCGTTGCCACATGTCATCCACAACTCAACAGGGTTTCATCGTCATTCTTTTAGCGCCGTATATTGTCCCGATGGAGATGACCGAACCGGTCCCGGCATCTACAGAATTAGCCCTGCCTTCGCTTACTTATCCCCGATCCTTTGAATCCACGCCGCCGACACAGCCTCCACGCGCCTGACGTTCGTCAGCAGGCTCGTCATTAACCAAGTCTTTTTTGGAGGCTGTCCCAATGAAAAACTGTCTAGTTCTAATTGTCATTTTTACTTTCGCGTGTTCGCTCAACGCCCAGTCCGAGGCGGGAATCCGGGGCGTGGTCGTCGCCAACGCCGATAATTCCCTTTTGCCCGCGACCGCGATCCGTCTGGAGAGCCCGCTGCTTGCCGTTCCCTTTCAAACCACGACCGGACCCGACGGACGTTTCGCATTTCTGAGGTTGATTCCGGGAGACTACGTCGTTGTCGCGGCGCGAACGGGTTTTCAGGAGGAACGCGTCAATGTGCGGCTCGGCTCCAGGGAAATCGAGACGATCACGCTGAAACTCTCCCTCCAACCGGTCACCGCTACCGTTCAAGTGACGGCCGCTGCGGAGTCGGCAGGGTCCACGATTTTGGATACCGAAACGATCGAGGCATTGCCGATCGCACAAAGGAATGATCTTCCCGACGTGATTGCGATGAGCGCGCCTGGAATGATTCGTAGTCATGACGACTTCGTGCATATTCGCGGGAACGAAATCGCGGTCAATACGTTCATCAACGGCGTCTCTTTTTGGGAGAATCCTCATTCAGTACTGTCCGCGGGGCTGAGCCCGGATGTCATCCAATCGGCGAATATCATGACTGGAGGGTTTCCCGCCGAATTCGGTAACCGCTTCGGGGGCGTGGTGGACATCGTTACAAAGTCCGGCTTCTCCACCAACAATCACGGCTCGCTGACTGTGGGCGCCGGAAACGCATTGCGGCACAACGTCGCCATTGAACACGGCGGCAGCAGCGGCAAAGCCGCCTATTACTTCAATACGTCCGCATTTGAGTCCGCACGCTACCTGAGTCCCAATGACCCGCGATCGATTCACGATACCGGCCGCGGCGTTCGGAGCTTTCTTCAGCTGGATTTCGATTTGAATCCCGGCAATAGCCTTAAGGTTGTGCTGGCGGGAGACGGAACGAATTTTCAAATCCCAAACACCAACGTCGATGAACGACTCCGACCGGGTCTCGGCGCTTCTCAACGCGCGCGCCAGCAAACGGCCATTTTGACCTGGAATCGGGACGTTTCCGGCGTGACCGGGTTCAGCACATCGTTCTATCAGCGATGGTCGAGCGTGAAGTTGCTTCCGACCAGCAATCCACTGGCATCAGTCGCAGTCAACGAACGGACGCTTCGGACCACCGGCTTAAAAAGCGACCTCACGCGATTCGCGGGAAGACACACAATCAAAGCCGGCATCGACGCCGTCCTGTTGCAGCCGGACGAACATTTATTTTTCTATGGAGAAGGTTACGTCGCGTTTTCTCACCTGGCCGGGCTTCATCACGTTCATCTTCGCGGGCCGGACCGTGGGCCTATTGCGTTTACCGGCCGAAAAACCGGTGGGCAGATCAGCGGATACATTCAGGATTCCTTGCAAGCTACGCCGAATTTGACGGTGGAAGCAGGACTGCGTTATGACGGCTACAGTCTGGCGGATTCAGACTTCGCGTTCAGCCCACGCCTGAAGACAACCTACCGATTCCCCAGGAGCGGCACGGCGATCAGCGCCTCTTACGATCACTTCTTTGTCCCACCCGCCGTTGAAAATGTCCTCATCTCAAGCGCCGGACTAACGCGGTTTCTCCAGGATCATCCTGTTGCGCTGCCGCCGCTTCGTCCGATCAAGGAGGACCAGGTCGAAATCGACGCCAACCAGTCTTTCAAACAAAAGATTGTTGTCGGCCTGACGGGTTATTTTCGAACTAGCAAAGATCCGGTGCACACCGTGCTGTTTCCGGATTCACGCATCTATACCTACGCCAACTTCGACAAGGGGAAGGCCTACGGAATGGAATTAAAGATTGAAACGCCCGCCCTTGAGCAGTACGGACTGACCAGCCATCTGAACTACGCGTTGAGCCGCGTCTATTTCTGGAACCCTGTCGTGGCGGGCTTCGTCGATGAAGATCATCATCTCGATAATTCCGAGCGTTTCCTGGCGCCCATGGACCAGAAGCACACGCTCAACGCGGGATTTACCTATCGCCATCGACGAAGCGGATTGTGGACCGGAATGAGTCTGGAGTACGGGAGTGGCACGCCCATCGAAGTGGAGGATGGAACCGAAGGACCTGAACGCGTACCCGCGCACGCCACTGGCAATCTTTCGGTTGGGTTCGATGTGCTTCGCACTGGAGAACGGCGCGCCGAACTGCAGTTCAATATCGAGAACTTAACGAATAACGTTTACGTGGTTTCGCAGGAAAGTGCGTTCTCACCCGGAGAATATTTCAATCCCCGGTTTTTCTCAGGATCTTTGAAAGTGCACTTCTAGGCGCTAACGAAATATCCGGCGAGCTGATAGCCGACGAGGATAAAGCCTCCGGTCATCAATGCGGTATTTGTCACGAAAGCATGGCGGAGGAAGCCGCTCCGGGTGCGCCAGTAGCTAAGAGCGATAAGAACTCCGGTCAGCGCGAGAACCTGGCCAATCTCGACGCCGACATTGAAGCTGACGATGTTCGCCACCAACCCGTTCTTCGTCAGCGCGAGTTCCTGAAGCTTGGTCGCCAATCCAAATCCGTGGAACAGGCCAAAAATCAGCACCGCGATTTTGGTATTCGGCTGAACGCCGAGGAACCGCTTGAAGCCGTCCATGTTGTCGAAGGCTTTATAGACGACGGAAAACCCAATGATGGCGTCGATGATGTAGGCGTTGGCGTGAAAGCCTCCGAGCACTCCCGCAAGCAGCGTGATGCTATGGCCCAATGTGAACAGGCTCACATAGGTGACGACATCCTTTAATTTGTAGAGAAAGAAGATGACGCCAACCAGGAACATGAGGTGATCGTATCCGGTCACCATGTGCTTGGCGCCCAGGTACAGAAACGGGCCAATGGCAGACCCCTGGTTGGCCTGGACGAATTTCGCATCCGTCGCCGAGACTCCATGGGCGCTGGCCAGAATGGGCAGTAGCAGGATCAGGGCGATCAGTAGAGCTGTTCTCATTTCTTTTCCTCTTTGGGCGCTACTTTGACGTCGTGCAGCGTCGTAAAATCGCCATCATAGACCTTCGCAGTGATTTCGTCTCCGACTTTCACGGCCGTCAGATCGCTGCCTTCGTCAACCTTGTACAACATGGTCATGGCGGGCATCCATCCCTCGACTTTTTCCCCGTTCACCATAAGAGTTCGCGTCTTGGCATCGAGCCGCTCGACTTTGCCATGGAACACATGCTCGGCGGCCGCTGTCAGAGTCAAGCACATGAGAATTCCGGCGACCAGAGTTTTCATTACTGTGCGCTCAAGTTGAATTGCGCCTTGCCGTTGGGATCGAATGTGACGGCAAACGCCCACTGGCCGGCCATTGAAAAGCTCGCGTCGAATTGATAACGTCCGGGCGAGATTTGCCTCGGGGTCGAAAGCTCGCCGAACATGGGCGCCATACCCGGCATTCTCATGTTGGCCTGGATCTTGACGTTGCTGACATTCGCCAACTCGTTCGTGGCCGCATTGCGAACTTCCAGAGTGAGCTTGTTGTCGTGTTCCTTCAGCACGCCGGTGTCGTTGAGGACGCTTACCAGATATTCACCGGATTTCTGTTGCTGAATCGTCTTGAGTTGATCGGGCTGCCTGCTGCAGGAAATCAGCAACACCGCCAGACCTATCGATATGAATTTCATGCCGCTTGTTTTTTGAGCGCGCGACGACGTCGCCACTGATGAAAGTCCTCCACAATGACAAATAGACAAGGCGTCATAAACAAGACGTGAATCGTTGAACTCACCATGCCGCCGATGCTCGGGGTCGCGATCGGTTTCATGATTTCCATACCCGCGCCATTTGAAAACGGAATCAACGACAGCGACAGCACGATTGTGGCGACGGTCATCAACTTGGGCCGCAGACGATTGACCGACCCGTCAATGACCGCATCGACATACGTTTGTTCCTGGGTCTTGTGGGCAATCGCTTCACGAATGAACGCCACCATCAATACGCCCGTCTGAACGGCGACCGCAAACAACGAGATGTACCCGATGATAACGGCCGTCGTCATGGGATAACCCAACGCCCCCTGCAGAAATACTCCGCCGACCATCGCAAATGGCACAGACATCATGGTCAATATGCTTTCGGACACCGATCGGAACGCCAATACAAGTAGCCCGAAGATGATCGCCAGAGTCAGGGGAACGATCAGCCGCAGGCGCGCGCGCGCCTCCTCGGTGTACTGATAAACACCGGTCCATTCAATGGAATAGCCTGAGGGCAGCGTCAGGTTTTTCGCCAGAAAATCCCTGGCTTTCTCGACATAATCGGCGGCGGTAACGTTCTGGAGATCGACATAGACGTAGCCGGAAAGGTGGCCGTCGTCGTTGCGAAGCATTTCGGGCATCTTGCGAACGGCGACATCGGCAATCTCGCTCAACGGAATCGCGCGGCCGTCCGCCGTCACGACAGGCGTGTTCTTCACCTTTTCGAGCGTGTCGGTGTACTCGGGCGAGTACTGCACGTTGAGCGGCACCACAACGTTATTCTCTTCCTTGATCCCGGCGACGTTATCGCCGCCGATCGCGTAGCGCACCGTCATCATCGCTTCGTCCACCGTCACGCCGTGCGCCGCCATCTTCTCCAGATCGTTACGAACATCGACGTAATAACCTTCGGAGATGCGCTCGGCGATCACCGACTTCGTGCCCGGGAAATCGCGGAGGAGCGTCTCGATCTCCTGGGAAATCTCTTCGACTTTTGCGATGTCGGGACCTTTGACTTTGATGCCGGCAGGCGTTTGAATTCCAGTGCTCTGCATCATCACGCGCGCACGGATCGGCTGCACCCAGGTATTGACGTAGCCCACTGTCTGCAGCGCGTTGTCCATTTCAGCGACGAGCTTGTCCTTCGTCATGCCGCTTCGCCACATGGACTTCGGGTTGAGAAGCACGGTCGTTTCGATCATCGTCAATGGCGCGGGGTCGGTGGAGGTATCGGCCCGGCCAATTTTCCCAAACACGCGATTGACCTCGGGGAATTGCTTGAGCTTCTTGTCCATCTGCTGGACGATCCATCCCGCCTCGCGATTCGGCAAACCCGGCAGCGTGGAGGGCATATACAGAATGGAGCCTTCATCCGTTTCCGGCAGGAAGTCTTTCCCGATTCCGGCCACCAGGACCCCCGCCACCACAACGGAGATGAACCCCGCGGCGCAAAATGCATAGCGATGCTTGATCATCAATCGCAATGAGGACCGATACCATCGCACCGCGCGGCTCTCGCCAAAGTCTTCGGACGCGGGCCGTCTGCGTTGATAGATCCAGATGGCGAGCGCAGCGATCAGGACAATGCCAAGCTGTTCGATCTTTTCCGTGAATTCATCGCCCAAACGGCTCACCGCCGCGAGCGCGGAAATGAACAGAAGGGCGCCTAGAGCCATGAAGGCGTATCGGTAGCGACGGGCAAACTTCTGCGCGGCGGTAAAGATCCCCCGATCGCCTTCGCTTACGAATATCCAAGAGATGAGGATGGGCAGCAGAAAAAGCGTCAGCAGTGTTGAAAACGCCATTGCGAATGTCTTGGTAAAGGCCAACGGATCGAAAAGGCGGGCTTCGCGCTGTTCAAGGAAAAATACGGGAACGAATGAAGCAAGGATGATCAACAGAGAAAACAGAAGCGGCTGCGCGACGGCCGTAATCGAATGAATCACCAGTTCTCGTTTTTCTGCAAAACTGAGATTTCGATGCCGGGATAGTTCCGCTGTACAGTTTTCGACAATGACGATCGTCGCATCGTCAATCGCCCCAATGGCGATGCACAGGCCTGCAAGCGAAAATAAATTGATGGTTTGGTCGAAGGCCGCCATCGGCAGAACAGTGAACAAAACGCTCAGCAGCAAAATGACAATTGGGCCGACTGCAGCGCGAAATCTTTTTAGGAACAGCATCGTCACCAGGCTGACGATAACCAGTTCGGAAACCAGCGTGGCGAAGAATTCCTTTAGCGTCGCCCAAATCCAGGAAGATCGATCGTATGTCGAAACAATCTCGACCCCCGAGGGAAGCGACGCGCTGATTTCCTTCAACTTGGCATCCAGAGACTGCGTAATCGCCAGGACGTTCTGATCCTGCTCCATGACGACGACGCCGCCGACGACCTCCCCGTTGCCGTCAAGATCCGCCGTGCTTCGGCGTTGATCGTAGCCGACCTGAATGTAGCCGATATCGCGCAGGTACACCGGGGTCCCGTCTTTGTTGCGGCCAACCAGGAGGTACTCTAGTTTGTCGATATCGCCGCTCTCGATTGCTCCCCGCAATTGATAGTCGCGATTCGTGACTTCGATCATCCGTCCGCCGGCTTCCTGAAATACCTCCTGAACGGCGGCGACAACCTGCTTGAGCGAGATTCCAGCCGAGGCGAGCAGCGGAGGATAGATCTTGAGTTGATACTGTTTTTCCAAGCCGCCGACAGATGCAACTTCCGCCACTCCAGGCACGGACTGCAGAGCCGACTTAATCTGGCTCTCATTGATCAGCCGGAGTTCGCGCATGTCGTGGGCGCTTTCGTGATCGACGATGGCGTACTGATAAATCCAACCGATGCTGCTGGCATTCGGACCCAGCGTGACTGAAGCGTCGGAAGGCAGCTGGGGACGGATCGTGTTGACGCGATCCAGAACCAACTGTTGCACGCGCGCCCGATCGGCGCCGTTGGCGAGGATCACATAAATAAAGGAGAACCCCATGTGGGAAGTGCTGCGAATCGACTGGATATCGGGCGAACCGGTCAGGGCGTTGATGAGGGGCTCAGTGACCTGCGCTTCCAGGAGTTGCGGACTTCTCGGCCATTTCGCGTAAATGACAATCTGCGGATCGGAAATATCGGGAATCGCGTCGAGCGGCGCGATTCGAATGGTGTAGATGCTCAGCGCGACGCCAGCCGCAATGAGGATGAGAACCAGAATCCTGAAGCGGATGACGTTTCGAACGATGCTGCTGATCATTTACTGACGCTACTGACCGGACTTCAATTTGTAATCGGAATCGATGAAAAAACTGCCGAATGAAACAACCTGGTCGCCTTCCTTGAGCCCGCTCTCGACGACGGTGTAAAGTTCGCCCTGCGCGCCGGTCTGGATCTCGCGGGGAACGTATTGCCCGGCATCCTGTTGAACATAGACGACGCGCTTGTCGCCCTCTTCAATGATCGCTTCGTTGGGAATTGACAGGAAGTCGCCCCGCTCCGCCACAATCTCCATGACGTAGTTCGTGCTGCCTTCACGGCCGGTGCTCGTCAATGTGACTGTCAGCGCGACGCGATCGCCCTGCGGAATCAGCTTCGTGACCCAGGCCTGATACATCGAAGACTTGGATTCGGGCGGGAAAGCCCGAACACGTTGGCCGACTTTCACCAGCGCGGCGTCGGACGCGTTCAGGTATCCGGAGAGAACTTTGCCGGTCTTATCGATTCGGCCGGCAGTGCGAACCCAGACCTGAATCGGACGAACGGAAACCTGGTTCAGGGTCAGCGTCAGATCGGTCGCCTGCTTGTCGCTGATTTTTGTGGGGCTGCGCTTATTGAGCCGAGTGTGATCTCGAACGCTCTGAGCGGAAAGTGAGATGGAACAAATCAAAACCAGAAAAAGAGATCTCATTACAGTGCATTCTAACTGTAGGCGCGGTCTGTGACCGCGCGTATTTCCATGCTTCAACAAGAAACGCGCGGTCATAGCCGCGCCTACAGTACAGCTTCACTAATGGCAGTAATTGTCCTTACTGTCCATAATGTGCGTGCCCCAGGGATAAAGACCGACGTTCTTGACCATTTCAACCGCTTCTGTTTTCGCATCGATAACGGCGATCGAATGGTTCGTCGAAACAGCCAGGTAAATCTTCTGGTCGGCCGTGTCCGTGGTTGCCGTTTCCAACTGGACGTTCGTGCCGATCTTGATTCGGCCGCTGGGTTTCAGCGATGACATGTTGTAGACGTAAACGAAACCCGTCGTGGAACTGATCACGAAGGCTTTGCCGGCTGCGAAGTTCACGCCGGTCATGTCGGGCCCGGCTTCCAGGGTCGCCACGACTTTATTGGCCGCGGTGTCGATAATGGAAATCGTTTCGTCGCCATTGTTCAATGTAACGGCGTACTTGCCATCATGACTCATGTATGCGCGCCAAGGGTCTTTTCCAACGCGAATCACCTTCACAACCTTATCTTCGCGGGTATCGATGACGCCGACAACGCCGAGATCCGTGTCCGCCGCGTATAGATAACGGCCGTCCGGAGTGGGCGTCGCATTGTTGATGCCTTTGATTTCGCCGAGATACTTTTGCGGATCCAGCTTGGCAACGCCCGGCACATCCGCAACCTGGATCTTCTTCAGCAATTCATGCCGGCGAACATCGACAACTCCAACCCAATGGGCGCCGTAGTTGCCGACGTAGGCCTTGGAGCCGTCGGCGGTGAACGTGGTGTTCAACGGCTCGACAAAACCGGGAATGGTTTTGATTTTGGTCAGCGACACCATGTCGATGACGGAGATCGAGTCGCCTTCGGGATTGCCTTGATAGTACCAACGGCCATCAGGCGAAAATGCCAGATGTTCGGGCGCGATATCCACGGGTATGGTCTTCACGAGCTTCAAGGTTTTGACGTCGATGATGTATGCCTTGTTGGCGCGCGTGCCGCCCGTGACCACGTAACGGCCGTCGGGAGACATCATGACCATGTGAGGATTGACGTTGTTGCCCAGGAAGACGCTGCCGATCAGCTTATTGGTCTTGATGTCCATGAACGCGATGTCGTTCGAATCGCGATTCACGATCATGACGACCTGCGTCGGATCCGGTATCTTCACGTCCTGGCCGATGAGAACGGCGCCTGTGCTCAGCGCGCTGCAGAGCACTAGAACAAATATAGTAATAAATCGTTTGTTAAACATTGCTTGCCTCCTGAGACCAATCAAAAACTAGCCTGCAAACGGATTCCGGGAACCAGGAACCCGACGGTCGGGGCGGTCGGATCCTTCTCAAGAACGTGCGTCACATGGAAGGAGAGTCGCAGTCTCTCGGTGAGACCAAAATTGTAATAGCCCTCAGCCAGTCGCTCTTTCGGTCCCGCTCCGGTATCGAAGTGGGCGTAACCCAATCCCCACGCGTCTCCCGGAAAGATTCCAGCGCCATTGGAAAACTGCAGGCCTCCGCTATAAAAGTAGTCGCGGTTGACGTCCGCCTGCGCAGTTCCGAACCGGCCGAACCAGGTGACCTGAGGGACGCCGAGCTTCTGGTCGAGGCTCGTGCCATATGCCGTGCGATATCGCGCGGAACTGTTGTCGAGGCGATACCAGAAGCGATAGTTGCCTTCGCCCAATCCAAGGGGCGTTCCATATAGGCCGACTTCTGCCAGCGAAAACAACGACTGCGACAAGTTCAACGCATCCGTTTTGCTCTGTTGGATCCCAATCTTGAAGTTGAAACCGTTCTTGGGATCGACAACGGCCGCCAGACCGGCGCCGTTTACCGCCAAGCCCAGCGTGGGATTGTTCACGAGCGCGTCGCTGAGGAACTGCTGAGACTCATCGTTCGCGGCCGCGTTGTGATCGAAATAATTCGTTAAGTCCAAACGGCCTGCAGTGAGTCCGAGCTTCTGGGAAAACAGTTCGGTTCTCAACCAGGCTTCACGGAGATTCAACTCATTCTGTCTGACGAGTCGAGCCGTGAAACCGTTAAGCAAGGTCAATCCGCCGATTTCCAGGTCCGGGGGAGGGCCGCTGATTCCCACAACGTCCGCAAAGAAGAGAGTGTGCTGGGCGACCTTGGCGCTAAAGAACAAATCCGCCGAGGCGAGTTCATAAGCATGGCGGTTGGCGATGGACGTAGGTCCTTTTGTTTGAAATGCGCCTTGGGCGGCAATGGCCGCATTGACGCCGATATCGACGCTGTTTTCCGCTTCGCTCGACAGCGCTTCTTCAATTTTTTCGTTGATGGTCTGACGGCGATAAACGCGCTCGCGCTGATACGTAACAACTTTCTTGGCGCCGGGCGCCGGCGTGTCGGAAATATTGCTGTTTGCGTCCTCATAGACTTCGATGCGTTTCACGCGCGTCTCAGGTTCCGACAAGACTGTACTGGATTCGAGATCGCTGATCCGTTGCTCGAGTTCTTTGACGCGGGCGGCCAACGCTGCAGGATCGGTGCTATCTGCGGACACCGCCTGAACCGGTTCCGGCGCCATCGTCAGGTCGGCAGTCAGGCGAGCGTTTGCCGCCAAGACATAGCCGCTCTTTCGATCTGGTACGAATCCCGGGGCTTCAATTTGGATGTCATAGTTGCCCGCCGGCAGATTGGGAAATGAATAGGCGCCCTGAGCGTCGGTCGTGGCATGAAGCATCGTCATCGGCGTCACGCCAAGATTCATCGCCATGACGGTCGCTCCAGAAATCGGAGCGCCGCTGGTACTTTTTAACGTTCCGGATATCGTTCCGCCGCCTTGGGCCAGACCGAGTCCGGTCAGCAAACCGATCAGTGAAAGCAATAAGACGAAACGAGTCAAACACGAACGCAAACCATGTGGAATCATCAGCTTTTCTCCTTACAAGCCTTGGAGGATATCAGACAGAATTGGCGGGAAGTCTGAAGAAATCCTTAATTCTTTGTCAGAACGGGGATATCGAAATGGACGGTATTCACCACGCCTTTGCGTTGAAACTGCACCCATATCCGGTAGGTTCGCGGACGGGGGAAGGTGACGTCGAACTGCATTTCCGAGGATCCATCCGCGATGAATGGATGCGTGTGGATCATGTCGATGAGGTCCTCGCTCGCCGCAAGCATGTGCCCCCAGGCGCCGAGATACCTTTCTAGTCCATCTGCGGGATCGATTTTGAAGTGGAGTTGGGTGTTGGTTCCGGCAACGGGTTGAGCGGGAAAGGTTGATAGTTCCACTTTGAGATTCTCGCCGGCTTTCGGCGAAAAATCCTTCGACAGAGGGGCGCCGGGCCGCGGCCCGCCCGCCACAAAAATGGTTTTGGCGATCAACTGAGGCGTCGCGCCTTCCGGGTAGAAATCACCGAGAATCCGGTACATACCGGACTTGGGGAGCGTGACGTCGTAGTGAAATGCGTCGTTCTCCCAGTACGGATGATCGTGCACGAAGAACTGCAGATCTTCACTGATGATAAAAACGTGAAAAAGCTTCTCGTGGACCAGGTTGAACTTCTTGACCGGGTTGTTCTTCCAGGGATCGTGAACTTCGAAGCGAAGGTGAACCTTCTCGCCGGGCCGCGGCGCCTTTGGCGTGACCGTCAGGTCTAAATGAAATTCGACCGGGTCGGGGACTCCGGCGACCAGTTGCATGCCGCAACGGGGGCATTTGCCCGGATCGTTGGATCGAACGTCCTTGTCCATTGGACAAAAGTAAACGGGATCTTTGGACGGATCGGGAGTGACCGGAGCGGCCTTGGGACTGACTTGGGCGTGCGCGCACAACAGTCCGATCGAGAGCAGAGCGATCACGAACGCAGTCGCGCGCATAATGTCTATATAATGAGCCTGTCCGTGCAAATGTCAAACCCCATACGCCGCTTCATCCTTTTGGCCTCGCTTGTTTTGACCAGCGGCATTCCGTGTGAAGCCCACAACGTGGGTAACGCAATTACCTGGAACCGTGAGATCTCGCGCTTGATCTACCAGCGATGCGCTTCCTGCCATCACGAAGGCGGAACGTCGTTCTCGCTCATGAAATATACGGACGTGCAACCGCGCGCCGTCGCGATCAAAGACGCGGTCTTAAACCGGCGAATGCCTCCGTGGGGCGCGGTGAAGGGGTTTGGGGATTTTCGAAATGACAACGGACTAAGCGAAGCCGAACTCGAACTGTTTACTGATTGGGTGGACAGCGACACTCCAAAAGGAAACAATCCGAACACGCTGCCCAAAGAACCGAAACTCAGCAAGCCCTCAGCTTATAAAGTTCCGAACAATGCCACGGTGGTTAGCGGCGAATTCACGACAACAGCGCCAATAACCTTGGACGGAATCGTCCCCTTGAAAACTCCCGGAGCGTCGCTGAAGATTTTTGCGGCGCTGCCCGATGGCGACATCGAACCGCTGCTGTGGCTGTATGAATATAAGGATGCCTATCAGCATCCTTTCTTATATCGGAAGGCTTTGGACTTGCCGGCAGGTACAGTAATTCGGGGAGTTCCTTCAGGCGCCAGCGTTGCGCTTCTGACCATCAAGCCAAAGAAGAAGTAGTTACTTCGTACTCAACAGGTTTTTGACCATTTCTTCCATGTCGTCATATCGCCCGACGCCGCCGTGGCTGTATCGCACAATTCCTTGCCGGTCGATCACAAACTGAGAAGGCCATAGATCGCAGAGGTAATCGCGGAAAATCTTTTCCTTGTCATCGACCACGACCGGAAATTTGATGCCCATGCGCGTGACTGCTTGCCGCAGTCTTGAGACATCGTGTTCGTAGTCCAAGCGGGGGGTGTGAACGCCAATGACGACGAGGCCATCCTGCGAATACTTGTCGTAGAGAGCCTCAACGTGCGGCATCGTCTCGATGCAGGGCTCACAGTCAAACGCCCAGAAGTCGATGACGACAACCTTCCCTTTCAGCGCTTTCAGAGTAAGCGGCCCACCATTGATCCAGATGTCCGATTTCCGGATCTCCTTCGCCTTGTACGTTCCAAAGTCTTTGGATTGACCGGCAAAAGCCACAAGGGACAGGACCATCGTTAGCGTCGTTAATCGAATCCACATCATTGTGTCTACCATTGTAATTGATGCCTGTTTCTATCGCCTGTCTGTTCAACAATCGCGAAATAGAAAGCGGCGGTCAGCTGGACTAACCGCCGCCTTCGAGGCAGGAACTGGAGACTACGTGCACATCTTGGTAACGGTGTGACTCCAGTCGGAGAAGCCGAGACGGCCCAGAGCGCGAACCTGGAAGGAATAGATCGCGCCTGGCGTCAGGCCGTTGCAGGGGGTGGGGGCGGAGATCGCGGTGATTGGCTGGGAGGTCCACGGTCCCGGCGCGCCCGCGGCGTCGAGCGATGCGTAACGCAGCTCATAGCTCCACGCCTTGGGCACGGAATTCACTTTCACCAGAAGCTGGCCGGTGACGCCTTGAACGATCTTGCGGATCGCGCCAGGTTCCACGGGCTGAGCAGCCGTGCAGGCGAAGGTGAGTAATTCGAAGCCGCTCGACATGAAAGTGATCGGGTCCTCATTGCACGCCGCCTCGGCATAGTGCCCGAGGATACGCAGCATTCTGATCACTTCCTCACGCAAGCGCCGACGCTCGGCCCGCGCTCGCTTGCCGCCGTCTTCGGCGTCGCCAATCCCAATGACAAAGTCATCCAACGCCGTTTTCAGGGAAGATGGATCGATCGGCGGAGTGTTAAGAATTGGATTGTCGGTCATTCCTTTCAGAACGGCCTGGCCGCGCGCGACAACAACCGCGTCGGCAGCCTTCGTGAAAGCGAACGAGGCCCGGATCCGGTGGGTTTTCTTCGACATATTGTTCCTTTCTTGGTTAAGGGTTAACAGACACACTTCGGCCGCGTGAATAAAACAGGGATACGGGAAAGGGCGGCCGCTCTTTCCCCCTAGCTGAAGTCTCCGATGCTCTCAGCAGCGTGTTGCGCCAGCGGGAGGCGATCAAGTAAGTAAGAGCCCCGCGGCGTGAGACGGTAGAAGCGCTGCCTGGAACCATCGTTCTCGCGATCGTCCACGATGATCAAACCGCGCCGCTCCAGATACCGTAAGCGTAAAGTGATCAGGTTGACGTGCCGGTCCTTGTCGGCAAGATCACGAACCTTGAGGGTAATGCTTTGTCCGTGTGCATTGTCGCCAAGCAGGAAGATGGCCGTCATGACATGCCGGTCGAATTGGTCCAACTGTTCGGGCTTGGGATTGTCCGGGAAAAACCGGAACGCTGCGACCTCGTCCGGATATTGCTTCTTTAATCTCTGCAAAACACGACCGCTGGCCCGGTCGATTTCGAATTTTGAAGGTGGCCGCCCAAACAGCCGCTTCAAGAAGCTGGACAAACCCTCAGTGCGCCCCTTCATGACCGTCCTCCTTGCAGTGAAAGTCGTGTTGAACGCGAATCCGGATGCTCCGTCGCGGCCAGTATTTCTTTCAGCCGACGGCGGAGACGGTGGAGATCGACGGAGACCTTGATGCGAGACCCACCCGTCATTCGTGCGATTTCCCCAGCCGTATAACCCTGATCGTAATAAAGCATCAACAACTCGACTTCCTCGCGTTTCAACTGCCCGATCGCATTCCTCAGGTCTTGAAGCGGCGGATGGTCGATCGACGATTGAACCGCTTCCACCACATCCAGTATTGAATCCAAGTCCGCTACGACGCCCCGGCGTTTACTGGACTTGACCAGATCCACCGCTTCGTTCACTGCCATCCTGTACAGGTAAGCCTTGATGCGGCTCGTCTGGAAGTCACCTCCAAGTTCAGTGGGGTTGCCACGCCGGATCAGGGCAGTGAATACGGTTTGAAGAACGTCTTCAGCATCTTCGTAATTCCGCGTTACGGTATAAGCCGCCCTGTAAATCAGGTCGCTATACTGACGGACAATGTCTTCTAAAGCCTCTCCGAAGATTTGGGCTTTTTGCAGCGGTATGCTCATCTGGTCCTCACTACAAAGACCTCTGAAACGCGGAAAGTGTTACAACTTTTCAGAAAAAATTCACGTTTTTTGGATTTTCGAATTCCCGAACAGGAATTCCCGGAATACGTCGTCAAATTTGGATACCCGATTTGCGATTGAGATTTGATCGCGATTGTTTGCAATTTCCGATCGGGTATCCAAATTTGACGACGTTCGTTTTTCAATTCCCGATTGGGATGTCGACTCCCGATCGGGATTTCAAAAATGACATCGCTATTTTTTGACTCCCGATCGGGATTTCAAAACAAACAACGTCGCCGTTGGAAACCAAATCAGGAAACGGAATTTCAAACTGGGGATGTGAATTCCAGAATTGGAATTCACACTTGACGACGTCAATTTTCGATTCCAAAAGTGATGTAGGTTTTCCCCTCCTTGCGAAGCGGTTTAGGAGGGGTGGCTGCCCGAGAGGGCAGACGGGGTGGTTTTTCAAGCCCAGAAAAACCTCCCCGTCTGCGCCTGCGGCGCAGCCACCCCTCCTAAACCGCTTCGCAAGGAGGGGAAAAACGCGCGGTCATAGACCGCGCCTACAGTGGAAAGGTACTATCTTGAAATGAAATGGTTGAGGCATGCCTTCGCCATCGATCCGCCCGAAGCGTTCCAGCCAACGGAAACCCAGCAGGCGTTGGTGGACAGACTCTGCGCGGAGGTTGTTCGCCGCCGCATGACGACGCCGGCGCTGATGGCGCTCGAGATGAGCCGCCCGTTGAACTATGTCTCGGCGCAGTTCCTGCACTTCATTCAACCTTTTGCTTCGACCATTGTAAACGCCCAAGAATACGCCGAGCTGACCGCCATGCTCGAACAGCGCGGATCCATCGAATACATCTGCAAGCGGCTCGAGGCCATGGATGAAGCCGATTGATCCGGACAAAATCCGCGTGATCCTTGCCACCGACTGTGGCAGCACCACCACCAAAGCCATTCTCATTCAAAAAATCGACGGCGTGTATCGGCAGACGCATCGCGGTGAAGCGCCGACGACCGTCGAAGCGCCGTTCGCCGACGTGACGATGGGCGTCATCAACGCCGCCACTGAGGTGCAGGAACTCGCCGGACGCCGGCTCGTGGACGACAACGGCCAGATCATCCGTCCCGCAACCGATACCGAAGGCTGCGACATCTATATATCGACGTCGAGCGCGGGAGGCGGCCTGCAGATGATGGTCGCGGGCGTCGTTCGCGAAATGACCGCTGAAAGCGCCAAACGCGCCGCGCTCGGCGCGGGCGCGATCGTGATGGACGTGATCGCGTCAAACGACAAGCGGCGGCCTCACGAGCAGATCCAACGCATCCGCGAATTGCGGCCCGACATGATCCTGATCTCAGGAGGCGTGGACGGCGGAACGACCACGCACGTGGTTCAACTCGCCGAACTCATCGCGCCGGCGAAGCCGCGGCCGCGTTTCGGCAGCGAGTACACGCTCCCGATCATCTATGCGGGAAACAAGGATGCGGCGCCCCTCGTGAAGAAAGTGATCGACAAAGGATTCGATCTGACCGTGGTGGACAACCTGCGTCCTGTTCTCGAGCGCGAAAATCTCGGGCCCGCCCGCGACGCGATTCACGATCTGTTTCTCGAACACGTCATGGCGCACGCGCCCGGCTACGACAAGCTGATGAAGTGGACCGACGCGCCGATCATGCCCACGCCCGGCGCTGTTGGAAACATTCTGCAGACGATCGCGAAACAAAAAGGCATCAATGTGGTCGGCGTCGATATCGGCGGCGCGACGACAGATGTCTTCAGCGTTTTCGACGGCGTGTTCAACCGCACAGTCAGCGCCAATCTCGGCATGAGCTACTCCATCGCCAACGTGTTCGCCGAAGCCGGCATGGCGAATGTCCTACGCTGGGTGCATTTCAATCTCGACGAACGCGAACTTCGCAATCGCGTGAAGAACAAAATGATCCGGCCGACGACGATCCCGCAGACGCTGGAGGCGCTGATCTTCGAACAGGCGGTATCGCGCGAAGCGCTGCGGCTGGCCTACATCCAGCACAAGGCGTTTGCGACGACGCTTAAAGGAGTCCAACGACAGCGAACGGTCGGCGATACCTTCGTCCAGGAAGCGACGGGCCAGACGATTGTGGACAACATGAAGCTCAATCTGCTCGTCGCGTCGGGCGGCGTGTTGTCCCACGCTCCACGCACGAGTCAGACGGCAATGATGCTGATCGACGCGTTCGAACCGGAGGGGTTTACGGAGCTCGCGAAGGATTCAATCTTCATGATGCCGCATCTGGGAGTACTCGCCGAAGTCCATCCGAAGGCTTCCCTCGAAGTGTTCGAGCGCGATTGCCTGATCTTCCTCGGAACCTGCGTCGCCGCGAAAGGAGCGCCGAAGCCCGGGAAACCGTGCTTCAAATACACGATCCGTGGCGGCGGTTTGAATGAGTCCGGTCAAATGATGTGCGGGGACCTGCGGCTCTTTCCGCTCGGGGAGGGACAAACCGCTGCGGTGAAGATTGAGCCCGAGAAGGGATTCGACTTCGGCGCCGGACCCGGCAAGGAGATCGAACGGCAGGCGCGCGGCGGAACGGTGGGTTTGATCCTCGATGCGCGCGGGCGTCCGCTTGTTGTTTCTGAAGATCGTCAGGTTGGAAGAAAGATGGTGGAAACCTGGGTGAATGCAATGGGGCTGTATTCGTGAAGCTGGAAGGAGAAATCTTGAAATTGGACGAGTCCAATTTGCTATTTCGGATTTCGGATTTGAGGTTTCCGTTTCGTCCAATTTCAAGATTTCTGGTCAGGCGCATCCATGGCTAGGGCGTATACCCCCGGATTAAAGGTTTCGGCTCACACGCGGCATCGCGCTCGCAGGCTCCTGCCAATTTCAGGCGAGGTTCTCGTCAAAGTGGGCGATCGCGTGAAAGCCGAGCAGATTGTGGCGCAGACGTTCATGCCGGGCGACATCTTCCCTTTGAATCTGGCCAAGCTCCTGTCCATGCCGCCCGAGGATGTTCCGGGCTGCATGCTGAAAAAGGACGGCGAGCGTGTGGCGTTGGACGAGCCGATTGCGCGCACGAAAGGTATCTTTGGAAAGTTCAGAACGGAATATAAGTCCACCGTTGCGGGCACGATCGAATCGGTTTCCTCGGTCACCGGACAGGTGATCGTTCGCGGAGAGCCGCTTCCCGTGCGCGTCCTGGCGTACCTGGCGGGCGAGGTCGTGGAAGTCCTGCCTAATGAAGGTTGCGTCATCGAGGCCGACGTCACGTTTATTCAGGGAATCTTTGGGATCGGCGGAGAAACATTCGGTCCGATTCGAGTCGCGGTGAAGAGCCAGGATCAACCGCTCACCGCGGACGTGATCCAGGCCGACATGAAAGGCGCAGTGATTGTCGGCGGCGCCCGAATGACGAAGGAAGCCATTGAGAAAGCCCGGGCGGTCGGCGCGTCGGCCGTGATCGCAGGCGGCATGGACGACGAAGATCTGAAAACATTCCTGGGGTATGACCTTGGCGTGGCAATAACCGGCTCCGAGCGCGTGGGTCTGACGCTAATCATTACCGAAGGATTTGGGGACATCGCAATGGCGGAGCGAACGTTCAAACTCCTGGCGGGACTTGAAGGGCAGGCGGCGGCGGTGAATGGCGCGACGCAGATTCGTGCGGGGGTCATGCGGCCGGAGATCATTATTCCAACTGGGGGACCAACCGGTTCGACCGAGTCGAAGACCGAGGAGGCCGGCTATCTAGAGATTGGGGCGCCTGTCCGCATCATTCGAGATCCTTATTTTGGCCGCATCGGCGCAGTCAGCGCCTTGCCGGCCGAACCGACCGTGTTGGAGTCGGGCTCGAAGGCTCGAGTGCTCGAAGTGAAGTTCACTTCCGGCGAGAGTGCTATAATCCCGCGCGCTAACGTCGAATTGATCGAAGGATAAATATGAATTTTTTGCCCCTCCTTGCGAAGCGGTTAAGGAGGGGTGGCTGCGCATCAAGAGAATGCAACGCTACCTTTGAACGCGCAGACGGGGTGGTTCCTCGGGCTCGAAGAACCACCCCGTCCACGCCTTTTCGGTATCGTTCCTTTTTCTTTGTGGCGCGGCCACTCCTCCTTGACCGCTTCGCAAGGAGGAGCAAGAGTTGCGGCTTACTTGTCGCGGTCTGGCTTTTAACCAGCGCGGCATTCGCGCAGGCGCCCGCTCCGCCAGGGAATCTCACGGCGACGGATCATCCGTGGGATAACGGAACGCGCGTCGATTTAACGTGGACGCCGTCCACCGATGACGCGGGGCTTCAAGGCTACATCGTTCGCAAGAAGCCTGCGGACGACGCCGAGTTCGCCCTCGTCGAAATCGTCCCGCGCGGAACCAGCAAATACACGGTCAGCGATCTCAACTACGAAACCGCCTATCAATTCGAAGTCGTCTCCGTAACTCCGAACAACACGGAATCCGCAACCGCAGCCACAGCAATGCCAATTACGCCAACCCGGCAGTGGTTCGACGGAACGCGCATTTACTTCCTTTCTCTTCTCGTTGTCTTCTGCGCCGTCGTGCTGGGCTTCATCGTCGCTGCCCGCAGCGGAAGAACAATGAAAGTCCGTCCGATTCCCGGACTGAAGGCGGTGGATGAAGCCGTCGGCCGCGCGACTGAAATGGGGCGGCCCATCCTGTTCATTCCCGGAATCCAGGACATGAACGACATCCAAACCATCGCCGGCCTGAACATCCTTGCGCGCGTTGCAGCGACCGCCGCGGAGTACGATGCGAAGATCGAACTGCCGATGATTCGTTCGCTCGTCATGACCGCCGCGCGCGAAACGGTTCAGGCGGCTGCCCTTTCGGCCGGACGTCCCGATGCCTACAACCCCGAATCCATTTATTACGTCACCGACGAACAGTTTGCCTACGTCGCCTATTTGCAGGGATTGATGTCGCGCGAAAAGCCCGCAGCGTGCTTTTATCTCGGCCACTTCTTCGCGGAGTCGCTGATCCTGGCGGAAATGGGCAACAGCGTCGGCGCGATCCAGATCGCAGGGACGGCGGAAACCACGCAGCTTCCCTTCTTTGTCGCCGCCTGCGATTACACGCTGATCGGCGAGGAATTCTTCGCGGCGTCCGCCTATCTTTCCGGCGAGCCCGACCAACTCGGAAGCCTCAAGGGTCAGGACGTCGGAAAGCTTCTGGTGGCCGTTGCCATTATCGTGGGCGTCGCCGGCGCGACGATCGTCTCGATCACCAACTCGCCTGTCATACAGCGATTTCTCGACTACTTCGTCGGGACGATGCTCACGTGAAGCGTACTGTTCCTCTGCTGATCACGGCGATTGCCGGTTTCGCGCTCATCGCGTCCTATTTCGTTCCCTACATCCAGGACTGGGGTGAAAAAGTCGCCATCTGGTTCGACATTCTGGCCGCTATCGCATTTGTCCTTGGGGGCGGCAACCTGCTGCGCGTCCATCTCAAAAAAATCTCGGACCAGGTGCGGGGCTGGGGCTATTCGGTCATCGTTCTCGTTTCGTTCCTGATCACGCTGGCAGTCGGTCTTGGAAAAATCGGCGTTGCGCCGGCGGCTCAATATCAAAACTATCCGTGGTCGGGAGAGTACCGGCAGATCGGCGGCGCCTTCTGGTGGCTCTTCCAGTACGCGTTTACGCCTCTGACGGCGACGATGTTCGCGATGCTGGCGTTCTACATCGCTTCGGCCGCATTTCGCGCGTTCCGCGCAAAGAACGTCCACGCCATTCTGCTCCTGGGAACGGCGTTCATCATCCTGCTTGGCCGCACCTTCGCGGGAGTGTTGCTGACGAGCTGGATCGATCCGAATATCTGGTCGGGGTTTCGCTATTTCACCGGGCTGAAGATCGACAATCTGGCCGTGTTCATCATGAGCGTGTTCACGACGGCGGGTAACCGCGCAATCATGATCGGCATCGCGTTGGGCATTGTGTCCACGGCGCTGAAAGTATTGCTGGGGCTCGACCGCTCCTATCTGGGTAAGGACTGACGATGCTCGACTTCATCATTAATCAATGGTGGTTGGTTGCGGTCGTTATCCTTTCATTGGTTCCGCTGGCGGCACATCTCAGACGCCAGGGCCTGTACGCAGGGCTGCAGACGCTCGATCGGCGATGGATCTTTCTGCTGATGCTGTGGTGCGTCCTCGTTCCGATTTATTTTGTCGGCGTGACGGGCCGCACTTTCCCGGAAGTTCCCAGCGCGCTGGCGCAGGCGACGTTTGACGAGATCGAGAAGTTGAAACCGGGCGATCCGGTGTTGCTCTCGTTTGACTACGATCCTCCAAGCGAGGGCGAACTCGGCCCCATGGCGACGGCCTTCGTGAAGCATGCCGCTGAAAAGAAACTGAAGATGTACTTCATGGCGCTGTGGCCTGTCGGACCGCAGATGATCGAGAACACGATCAACAAGGTGATTCGCGCAGACTTCCCCCAGATGGTTTACGGCCAGGATTATGTGGACCTGGGATTCAAATCCGGCAACGAAGGCGTCATCAAAGTCATCGTGACAAACCTGCGCGAACTCTACACGACCGACATCAAAGGCACGGCCCTTCAGAACATTCCGATGATGAAGGGCATCGATAATATTCAGCAAATGAAGCTCGTGATCAACGTCGGGGCCGGCTATCCGGGTACGAAAGAGTGGGTGCAGTACGCAGTCGTGCCCTATCCGGACAAGATTCGCCTGGTTGCCGGGAACACGGGCGTGCAGGCGACGCAGGTATATCCCTATGTTCCGGTCCAGTTGCCTGGACTGTTGGGCGCTATCAAGGGCGCGGCTGAATACGAAAAACTGGTCGTGGACAAATATGGCGGACCGAATCCCGACCCCAAATACCTGGACGGGCGTCGCCGCATGGGCCCGCAGCTCTTTGGACACCTCCTCATCATCGGATTGATCGTGATCGCCAACGTGCTCTTTTTCACGAACCGGAGACGGGAGAATCGCGCGTGAAACGTGAAACCTTAATATGGACGATGGTGATGCTCGTGGGCCTTGCAGCTCTTGTGGGACGCGCCGCATTCACGACCAGCGGGATGGGAAGAGAGTACGTTCACGCCGTTCCCCAGGGATCGTCCACGATCTATGAAACAGCGACGTATGGCGAGTATCAGAAAGCAGTCCGCGCCAACCCTGCGCAAACCGACTATTCCTTCAGCTGGGCGAGAAGCATCGGTCTGTGGATGGCCGCGTTCTTTACTCTCGCGATCTTCTCCTTTTTATATGCAGACAATCCCTTCTACAAAATTGCGGAAGCGGTCGCGGTGGGCGTATCGGCGGGATATTGGATCGTAATCGCCTTCTGGGACGTGGTTGTGCCGAATCTCATTGGAAAGATTTCGCCGACGACCATTCAGGCCTGGGCGATGCCCGGATTAAGCGGGCCGGACGCCGCGCGGGATCTCTGGTATTTGATTCCCCTGATCCTGGGAGGGATGTTGTTGTGGCGGTTGGCGCCCAAAGGCGCCTGGATCGCCCGTTGGCCGCTGGCGTTTGTGATTGGCGCGTTTTCGGGCCTGCAGATGATCGGTTTCCTGCACGGGGATTTCCTGGCCCAGATTCGTAACACGATACTTCCGGTAGTCGTCATGAATCAGGGCAGCTTCGATTTCTCGACGTCCTTTAGAAACCTGCTGATCGTGACCGGCGTTTTGTGCGGAGTCGTGTACTTCTTCTTTTCGTTCGAGCATAAGGGCTTCATTGGAGTGACCGCTCGCGCAGGAATGGGGTTCCTGATGATCCTTTTTGGCGCCGCTTTTGGCTACACGGTGATGGGCCGCATTGCCCTGCTGGCGATCCGGATCGAATTCCTGCTCGACGACTGGCTTTGGCTGATCGATCCGGCCCACCGGAGAACCGCGGAGTTGCTCCTGCAGAAAATTAATTTTCTTGCTTGACTGGGGTATGCCCCTTGTTTACCTTTTAGCCGTTCGACAACCAGGAAGGGATTCCAACACGTATGCGAAGGATCGCAACACACCGCCGTCAGACTGTCTTTCCCCTTATCGTTCTTTTCGTCCTGATCGCGTGCTTTCCTTACTCTTCTTTCGCGGCCGATAAACGCGGCACGGTCATTAGAGTAAAGGATTCTGCGCAACTTCAGACGCTGGCCAGCCGTTACGGTTTGACCATCAAGAAGACGGTGTCTCGCGACGGTGGCGGACTGCTCGTCGTCGACGCGCAGGATGCGGCAGCCGTCAAAGCGCTGCTCGCCAACGAACCCTCAGTCGGTTACGTTGAAGGCAACGTCCTGATTCCGTTGGACAATGGCGAGACGGTACTGCCCCTGGATAACGGCGAAACCGTTCTCCCCCTGGGCCAAACGATCATGCCGCTCGACAACGGCGAAACCGTGCTGCCGCTCGATAATGGCGAGACGGTTCTGCCCCTCGACAATGGCGAAACCGTCCTTCCGCTCGATCAATACCTGAAGATCAAGGCGTATTACGACCGCGCCTCCAAGATGCTCTGGCCGAGCAAACTGCTGCTCATCCAGACGCCGCTGCTCAAGATCGGCTTGTATGAGGCGGGCCTGAAAGCCACCGGCAAGGGAATTATCGTAGCAGATCTGGATACGGGCGCGGACAGTTGCCACCCGGTTCTAGCCGGCGTCTTCCAGCTGTCCTTCGTGGCTGAAGTCAACACGCCGGAAAATTGCCCGACTCCTACGACGCCGCACGTCCCCGGCTACGGCCACGGAACGGCAGTCGGCAGCTTGATTCGCACAGTAGCTCCGGAAGCGACGTTGTGGTCCCTGCGAGTATTCGACAGCACGGGCACGGCGCAGGTTTCCGATGTCTACGATGCGATCATCTATGCGACCGATCACGGCGCCAAGATCATCAACATGAGCTTCGGCGCGACCGAGTCGTCCGACACGATGCGCGAAGCGGTTCAGTATGCCTACGATCACGGCGTGATTCTGGTTGGCGCCGGCGGAAACAGCGGCGTGGAAGGCCTGATGTATCCGGCCGCGAACTCGAACGTGAAAGGCGTGGTCGGCGTAAACAACAAAGACGTGAAAGCGTCGTTCTCCAACTACGGACGGACGGCGAACCTTTCGGCGCCTTCGGTCAATATCCGCGTGGCCTATCCCGGCAACAACCTGTCGATTGCTTCGGGCACGTCTTACGCTGCTCCGCTTGCGGCCGCAGAAGCCGCGCTCGTGCTGGACGGTTACAGCCGCGTGCTCCGCGGAACTCCGGCTCGCTGGCAGACCGATCTCGCGATCGGCCTCGGCGTGAACTGGATCGACTACCTGAACCCGTTCGCCTATTGGGGCAAATTGGGAGCCGGCCGCATCTATATTCCTCTGGCCGTCTACCTTACGGGACTGCGTTAACGAAATGCGGAATGCGAAATGCGGAATGCGTAGCTAAAATCCGCATTCCGCATTCCGAAATCCGCATTCGGCTTTCCGCTCCGTTTCTTTTCTCCCGCGTTAATTTGCTAGACTGCTGGCTGCGCGCCCGTAGCTCAGTTGGATAGAGCGTTGGTCTCCGAAACCAAAGGTCGGACGTTCGAATCGTCTCGGGCGCATTCTGCATGACCGCCCGACGAGATTTTCGGAAGCTCCTGATTTTGCTTCTTGCGAGCTGCTTTGCGGCGATCAGTCCATTGCAGGCGCAAGACTCCACTCTGACTCTGCCCGCCCGCGGAGTTATTTCCATCGCCACGCCCGGTTCGTCAAGTTCGCTGGAGATCGGCCAGGCGCGCGTAGACAGCGCTTCCGCGCCTTCGGCTTTCGGATTCGCAATCTTCACCAATCGAAACGGGACGAACATCGTGAGCGAGGCGGCAGTGCCGGCCGCGATCCCCGCAACAAGCGGCCGGATCTGGGCGGAAGTCGGACGCTCGGTCAACACCGGCATCGCGATCGCGAATCCCAACAATGAAACCGCCAACCTCTCCTTCTATTTCACCGATCAGAACGGCAACAATTTCGGCTCCGGGACATTTTCGATTCCACCCAATGGCCAGGACGCGCGGTTTCTAACGGAGGCGCCGTACAACGGCCCGTCATCGCTGGTCGGATCCTTCACGTTCACCTCATCCCGACCTGTCGCCACGATTGCTTTGCGCGGTTTGACCAATGAAGAAAGTAACTTCCTGGTGACCACGCTGCCGGTGGCGGAGCTCGTGGATCGGCCGTCACAGTCCGTCTTCTTTCCCTATTTCACGGATGGCGGCGGCGCGCGCAGCGATTTAATCCTGGTCAATCCGACAAACTCGCCGATGGGCGGGACGATCGATTTCGGCACGAGCGTTCAAATCGACGGAACGGGAACCACGAGCGGGATCACCACAGCGCAACGTTTCGGCGCATTCGATTACTTCATTCCGGCGCGAAGTTCACGCCGGCTCCGAACGCTGGGCAGCGCCGCCACGGTCCGCACCGGACATGTCACCATTCAACCCAGCTTTGGAAATCTCACTCCGTCGAGCACGCTGATCTTTTCTTTTCGGCCAGGCGGAAGGACGGTGTACGAAGCGGCGGTGCCGCCCATTGCGGCGGGTTCCGCGTTTTCGCTTTACGCCGAGGCCAATGCAAAGTTCGTGTTTGACGGCAGCCGAGAGACAGGGTCCGTTCAAACCGCCTTTGCGATCACAAACACGACTCAAGGTACGGTGAATGTCACGCTCGAGCTTCTGAATCAGGACGGATCCACTGTGGCGCGAGCGACAAAGACGCTGGTCGCTAACGATCAGGTCTCGCAATTTCTCACGCAGGTGACCGAGTTTGCATCAATCCCACTCCCATTTCGCGGCGTCCTTCGAGTCACGTCCAATAGTCCCAGATCGATCGCCGTGGTGGGTCTGCGCGCGCGATTCAACGAAAACAACGACTTTCTTGTCGCCATTACTCCGCCAGCCGATGAAGCGCGGGCAGCATCGACCGGTTTCGTTTTCCCGCACATCGCCGACGGCGCGGGACTCAGTACACAGTTTGTCGTAATGAATACGGGCTCCGCTACCGGGTCTATATCGCTGCGGACCTATTCGCCCCTGGGAGCGCAAACGGGCGTTCGGATCCTGAATGAAACGCAACGCCAGCCGCTTTCGATTGGGACCAGCTCCGCCATACCTGGACAATCCATTTCCCTGCGGGCCACGGGGTTGGAAGCCAATGTCCCGACGACCGTGGTTTATAACTTTGGCGGCAGCTATGAAGTCCGCGTCGCGGCGGAATCCGTCGGCGACGGCGTGGTCACCGCCGCCGTTCCACCATTTATCGATCCTTCGACGCTGACGATAAGCGTCGGCAATGCGACAGTTTCCCTCCTGCAGGAGTTTCCCGGCGCCAAGGTAATGTACGGACCGGTTACGGGTTTGCGCATCCTCGAACTTCCGGAAACGCCGGTACGGGCGGGCAGCGCGACTCTGGCGTTCCTCGATGACGCGATCCGACGCATCGACCGCGCAGCGGCCAATTGGACCGCTCTGGGAACAGCGTCGCAAGCCACGGTTCAGACGACTTCAATCCTTGCCACCAATGCGAAGACGCGCGAAATACTGGTGCGCTACCGCACGTGGATTCAGTACATCGTCGATCATCCGACGGAGCAAATTGCAGTTGGGCGCGCAAACGATCAGGATATTGTCCTGAAACTTGACAGCGTTCGTCTGATGGATCGCATGCTGGTCGCATTTCATCTGGATGCGACATCCGCATCAGGCATCGAAGCGGACGGAAACGCTAAAGGTCGGGCCCTGGGGGCCGTGGCGGAAGATACTCTGGCGACTGCGGAATCCCTTTCGAGATACACGACGATTGTATTTGGCCTGGGCGGCGTTGTGGCGTTCGGACTTGGCGCTCTGGGACTAAGCGTGGCGGCGGGACCGATTCTCCTCCTGGGCTCGTTTACGGCTTTCGGCGTGGTCGTCGCGGGGGCGAACGTTGCGATCTACCAGGATATGACGGCTCGGCCGTTTGATCCTGCGATTCTCGGAACGCGCTTCGCCGGAGTTGAAAATGTTTGTACGGCTGACTGGGAGGGCGTGACAAAAGCTGTCGTCGAGGCAGGACGCGAGTTTGCCCTTGCTGAAGGAGCTGCGAAAGCGCTGGAAACGATCGCTCCCGCGGTGGGAAATTCGCACAAGCTCAGCGAGGATGTTATTGCAATGGTGGTCAGCGAGGGCGAAGTGGCCCATGCGCTTTCCCCAACGGAATCGCACGAACTTAAGAAAGTCATCGAGAATTGCTATGAGATTGTTCCGAAATTAACGGGAAACCCGTTCCCGCCGCGGCCAACTCCCGGACCGACTCCGACGCCAACTCCGGCGCCAACCCCGACGCCGACGCCAGCGCCGACTCCGACCCCAACTCCCACACCGACGCCAACACCCACGCCGACGAACCCGGTCGTGGCCACTGTCGAGTTGAGTCCCGGTTCGCTGACGGGTTTCCTGAATCCCGGCGCAACCGTTCAATTCACGGCCACAGCGTATGACTCCAGCCACACGCGCATCACGGCCGGCGTGACGTGTACGTACGCGGTGGTCAATCCGGCTGGATCGGTTGTCGCGACAATCAACGCTTCAACGGGCCTGCTAACCATCGCCAATGATGATGGGGCCGTTCGCGTCACCGCGACCTGCAACGGCGTGCAAAGCAATGCCGTGCTGGCCTCGGGACGAGGCAGCAATCTGGGAACGACCACTCAGTTCGATGGGACCTACTCGGGAACCTATCGGGGGACGGCCACGATTGACGGCGACAGCTACCCGGTCAACGGTTCGGTCGCCTTCACGATTCGAAACGGCGGGCTCACGATGACGGAACCTGGTTTTGGAACCGGAACCGTGCTCTCCAACGGAACCAGCAACTTTGGAGTGACCGGCAATGTTGGCGTGGATGGCGCGACCTGCACATACTCCGCTCAGTTTGCGCTGACTGCCAATGGAGGCGCTGCCGGAAATGGGCGATGGGATTGCCAGTTCCCCGACGGAACTGCGACCGGGACTTGGGACGCAACGCGTCGATAGGTGTAGAATCCTGCCCACTGCATGTCGACTGAATCCATCCGTCGAGACCTTCTAGACAATCTGTTCTACGTGCTTGGCAAGTTCCCCGAAGTCGCCACGCTCAACGACTGGTACACGGCTGCCGCCTATACCGTGCGCAATCGGTTGATGGAACGATGGGTGAAGTCGGCGCACGCCTACTGGGAAAACAAGGCGCGAACGGTGTGCTACTTCTCGGCCGAATTCCTGATTGGTCCCCAGCTGGGAATGAACTTGCTCGAACTGGGAATCGAAGACGAAGTCCGCGAGGCCCTCGAGCACTTCGATGTGAAGCTCGACAATCTCATCGAACATGAGGAAGAGCCGGGCCTCGGCAACGGCGGCCTGGGTCGGCTGGCCGCATGTTTCATGGAATCGCTGGCCACGCTGGGCGTTCCCGCGATCGGATACGGCATCCGTTACGAGTTCGGGATTTTCGACCAGGAGATCCGCTACGGCTGGCAGGCCGAAATCGCGGATCGATGGCTTCGCCTGGGCTGTCCGTGGGAAATTGCGCATCCGGAAATTGTCTTCGACGTCAACTTCGGCGGGCGCACGGAAAGCTATCACGACGACGAAGGACGCTTTCGCGTGAAATGGATTCCCGACCATCTTGTTCGAGGAACCCCAATCGACATGCCGGTCATCGGGTATCGCAGCGACACAGCCAACACGCTTCGGCTGTGGAAGGCCGAGGCGATTCACTCCCTTGATTTTCAGGCCTTCAACGCGGGCGATTATTATCATGCCGTCGAAGACCAGGTCACTTCCGAGAACCTGACCAAAGTTTTGTATCCCAACGATGAGCCGTCTCAAGGACGGGAGCTACGCCTGAAGCAGCAATATTTTTTCGTTTCATGTTCGCTTCAGGACATGATCCGCATTCACCTTCAACGGGACGCGACGGCCCTCACCTTCCATGAAAAGTACGCCGCGCAATTGAACGACACGCATCCGTCGCTGGCGATTGCCGAATTGATGCGGCTACTCGTTGACGTGCATCTCGTCGATTGGAATACCGCCTGGAGCATCACGCAGAAGACGTTTGGATATACGAACCATACGTTACTGCCGGAAGCCCTGGAAAAGTGGCCTGTCGGGCTGATGAGCCGCCTGCTTCCTCGACTGGTCGAGATCATCTACGAAATTAACCAGCGTTTCCTGGACTATGTTCGGGAACGGTATCCGAACGATCCCGCGCGCATCGAGCGCCTGTCGCTCATTGACGAATCCGGCGAGCGCTACGTGCGGATGGCGCATCTCGCCTCGCTCGGGAGTCACGCCATCTTTCCAGCACAGTGGGATCCGAAGCTTGGAATTCACGTGACTTGAAGTCGCGGC